>Ga0187892_10004725_pt1 | contig 22452 bp, 26 predicted proteins | sample MA1701073metaG_FD_139345 | JGI IMG/M metagenome (GOLD analysis project Ga0187892, IMG submission 139345) | Bio-ooze microbial communities from a basaltic lava cave in the Kipuka Kanohina Cave System on the Island of Hawaii, USA - MA170107-3 metaG ... | reverse complement strand
TTTTTAAAGTAATGCTTTAATTGTTTTTATTTTAAAAGTTTTCGTTATAATAATATAATAAAAAAATAAAACAAAATCAAGTTTTTTGTAATTTTTATTTTCCGGACAGACACTAATTACATTGCAATAACGCGGGAAAATACTAAACCAATTGAATCGGCAAGATTATATCGTGCTTCTTATATGATCTTGGGAAAAAGTGGAGGAGGAATAGATTTCGGAGTTGGTTACTTACCCCTCGGCGATATTACCAATCCTTGGGAACTCGATATCAATCTTTTATTACATCTTTCTTTGTCGCCCAAAAGACTTGATATTCACATAGGAGGAGGAGGGGGAGTGCTTTTTCTGGTTGGTCAACGTTATGCTCAACCACCGAATGAATTGGATAGTCGCTTTGAACCTACAGGATCGACATATTGGGCAACGCCGTTTTTTGCACAAGGATTTATTGGTCTAAAGGTTTCACCTTTTAAAGGAATGAGCTTCTGGGGGGATTGGGGTCACCTATTTTTTACTAAGATAACTGATTGGTCATACAAAAAAACTGAGCAATCTGAGCGTCTAAAATTAAACCCGGAGTGGCTTCAATATCAAAACTTAAAACTTGGAGGAAGATGCTTACGTGTAGGAACATCATTTGGCCTTTAATTTCATAAAGAAAAAAGCCTATGATTCAAGCTCAAGCTTGTCAAATGAACTTACTCTGCAGGCCTTCCCAAGACCTTAGATACCGCGTGAAAATTTTTTGCAAAATCTTCACCCGCCTTGTCAAAAAAATTAGCACATGCACTGTTAAAAAAGTGCATCAACTTTAATAAATAGTGTTGTGCGCTTTTATGATCGAATAAGCATTCGCCTCAAGACCGCGAATTGCTGCCCACCGGCGTGCTGCTGGCCGGCGCGGGCTTTTCGTTGCCGGCGATGAGCTTCTTCAGCTCGGCCAGGCTGGCGTGATTATTGGCGGCTTGCGCGGCCGCTTTGTTTTCCAGCATGATGCGGTCGTAAATTTCGCCGCGATAAACGCTGACTTCGGTAGGTGCTTCGATGCCAACGCGAATCTGCTTGCCGTGGATGTCGACAATCTTAATGACGATGTCGTCTCCGATGACAATCGTTTCACCTAACCTCCTTGTCAGGACCAGCATAAATTCTCCTTCCTCATGAGTGCACGTCTAACCGTTGAGAATACGGTGCTTGGTTGAGTACCGATCGTCAAGGAGCACCAATTGTTTACCGATTCTATGTTCCCTGTTAATTAAAATTGGCCCGCTTAAATTAGCCGTGGCCATCCGGGCGTCTTGTAGTATGGTTACAATAGAGTACATCTGCAGGCTTTGCGGATTTTCTGCCGACAATTCATTCAAATCCCGTTTGGTAATGGTGGGATTATAATCCGGACAGAAGCTTTTGGGATTAAGCAGGGGAAAACATAGGTCGGGGTTTTCAACACTCACCATCCACACCAAGGTGTCGGACACGTCCTGTTGAAACAAAAGATAACGCTTGAACTTGAGGAATCCGAGCAAGCCTAGCGGAAAGGTGATAACATCATCCTCGCGGTACGCGATGACACCGAGATGTCGATGATGAATCTCCATACGCCTCCTTCATGATAATGTTTTTGGCCCGCGAGTCTGTCCTACGGGCCAGCCGATGTTTGTTAAATGTATAAAAATCCAACGGCGAATTGCAAGCGCTTTTTGTTTGAGGCTGAGAGTTCAAATATACAAAATTTTTTCATCAAAAGGTTAAAAAAAATTAATATCAAAAATTTTCTTCGTTCCGGCGTTATTCGGCATAATGCTTGTCGCGTTTATCTAATCAGCATAAGTCTCAAATCCATGACGTTCGTATTGGTCGGCCCGGTGATCAACAAGTCACCCAATTTCTCAAAAAACCGGTACGAATTGTTCTCAGCCAGAAATGCCGCCGCGTTTAAATTTGCAACCTGAGCGCGCTGCAAAGTTTCCCCATCGCCAATCGCGCCCGCCGCATCAGTCGGACCGTCGGTGCCGTCCGTCCCGGCGCTCAACACCACGATATTTTCCCAGCCCGCCAAATCAATCGCCGCCGCCAAAACAAATTCCTGATTGCGGCCGCCGAGGCCCTTTCCTTTTATTGTCACCGTTGTTTCCCCTCCCGAAATCACACACGCCGGCGCTGCGGCCGGATTGTTGGACAGCCGGATTTCTTTCGCAATCGCCGCGTGCATCCGGGCGACATCGCGCGTTTCCCCCTCGATCAATGTCGATAAAATGAGCGGGTGATAGCCGCGCGTTTCCGCCGCCAGCTTCGCGGCCTCAATCGCCTGCCGATTGCTCCCCACGATCAGGTTTTGGGTTTGCGTAAAAATCGCATCATCCGCTTTCGGCGTCTCCGGCGCTTCACCGGCCAGGCCCTTCGCAATGTGTTGCTGCACCGGCCGGGGAATTTTATCGTGAATGCCGTATTTCTCGAAAACGTTTTGAACGTCTTGAAACGTGCTTTGATCCGGCACCGTCGGCCCGGAAGCGATCACATCCAGCGGATCGCCGATTACATCCGAGAGCATCAGCGTGATCAGCGTCGCCGGATATGCCGCGCGCGCAAGCTGCCCGCCTTTCACTTGCGAAATGTGTTTGCGCACCGCGTTGATTTCGTTGATGGTCGCGCCGCACGCCAGCAGCAGCTTGGTGGTGGCCTGTTTGTCTTCCAGCGACAGGCCGGGGCTTGGCATCGGCAGCAGCGCTGAGCCGCCGCCGGAAATCACGCCGATCACCAAATCGTTTTTATCGGCGGTTTTCAGCAAATCCAAAATCTTTTGTGTTCCTTGCAATCCCGCCGCATCTGGAACCGGATGCCCGGCTTCTTGCACCTGAATTTTTTTTAAGGGCGTGAGATGGCCGTATTTGACATTAACCTGGCCGGCGGTCAAACGTTCCGCCAAGATTTCTTCCAAAACCGCGGCCATCGGGCAAGCGGCTTTTCCGGCGCCGGCGACGTAGATATTTTTGAAATGGCGCAAGTCGTATGTCCGGCCTGCGACGATCAAAAAATTTTCTTCGCGGCTCACGTGACGGCGAATCGCCGCCGCCGGCTCCACGGCCTGCAAACCGGCTTGAAAAATCGCGATGGCGTCATCACGCAGCCTACGGCCGTCGGCTTTTTTTGCAATCGGCGTCATAAGATTTTGCTTTCAGTTGAGCTTTCTTTCGGGCATGCTTTCAATATAAACCGTCTGTTTAGAAAATCAAGTATTTTTCGCTTGACAAAGTTGAACGCTTTCTGTAGAATACAAATGTCTTCAACGCTCATCAGGCAGTCTCATCAAAAATTCGGCGTGCCAATGGACCTTGTGAAGATCATTATTTTTGCGATTTTGGGTTGGCTGCTTTTAGGCGGGATCGGCGTTATTCCCAAAGATTGGCGCCGTGAATCGCCACCGGTGGCTTCATCCGATTCTGCCGGCGGCGAATCTTCGTCCGCGGCGGGTTCGGCTTCGGCAACCAGTTCGCTCACCGCGCTGGCAGCGGCTTCCGCGCCTTTTCGTCAACCCGACAACATCATTTCTTCCATCAATTATTTAAAAAGCAACGCCAAGACCAGCGCGGAACTCAGCAAAGTTCGTGTCACTTATTATCTCATTGCCAAAAGCGAGCGCTGCGCTGTTGACTCGCTTGAGACCTGCTTGCAAGACCGCATTCGCGCGGCGCAGATTGATCCGCTCGATTTTCAGTACACTTATTTTCTCGACCGCGTCATCAATTCCGGCACCGGCATTCTCACCTGGCAAGGGCAAAAATATTTCATGCGCTACGATAAATTGCGCGCGAACAATTGGACTTCCGGCGAGCGTAGTCAGAAAAATGTTTACACCTGTTCCGGCTTTTCTTATCGCAGCAAAAAGGCGGTTGAATTTATCAACGCCAATCTCGCCAAAAAAGATCTTTTCACGCCGCTGACGGACATTGAGCATCCGAACGGCTTGACGGTTTCCGGGCAGCCGGCGGTGGATTGGCGCAGCCTTGCGATCAATCCCGCTGATATTCCGATGTCGGTGCCGTATGAAAAGCGCCGGAGCGTTCTGTCTCAACGTTATACGGCGCAAGGCGGCAAGGCCCCGGCGCCGCGCGTGTTCGTGGTGTTGGAGTTTCCCAATGGCCAAAAATATTTGACCGAAGCTTCCGACGGCGGCTCCGGCGTGAAAAAAGGCTGGGTCGATTGGCGCATCGGCAACTCTTCGACGGAGATTCGCTATTTTCAATCTCTCGGCAGCTCGGCAAAGGTGACGTATTTTGTGTTTGATGAGCCGGGTGTGACGATTGAGAAGGTGTTGGAGCAATCGCGCAAATAAGGAAACGATTTAAGATGGGGCAACGATTTTGGGTAGACTACGACAGAGAAGCCGATGTGCTTTATATCAGCTTCCAGCGTCCGCAAAAGGCGACGGATTCAAAGATGACCGATGATGGTATCTTGCTTCGCTACCGTGATAATCAACTTGTTGGTATCACTGTGCTGGAGGCTTCTACGCATTCTTTTAACAAACGGAAGGAAGTAGTTTAATGGTTATTAGAATTAAAAGCAGGTTCAAGCAACTCTCCCGATTGTAAAGCACGTGGTGATTGGTCAATCAATTCTAGCGTGATAATCTCACCTTGAGAGGCTGAACCCAAATCTTTGAACTTTCGTGCCGAAATTAGAACACGGCTTTCTAGCGACCCCGCCGCTTTGTTGTACGCCTGAATACTTCTTTCGAGATTCTTGCGGAGATCATCAAAATGTTCGGCAAGCGTGCTCAGTCGATCATAAAGTTGTTTGCCGAGATTGCTGATTTGTTGAGCGTTTGCTGCGATCTGTTCTTGGCGCCATCCGTAAGCTACCGCGCGTAACAAAGCAATCAGCGTCGTTGGTGTTGCCATGAGAACACGTTGGTTGACACCCTCTTCAATCAATCCGGGATTTTTTTCGAGTGCGGCGCTAAAAAAAGATTCACCAGGTAAAAACATCACCACGAACTCCGGCGCGGATTGAAATTGATCCCAATACGCTTTCTTGCTGAGTTTGCCAAGATGCTCTTGAATCTGGCGCGCGTGCTCAGTGAGTTTTTGCTGGCGTAGATCATCGGAAGAAGCTTCGATAGCATCGAGATAAGCTTTAAGCGAGACCTTTGCGTCAATGACGACCTGTCTCTGATTCGGCAGCCGTACGATCATATCCGGACGCAAACGCCCATCTTCGGTATCCACGCTCTCTTGTTGGAAAAAGTCACAATATTCAGTCATACCTGCCATTTCTGCTACGCGCTTTAGCGAAATCTCTCCCCAACGTCCGCGTACGACCGGACTGCGCAAAGCCGTGACCAAATTATTTGTCTCTGCCTGTAGTTTTTGCTGGGTTTCAGCCACTGAGCGAAGATGCTCACTAACACTGCCATACGCTTTTTGTCTTTCCTGTTCAATCGCGGCGATCTGTCGTTCATAGCGCTGTAGAGACTCTTGCAACGGTTTGACCAAAGTTTCAATTGCTTGTTGGCGAGTAGATAGGTCGCCTGCCGCAGTGGCTTGAAATCCTTCGAGTGTAGTTTTTGCCAGTTCAAGAAAAGTTTGATTATTTTTACGTAATGCCGCAGACGAAAGCGAGTCAAAGGTATCCGTAAGTTTCTTCGTTGCCTCATTTAAAATTGCCAATTTTTCTTCTGTTGCCTGACGCTCTTTATTGAGGGTGGTTTGTAGTTGAGCTTGCTGAGCCTTTAAATCAGAAATCTGCGCCAACAAATTCTTGCGTTCTACGTCCCCGTTGAGCAGTTGTTGCTCAAGACGGGGAATATGATTGGCTTTTTCTACGGCTGTTGAACGACTGGCTATCTCATTGCGTAATTGCTGCTGCAAGTTTTCAATTTGAATCTTATAACTCTGTATTTCTTTCCGAACGGCATTGAGTTCCTGAACCTGTCCCAAGAGTTGCGTTTCCTTTGCGGCAATCTGAGTTTTCATTTCAGTCACGGCTTCGACAATCAATTGTTTTTCGCGGGCCCGACTGATAAGCCGGCTTCCGATAGCTCCGATGATAATTCCGATTGCCAGCAACGTTAGGTTTGAAATGAGTTCCATAGCATTACCTCATGAAGAAAAATGAATTCATAGACTTGCGTCAATTCAGTTTTATCTTAAAAATGTATTACTTTGGATGAACTCCACCGCCTAGCCATTCTCCGGTTGCATGCCAAAGTTCATAATAATAAAGCCAAAGTGATGTCCATGGTATGGTTGTATCAGCAATAAATTTACTCGGTGTCCACTCTCCGCTATTAGGCAGATAGAGACATAAACGATTTGCTTCATACGTGTGCGGTATCCTTGTTGAACCTTCTCTGCATTTGAGTTTGGGCCAAAGCACATAGACCTCTGGTGTTTTTTGTAATTTGTAAGAAATCTCCACTTCATAAACTTCACAAAGCGGAGTTGGTTGTAGCTTGCCTACACTCACCAAGGTTCTGTAATTACCTCGACATTTGAATTGTGGCCATCGACGCTGGATAAGTTCCCGCTGTAGTGATAGCGAAATTGGAGGTTGTTTCTTAAAAAGCGTTGCCATGAAACGTATTCTTTGGAATCAAAATCGTGCTTGAACTTAATGAACTCAGACTGCCAGTTGCTGCATTTATGCCAAGCTGTCCAGCATTTCTTTTAGCCGCTATAGCTTGGTCATTGAAATCTCTCATTGCCTGATCAACAACAGTTTCCCCAAAAAGATTTTTTAATGCCTGCGAAATTGCACCCAGCCCTGTCTTATTGGAAATGATGTCGTGCCAATTTACCTTTAGTGCAGTGATCTTTTGCTTAAAAAGGTTATAGGCTTCTGGCTTCTCGTGCCATTTTTCACTCAGAATTTCCTTTGCATTTGTCGGGTTATATACAATGATCGGTCCTTCTGTCCTTTCAATTAGCTCAACAATTTCATCAACAATATTCGTGAATGTATCCAATAGGGAACTGTCATTGTGATAAAGATGGCCAGCGAGAGTAGTCAACACAATCGAAACAGGAGCAAGCTCATCAAGATTTTGAAATTCGATATCACGCCACCTCTTTAGCAACTGAACAGCGCGTTTTAGCGGCGGTTTCTGATCGCTGGGTTCAGGCTCTGGCAGTGGCTCAATTCGTTTTTCTAACAATAGCTTTTCATATTGCTCTGCAATTTTCTCAAACCAGTTTGCATATCCCTTGGGATTGCTTGCGCTCCATCCGCCATTACCACCGTTCATTTTGCGATCAGGAACTTTGACACAAGTACCACATGTTTTCAAGTCCAGGCATGCCGGTAATATATCAAGATGAAAATCATTGGCGTAATTCAACCTGACACAACGTTTTTTGAGTTCAACGATTGATTCATAGAGCTTATTAGAACGAATACGTTCGAAAACCATCTTGAGAAGATTTAGTGGATGAATGTTATTCCAATCAATTTGAAGCTCGCAAACAAGATCCAAATCATACTCTTCGTGCTTAATTGGTTTCGTAGTCGTACCAATTCTTAATGAGCCTTGCGGGTAAATAACTGATTTGAATTTAGCCAATGAACTACCCTCAGCCGCCAGCCATTTTCCGACTGCATTGTATCTTTCCTCCGCCAGCTTTCGTTGTGTCTCAGTAATCTCCAGACGAAATCCAATTCTGTTCAGAATCCAATTCAATTGCACTGTTGCTGATTCATTGTTGTACATGGAATTACTCCTAGTTCTAGTTAGCTCGTCATGAGCAGTTGAGTGTTCTTTATGAAGCAAAAATTTCGATTTCAGATCGTATAAATTGGCACAAAAGGAGTTGCCTTTTCTTGGAGAAATCTTTGGTCGATAAGGTCAACTTTATGTCGCGCTAAAGCAACGCCAAGCGCCTCAAGTTCATCAATAACTGTTACGTTATCAAGACTAAAGCGCTTTGGCTTAACAATTTCGTTAATCCTCATAAAACGATCTTCCCCAAGTAAAAGAAGGGCTTGATTGTTCGCTGCCAGTGCTTGACCATGCAGAAGCAATTCAAGCGCAGTATATGCCCATGCGATTTTGCCGCCTTTCTGACTTGTCCATCTTTTTATTGAAGTGGGAACTTCCGTGCATCCCAAGCTTAACAAGTAAATGTCGTTTTTTTGAATGTCAAGCAACGCCATCGCCTCAACCAGAGCAACCATTGTTGGATTATTTGCCCAAACGCCACCATCAATAAATCGAATTTTGCTGTCGTTGACGTGTGAGGGAAAATATGTTGGAGCCGATGCCGTAGCCATTGCCACCTCCCAGACTGGAACGCGGTAATCAATTCTGAGTCTCGGGTGGTGAGCTGTTTTATAGAGATAAACGTCCGCTCGATTCGCATCAAACGCTGGAATGACAAGCCTGCAAATCGAATTCCCCAACTTTTTTTCTCCAAATACTTTTTGAAATGATTGCTTTAATGGTTCAGGAGAATAAGCGGGTCTTAATAAACCTCGAAAGAAACGCTTCATCTTGCCCAAACCAGTGGAATGTGGAAAAATGACTGGCCCATGATCCCGATAAAACGCCACAACATCCAATGCAGATTTTTCCATACCCAAACCAAGCGCAATAATACCTCCTGTTGAAGTGCCAACAATCAGATCAAAGTATTCTACAAGGCGCTTTTGTGTCGTCTTCTCAATAGCTGCTAAGAACGCAGCGGGAAAGACTCCTTTTATGCCGCCGCCATCAATTGTCAATATTTTAAATTTTGACAAGTTTTCTCATCCTTTAGAAATTAGCTTTCTGATATTTTAACCCACAAACGGTAAACCCTTTGGAGTTTTACCGTCTAAAAATAAATGCGACAAATAACCAACCGCAAATGCTTTTGGAATAACTGTCTCCGCATTTTGTGGTTGCGAAGAATTCGCCGTCCAACTTTTAATGGCCTTGATGAAGATTCCGCTTCCGACAACGGCACTGTGCGCCATTCCACGATGATTCGGATGAATAGCAGGTTCCAAGATGTCGGGCAATGCAGAGCCAGCCAAACCACCAAGCGCTCCCAATAAAGTATATTCGAGCATCTTTAGCCAATTGATGTTCTCATTATGCTTTTGTTCTTTGAGCGCGAAAATCAGGCCGCAGCCAGCTCCAGCGAAGAATCCTGCTTTGCAATGAGTTGAAAAATTTGGCATTTTCATTTCTCCTAAGTTTTTGAATAATCAATAGTTCCTCTTTAAATCTGTTTCATCCAACAAATGAAACAGCCGGCAAAAAAAATTAAGCTATCACAACTCGATTTAAGAAAATCGGGCCCCCACTTGGACTTGTCTCTTTTATGCGCGTTATTAGCCGCATTTTTTCTAAGTCCTTGAGCAAGCGATTACAATAGGGAAGCTTTAAATTCAACTTCTTTGCTACTTCGTTGGTATAAAGCTTCTTTTTTTTAAAAAGAAGTTCCATCATCGCTCTCATTTTCTTGCGTTTATTCTTATCTTTAACCGTATCAAATATACTTTCTTCATAGGTAAGATAACCTATAAGCTGATATGACGAGCGTGACGAATTTTCAAGAATACAAGTCATCCCTCGCTCGAATAGCGCGTAACTGATTCCATCCAACTTTGTTTTAACATCATCTGCATTATAGCGTAGTACTATTGCCGAAGCGGTGTGTTCGCCGTCAAGTAGTTTTTGTATGCTCCTTCTTATCGTTTGTTTTGCGTATGAGTAACCAATATATTCTGTGCCATTTAAATCAAGAATCGCCAAGTGGTTTGGCCGTACCAACCTAAGCCATGAATCCAGTATGGGGAAATCTTCTTTTTCGCCTTTTTCAGCATCTTTTAAAGATGTTCCGAGTTGTTGAAAGTTAAAAACATTTACAGTCTGTTTTTCTATCATAGTGAAAGAGAATATAGTAAAATAAATCTCAATTGTCAAGCACTATTTCCAAAGAAAAATTTGCGTACCTTGAAGAGGGAAAGATTCCTTTAAAGAAATTGTCCTACCATCATTCATAAGCAAAGCTTCCGCATCACCAGACCTTAGACGACAATGAATGCTTAAATTTGATGCAAGACTAAAAATCCGTCTTATCCCTCCTCCACGTTCTGGGTTGCTCGAAGCAAACCGTGAAATTCTTTTTTCAATAACCGCTTTGAGCGCTTCTTTCTCCGAGTTAAAATTATGCGCTAAATTCAGACTTTCTTTAATTCCCACGCCTGAATCACCAATAACCAAAGACATGCCTGATCTCTTGGGATAGCATTGAATTTGAGCACAATAGTAAGGTGGTTCTTTCTCGTCGGGCTTACTGTGATCTAATAGATTGAGAAAAGTTTCGTTTAAAAGTTCACTTAAATATTGCACTTCATTTTCTTTTATTGATTTTGCTCGTCTCAAAAACCCTATAAACACCTCTACTATTTCATTAAGACGGTTTCTTTGAAGCCTTGTATCAATATTATCAATTATATTCGTGAACTGTGTCGATTGGTGCTCACGATAGTTTTTTAGTTGTTCTAATTTGTACCGATCGTCATCCTCGAATATTGTTGTGCCACTTAGCTTGTCAAAAAAATGGATTCTCCAGAGATAGGAAAGAGGACAGTAATCCCCTTCGTTAAAGTTTGGTAGGGAGATTTTTATTACCCGTTCTTCTCTTAATTGGAATTGTCGAAGCAGCAATGTTAACAAGACAATTCCATCAGGTCGAACAAATTTCAATTGGCTCAGATCAAGATGGATTTCTCTTTCCGCTGGCAAGGGGAAAAAAGAATGGATATCATCATAGGTAAGGTTTGCGATTGAAATGGTTTGCATCGGTATTGAGCCTCCTACTCTTTTGACTCCACTATATCAATACAGGCATCTAAGGTTACTACTTCTAATTTATAAGATACTGTGATTCTTTTGAAAAGTCAAGTTTGGTATAAAGGTGACCGCCAAGTGAAACAAAGCAATTGAAGAAGCAATTGAAGAAATTTCCTTGCAGAACAACTTATCATAGCTTATATTAAAAAGCATTTTATTGTGAGCGATATTCCCAGCGATATTCACTTTCTTGCTGGTTAATGCAGTTAGTTGTACACATGAGGATGACGTATGTTTAAAGCCAACTTGTTACAAAATAAAACCATCGTAATCACCGGCGGCGGCTCCGGCCTCGGTCTGGCGATGGCAAAACGCTTTGCCGAGCTTGGCGCGACGTTGGTGATTTGCGGGCGCAATGCCGAGCGGCTGGCGAACGGCGCGGCGGAGATCAAGCAAGCGGGAGGCGGGCGAGAGGTTTTCACCTTTCCCTGCGACGTGCGCGATTATCAAGCCGTTGAAAAAATGATGGCGGAAATAATTGAGAAAGCCGGCCTGCCGCATATTCTCGTGAATAACGCCGCCGGCAATTTTCTCGCCGCCACGGAAGATTTGTCCCCTGGCGGTTTCGATGCCGTCGTGCGCATCGTTCTCTACGGCACTTTTAATTGCTCGCAAACTCTCGCGAAGCATTGGATCGCGCAAAAAGCTCCCGGCGCGATTTTGAATATCGTCACAACTTATGCGGAAAACGGCTCGGCGTTTGTCGTGCCGTCCGCCTGCGCCAAAGCCGGCGTCCTCGCCATGACGCGCTCCCTCGCCGTCGAGTGGGGTGTGTATGGCATTCGCGTCAACGCCATCGCCCCAGGCCCGTTTCCGACCGAGGGCGCGTGGAAAAGATTGTTTCCCAGCGCCGAGTTCGGCGAGCAGTACAAAAAACGCGTGCCGCTCGGCCGCTTCGGCGAGCACAGCGAACTGGCCAATCTCGCGGTGTTTCTGCTCAGCGACGAAGCGCAGTATGTGAACGGCGAGTGTGTGGCCATCGACGGCGGCGAGTCCATCGCCGGCGCCGGACAATTCTCGTCGCTCATGCAGCTCGACCGCGACATGCTGAAAAAAATGATGCGCCAAATGCGCGGCAGTTGACGGCATCGATTTAATCAGTTAAAATTTTCCATCCATAAGAAGTTTCCTTCGGATTTCCGCATTCCACAATCTTCGCCTGTATCTGTATCTATTATTTTTGGCTCCAACATCTCCAATCACTTGTTGAAGACATGCGAATCCTCGACACCGTAACAGCGTGGCGAGGAGAAAATCTTTTGTTTTATGTCGCAACGATGTAACTGTTGCTGAATCGGAGTGACGACAACGTTTTTTCGGGTCACAAAGTTGGCTAAATCACGAGGGTAAAGATTTGTTTCACGGCGCAGGGAGAGCGTTCGTAGCGAACTTAGAACAAGGACGTTGTAACCGTAGGAGGCTTCACCATGAGTCTGTTTAAACGCGTTTTTGATGATTATTTCGATGATGACGGCAACAATAACGGCGATCCCGACGTGTATGATGAAAGCAATCAGATCGGGAATCCCGGCAATCCGGTGTGGGATGGGAGCGATATTCATTCGACTCCCTATGGCTCCGATCCCACCGTGCCGGATCCAAATGAAATCAATCCGGATTGAGTGCCGTCCGGCAAGTGTGGTGCAGTGAATTTGTTTCTGCTGAAGGCTCCGATTTTTCTCAAATTTGTGCGGAAAATCGGGGCTTTCAGTGCAATGGCTTTGTGTTGTTTATGTGAATTGTCTTACCTTCCAAAGTGGCGTAACCAATTTAAAAAATATCTTGATCCGCATGGTGGGTAAAATTTTTGTCATAGCTGATTTGACAAAAAATTATGGGCAGGGACGCCTCGGAAAAAAATTATAAGGCGAGGTGTGACATGGGTTTCTGGAAAAATATCTTCAGCGATTATTTTGATGACCGCTCCGAGGAAATCAGCCGCAACGGCGGGGATGACAGCGACAGCTACGATGACAGCCACGAAGTGAACGATCCCCATAATCCTATTTGGCAAGACAGCGAAATCCATCCGGATTCGTATGGCGTCGATCCGACTTTGCCCGATCCGAACGAGTTGAATCAGGATTAATTTCTACAAATTGGAATCTGTGTAAAAAGCAAAGATTCTCGCCCACAAAAAAGAAATCCTTACAGGCGCAGCCCACAGAAATGTTTTTTGATTTTAATTCTGTGGGCTACGCCTGTAAGGAGTTCAAATTCAGTGGGCGGCGATTTTGCCTGTTTGACTACACCTGTAAAGTTCCGGCTCGTCCGGCTTATGGGAAATCGGATTTAATAAATTTCGTGTTCATTGGGCGGGCTGCAAGCTTTTTTCTTAGCCGTGTTTGCCGATGCAAGAGATCATTTTGATAAACCGCCCAAGCGTTTTTGCGGCTGAGTTCTTCGCTCAACCGCAAACTTTGCAGGGCGCGCTCGACGGCGTCCAGCGCCGCGTTCACCGCGCCTTCGCGATGCTCAAAATGTTTGGCCAGCTCGATATACGGCAGCGGGTGAAAAGGCAGTTGCTCGATGAGTTCCTGCCACACGCGTTTGGCTTCATCATGGCGGCGTTGGCTTTTGTAGCATAAACCGAGCGCGAGACGATCTTCCAACCGCGGCGGGCTTGACGATTTTTGCAGCAACTGTTCAAAGAGCGCGGCGCTGGCGGCAAAATCGCCGAGCTGGCGATACAACAGCGCCACGCGCCGCAGCTCGTGCGGCGTGATCGGCGCGCCGTTGTCGCGGTGCAGCGGGTGTTGCACGAGCTGCGCGATGCGCGCCAGCAGCGCCGCCATGCTCACGATGTCCTGGCGATTGTGCGCAAAAACTTCCGGCAATTGCGCGGCGTCGCCATAACGCAAAAAATCAAAAAAAATTTGCGGAATCAGCGCGCCGGGAATATCCTGGCTGCGTTGGACGTGAAGGACATTGCTTTCCAGCCCGCCCAGCGAACAATCGGTAAACTGATCTTTCCACAGACGCCGCGCCGCGTGCAGCACATCAAAGTGCGGCAGGCGGTCAAAATCAATCGCAAAGCGATTGAGCACGGCGCGCGTGCGCAACAGCGGAATATCGAAGCTTTTGCCGTTGAAGGTGATCAGGCCGCGGCTTTGCTCGACCGCGGCGTGAAGCTGCTTGAGCATCGCTGCTTCCTCGGAAGGCTGGCGCAAAAAATATTGCCGCACGACAAAAGTCCCCTCTTCAAATCGGCCAACCCCAACGAGAAAAGCCGCCGTGCCGGCGCCGCCGGCGAGTCCGGTGGTTTCCGTATCCAAAAACAACGCTCGCCCCGGATCGAGCGCCAGCAAGCGTTCATCTTTCCCGGCAATCGCCAAAGCGGCCGGCGAAATAGCTTGAACGTTGCCCAGTTGGATGCTGCCAGGGGTGAATCGACGTTCAACCACGAAACAACCATCCTGCTCGGTACCGCCAAGCAAATCATCAAGTGGCGCATTTTTTCTCGGCGGCGCTGGTGTTGTAATTTTTGGCTGAACGCGCTCCAGCTCACGAAGTTTTTCTTTGAGGGTCATTGCAAAAATTTGCTTGAAAAATATTTTATTATTTTGTATCTTGCAAGCAATAAACTGCTATACTTTTCAAAGAGGTGCATCATGCCGGAAATGCAGGATCAAGTTCAGGTCTTCGAAGCGCCGCTACTGACGATTCCCAAGATAATGGACGACCCCTGGCTTCGCGACCAACGGGCTTTTTTTCTTATGCTTCCGGAGCTTTTGAAAACACATCGCGGAAAATGGGTCGCGGTTTACAATGAACAAGTTGTCGAAATTGGCGACACCAGACGCAACGTGCTGTTGCGGTTTCGCGACCGATTTCCTCATGCCGAAGTTTATATCCAACTTGTTGACGAAGAATTTCCTGTCGCCAAGATGCGTTCTCCACGAAAGCCCTTAAGACGACTGTGATCCTTTTTTATAATTACAATCGCCAAATCGATCCTCCCGCGCCCATGGTGAATGTCGTTGTCCGAGACTTTCGAGCGCGTGAGATATTTGTAAGCAATCCGGCTTTGATCGATACGGGCGCTGATTACTCTGTGATAACGCCGACAATCATACAAAAATTACAGCCGCCTCGTACCGGCACGCTTTATATTGAGGGATATGAAGGTAAAGGTGATTTTGTTCCTCTTTATCAGGTTGATATAGAAATTCACAATTGGACTTTCCGAGAAGTTGAAGTCATTGTCGGTGACGATGACTATGTCATTTTAGGCCGCGATATCCTCAATCATTTTGACTTGCGTTTAAACGGCATCGATGGCAAACTTGAATTTTTGCGCGGGCCGATGTCACAAACAACCGTTTAATTTCCTCCTCGTTTCAACTGCGCTTTATAAATTTCCCTGATCCGCAAAAAAGTTTTTTCATACTCGCCGGCGCGAAAGTCAGCGAAGCTCCACGGGTACGCGCTGAAATGCCCCTTTTCATAATGCAGCGTCAAATCAGCCCAAATCCCCTCGGCGAGATAGATTTTTTGCCGGTTGTATTTTGCAGAGGCCAGCACGAATTTATCCGCATCGAGATAGCCGGCGTCGAGATTCACTTTGCGCCGGCCGTTGGCCGCCAGCTCGTCTTCGATCGCATTCGTGGCGAGTTTGATGGCTGCAAGATCGCCGGGTGAAATGAGCTTTTCGAAAGAATAAAAAAGGCGAATGATCGGCGTGCCCATTTCCGGGTCGTAATAAGCCGTCACGTCGAACGAAAAAAGCCCGCTGGTGAAATCAATCGGCCCGAATTGCTGAACCACGCGTTCACGCGCTGCGAGGAGGCGTGTCTCATCCGAATAAAGCGCTGCGACGACGAGCTTAACGGGTATCGGCGAATGAGGGACTGCCATGAACTTTACACAATTTTCAATTTTCAATTTAAAATTTGATTTTTGACAGACAAGGCTGTCTGTCCTACTTTTTCTCGCGCCAGATTCTCCCGCAGCGCCGCCAGCGCCTGTTCGACGTATTCCGGCGCGATGCCGAACAGTTGTTGAATCGTCGCGTGATAATTTTTTTTAATCGGAACGTTGCGCTTGCCGTCCAAAGTGGTGAGGCGCATAAAATCCTTGTGAATAAAGATCAGCTCGTTCTCGGCGGCGCGGGTGAGGCACAGGCCGTTCATGCTGTTGCGATGAAACGAGGCCTGCCAGTGCCGGAGAAATTCTTCAGGCGGCGCCGGTTGGTCGGCAAAACGATAGCGCCATTTCATTTCTTGCCGGTTGAAAGTGAAAATCTCATACGTTTCGGCCTGCCAATCGAAGCGCAATTCCACACCGATTGATTCGGTGTGGTAAAGCCGCGGCTGGTTCGGATCGAGCGCCATGGGCTGGCGCAAGAGATAGCCGGGATCGACCAAATATTTCACGCCGTCCAGGATGACGACGATGGCGCAATGAATATTTCTTCCGGCTTTCATATCGCCCATCACAATATAGCCGGGAAAGCCATAATGCAGCAGGATCGCTTGCAAGCAAAAAGTGAGTGAAAAACAGGTTCCACCGAGGCGCCGGCGCAAATGATCTTCCATCACCTCTTCCGGCAAACGCAGGCGTTGTGCCTCGTTTTCGCCGCAACGATGAAATTTGATGATCTTGCTCAAATTTTCATACGGCAGATGCGAGAACCCGCTTAAAATTTGCCGCAAAAGCTCGAGGCCGGACTGGCGTCGCGGCGGGAGGTTGTAATGCCGCTCAAACAGCCTCACGCCGGCGTCATGATGTTTTGGGTCGAGTATCAGCGCCATATCGTCTTCGTTTAAGATAGGCATTGCGCCCGGCCAAAGCAAGCGCTTTCTCGCGCAAACTTTTTTCTTGACTTCGAACGCATGATTCCACATATTGCTTTGACTCTTCGACGGTGCAACCATTAAATAAGGAGCTTCCTTATGAAAAGTAAAGTGACGACAATTCTTGCGCTGCTTATGTTACCAATGTTGCTGCTGGCTCAATCGCGTTGGCAGGAGGCGAACCCGCCGATGATCGACCGAGGCCAAGGCGGCTCGGCAGCGCCGAGCGCCGCGCCTCAGGCGGCGCAAAAAGGCGCGACCGCACCGATTTTGATTGGGAAGACGTGGAATGCGTACGCACCGCAATCTCCTTATACCAATCTGATTGCCTATGATCCTTTCAGCAATTTGGCGGCATTGGTCAAGCGTACCGATCGTACCGGCGCCGGAAGCGGGCGGATCGTGTATCAGATCAGCAAAGACGGCGGCCAAACCTGGAGCCCGCAAATCGGCCCGATCAATTCGGGAAATTTTTTAAGCGGCCGTCATCCCAACGTTTTGATCAGCAATCCCACCAAATCAGCCGATCCAACCGCAGCAACCGTGGTGGCGAATTATAATGATTTGACCGCGAGTCCGACCTTCGGGGATGTTATCTACGCCAGCGACAAACAGTCGGCGCCGGGCGCGCCGGCGTTTTTTGGCCGCGACGCGAGTGATGCTTTTTCCTACGCCGGCGCCGTAGATTTGAACAATGGCGATTGTTATTTTTCCATTACCGGCGCCAATTCGTTTTACTCAGCGGTCGGCAAGCTGACCGGCGGTGGAACGACTTTAGCTCCGCATGTCGTCATTGCGCCGGGCAACCAAATTATCACCCTGAGCGGCGCGATGGTTGATGTGGGAAATGACGGGACCGTTCATTACGTGACCCGCGCGCGCTTTAGCCAGGGTGCGCCGACTTCGGCCACTTTTCTTTGGCGCTATCAACGATCGACCGATGGCGGCGCAACCTGGTCGGCGCCCGAGCATGTCAATCCCAATGTTGCTGCCGGGCGACATGTCAGTAATTATGAGTTTGACGTGATCGTGGATGGGAATAATCAATTTCACATTGCGGCCTTGCTCGTGGACACGCTTGCCAACGATCTTGATTTGTATGACATCGTCCGTTCCACCGGCGGAACCTGGAGCGCCGTCAAAGTGGCGGACATTCGCCGTTCGGTTTTTGCCGGGATTCCGCAAGAGCCGGGAGGCAGCCAGCTTATTCAGCTCAACGAGCCGGAGTTCGCGAAGACGAAAGACGGCAAAATTCTCGCGCTGAAATGGATCGACATCATCCCGAATGCAACCACCCCGGCGGAGCAATCAACCCCTGACGTTTGGCTCGCCTCGAGTACCTCCGGCTCGTGGTCGGTGCCGGTCAATGTCAGCAACAGCCCCACGATCGCGGAAGTTTTTACCAATCTCGCCACTTTCATGAGCGATAACGGCCAGCTTTTCATGTTTTTTTTGACGCCGACGGTCGGCGATCTCTCGGAATGCAATTTGTGGTTTCTCCCCGAGGCCAAAATTCAGACGACCGCGGTTTCGGAAAAAACAAAATCAGCGCCGGAGGATTTTGCGTTGCATCAAAACTATCCGAACCCCCTGCGGGCGTCTGCCTTCAATCCCTCGACCAGCATCAGTTTCTCGCTGCCGGTTGCAACGACGGTGAAACTGCAAGTGTTCGATGTGCTCGGAAATGAGGTGGCGTCGTTGATCAACGCCCGGCTCGAAGCCGGAACGCACGAAGTGAAGTTCGCGCCGAAAAAATTACCGAGCGGCGTTTACTTCTATCGCTTACAAACCGCACAACAAATTTTAATGAAAAAGATGGTTTTGATGCAATCAGGCAATTAACTTCACGCGCAAAAACAAACTGGAGTAAAAAGATTGATGAAACCAAAACGAAGCCAGGTGGTTTTCGTATTTGCTCTTTTCATTTTGTTTGCCAGCCATACCGACAGTTTCGCTCAGAATAAGGCGGCTCAAATCGATTCGCTGATGAATCTCTATCATTCGTATGGCCTGTTCAATGGCTCTGCATTGGTGGCGGAAAATGGCAAAGTGATTTATAAAAAAGGCTTTGGGCTTGCCAATATGGATTGGGGCATTCCCAACACGCCGGAAACAAAATTCCGCATCGGGTCGATTACCAAACAATTTGCCGCGATGTTGATCATGCAATTGGCCGAAAAGGGAAAAATCAAATTAGACGGTAAAATCACCGAATATCTTCCCGATTACCGCAAAGACACCGGCGGTCAAGTCACGATCCATCATTTATTGACGCATACTTCCGGCATTCCCAGCTACACCGGGCTGCCCGGATTTTGGTCCGATTCGACGCGCAATCCGCACACACTCGACTATGTTGTCAAGAATTTTTGCAGCGGCAATCTTGAATTTGAGCCGGGGTCTAAATTTCTCTACAACAATTCCGGTTATTTTTTGCTCGGCGTCATTATCGAAAAAGTCGCCGGCAAGCCGTTTGCGGAAGTTTTGGCGGAGAATATTTTGAATCCGCTGCAAATGAAAAATAGCGGCATTGATGACGAGAAAACGCTTTTGTCCCAGCGCGCCGCGGGCTATTTGAAACAAGCCGGCGGATACGTTAACGAGCCGTATTTTTTCATGCAGAACGCGTATGCCGCCGGCGCGATGTATTCCACGGTTGACGATCTCTATTTGTGGGATCAATCCCTGTATTCCGATAAATTGCTATCGAAAAAATTCAAAGAGATCATGTTCACGCCGTACAAAAGCAATTATGCCTACGGCTGGGGCGTCCGGAAAATTTTGCTGAAGGCTTCGAAGGATAGCCTCCTGGTCGCTACGCATACCGGCGGCATTAACGGTTTTAACACCATCATCTTCCGCCTGATCGACGCCAGACATCTGGTGATTTTATTCAACAATACCGGCCCGGCGCGGCTGCCTGAAATGAGCCAAAACATTGCGCACATTCTTTACGGCAAGCCGTTCGACCCGCCGAAAAAATCCCTCGCCGAGGCGTTGATGAAAATCATCGTCGAGAAAAATGCCGACGCCGCGGTCGCCGAATATCGCCGGTTGAAAACCACGCAGGCCGGCGCATACGATTTTGGCGAAAGCGAATTGAACACGCTGGGCTATCAACTGCTCGGCATGAAAAAAGTCAAAGACGCCATCGCGATTTTCAAATTGAATATCGAAGCCTATCCCGAGGCCTTCAACCCTTACGACAGTCTGGGCGAGGCCTACATGATCAATGGCGACAAAGAATTGGCCATCAAGAATTACGCCAAGTCGTTGGAGTTGAATCCCAATAATTTTCCCGCGATTGAGATGCTGAAGCGAATCAAAGAAATGAAATGAGGCTTGATGCTCGTATTCTTACTCTTACTCTTACTCCTACTCTTACTCGCTTTTAATACGCTTGAGAGCCGAGTAGGAGTAAGAGTAAGAGTAAAAGCAGAAACTGCAACGCTATTTGTTGGATGCCACTTTTTCACTTCCACCGTTGGCGCTTTTTGAGAATTCCCCCCTCCTCAATTTAGTTCGCCTTTGTAAAAACCCGCTTTTAATCTCACCAACTGTTTTGCCGTTCGATCAATTTTTTGGGATCAAATTTCCACGATTACAAAAAATCTCATCTTTCTGGTGAACATTAAAACACACTTTATTGTTTTAACCCACTCTTTAAAGAAATAAATCACACATTTTGAAAAAAATACTTGACTTTAAATACGAAAAAAACTATTATATGGGTGAAAGTGGTGAAAAGTAGAGTATAGTGGTAAGGTTTGGAAGTATTCACCACACCCTATGGTTAAAACCGTGGTCGATATAGGCGAAACAATTCCAAAATTTTATGGCCGCTATCATTCGACGCTCGATGATAAAGGCCGCGCTGCCATCCCGGCAAAAATTCGGGAGATCGCGCAGCTTCGCGACATGCAAACGCTCGTGTTGCGGCTTCTCGAAAAGCCGAATGCCCGTTTTATTCGCGCTTATCCCGCCACCTATTTCCGCGATAAAATCCTGCCGATGGCTTCGCAATTTGACGAAGAAAGTGAAGAGGGCATTTATCACATGCAAAACATTCTCGCCTCGTGCCAGCATCTTCGCCTCGACGGCCAGGGCCGCGTCAATATCCCCACGGAATTTTTGGAGAACGCGCAAATTCAAAAGGAAATTCGTTACGTCGGCATGGGCGATTTTTTTGATCTGTGGAATCCGGAGATCAACGACAAATTTCAGGAGGCGTTGCGCGCGGTCGCCGAGGGCAAGGCGCATGGCGCATAGCGCAAGAAAAATTATTTTGATTTTTAATCGTGCATGATCGCGCTGCAAGATTTCACCAGCCGGTTTTGGTCGAGGTGGTGTCGCAGTTTCTGCTCGCGCCAAACGTCAACGTCATCATCGACGTGACGCTCGGCGACGGCGGCCACACGCTGGCTCTGCTCGAGAAGGGAGGAGCAGAGCTTGGCGTGATCGGCATCGACGCCGATGCCGAAGCGTTGGCGCGGGCGCAAGCGCGGCTGCAAAATTATCGCGAACGCTGCCGGTTGGCGCAAGGAAATTTTCGTTCATTGACATACGTGTTGGGTTCTCTTGGCGTGACGCAAGCAGATGGAATTCTGGCGGATCTCGGTGTAAGCTCGCGGCAGATCGATCAGCCGGAGCGCGGGTTCAGTTATTTGGAAGACGGACCTTTGGATATGAGGATGAATCCCGATCTGCCGCACACCGTCCGTACGGACACCGCCGCCGGTTTGCTTGCCAGGCTGGAGCGGGAGGAGCTGAAAAAAATTTTCCGCGAGTATGGCGAAGAGAAATTAGCCGGGCGCATCGCCACCGCCATCGTCAAACAGCGGTTGCAGCGTCCTTTGCAGCGCACCGGCGATCTGCGGCAGGTTGTCGAGAAAGTCGTCAAAGGCCCGCATCGCATCAAATCGCTGGCGCGGATTTTTCAGGCGCTGCGCATCGCGGTGAATGAGGAGCTGGAGGCTTTGAACGAATTTTTGCCGGCGGCGCTGGCGGCGTTGCGGCCCGGCGGCCGGCTCGCCGTCATCAGCTATCACTCGCTGGAGGATCGAATCGTGAAACAGTTTTTCAAAGCGCAGGAAAAAGGCTGCACCTGTCCGCCGGAATTTCCGGTTTGTGTCTGCGGCAAGCAGGCGCAGGTACGCATCTTGACCTCGAAACCAGTAACGCCGGGCCCGGAGGAAATTGCCGTCAACAGCCGCGCCCGCAGCGCCCGGCTGCGCGTCGCAGAAAAAAGATGAGCAAGCGTGTTCTAAAAAAATCGCCGCCGGCAAACAAGTCGATGGCGTCGAAGCCGAGCAGCGTCGCGAGAAAAACCAAAGCGGCGCGCGCGCGCGCAGATTTTAGCGCGGCAGCGGTCAAGCGCAGCCTCGCTTTGTTGATTCCATTTGCCGTTTTTTTGATTTTGGGATTGACGCTGATTTGGGAGCGCGTCAAAGTCCGGGAATTGGCGGCGCAGATTGCGACGCTGGATTCGCAGCGGGTCAAGCTTATCGAGCAGAACGGCAAATTGCGCATTCAACTCGAGCAGATGTCGAGTTATGGCCGCATTTCACGAATCGCGACGCAGCGCCTGGGCCTCGTCGCCGTGCCGCAGCAGACGATTCTCATTCAAGAAGAATAAGCGATTACGCAGCCTACGGTCGTAGGTAAGAGTTAGAAAAATTCTAAAACTTTTAGACCCACAGATTGAAGGATCCCGTGACATAATGCACAATTCCTTCCGTGGGTTAATTTTTAGAGATTTAAAGCTTGTTGATTCTCGTGAAACGGAATGTCTTGCCGTTTCTTCAAGGCCGCGGC
>Ga0187892_10004724_pt1 | contig 22452 bp, 14 predicted proteins | sample MA1701073metaG_FD_139345 | JGI IMG/M metagenome (GOLD analysis project Ga0187892, IMG submission 139345) | Bio-ooze microbial communities from a basaltic lava cave in the Kipuka Kanohina Cave System on the Island of Hawaii, USA - MA170107-3 metaG ... | reverse complement strand
TCTTGAAAACCGCGAAGCTCATTTACCTGGAAGTGTCCTTCGTCCCCATCTACAAGGACTGCCCCCTGCTGGTCGATATCGAGGCCTTTCTGAATGAAAGCGGCTATCGCCGTCGCGCGATCTATCCCTCCGACCAGCCGCACAATTGGGCCGACGCCCTGTTCGTCAAAGTGTGAGGATAGCCGATGATTCGCCGCCCATTACGGATCGCCGTCACCCAGCAACTCGAGCGTTCCGCTCGTGAGGCCGGCCTGGAAACGTACGTACTGCCTGAACTCCCGGACATGGACTTCAACCGCTCCTTGCAACAGCGACTTTGCGACGGAGATGTTTACCGGCCGTTTCTAGAGAAGCACGATATCGAGCTTGTGCTGGATTTCAACACCGCCGCGATGACCTTGGTTCCGTCTGCGGATCCACCCGGCACTTTTGCACTGACCACCGCCGTCATGAAAATCCCCTACGTCGCCTGTTATCTCGATCCCATCACCTCCACCATGGCCCAGGTAACCTGGAACGATCGCTGGACGCTGCTGGAAAGCCCGCAATGGATCAAATGGGTTTGGGAAACCGCCCACGCCGAGGAGCTTATGAAGCTCGGCGTCCCCAATGTGATCTCGATGCCGATGGCGGCCGGCAACGACGACTTCGACACGACTCCGCTGCCTGACCCCGATCCTGGACCGGCTGTCGCATTCATGGGTCATCCGGCCTCGTCGTGGTTTGCATCGAATCAGGCAATCGCCTCAGGTCAGTTGTTTCCCGGTCTCACAGCCGCCGCCGTTCACGCGGACATGCCCGATCTTCCGTTCCACAAGATCTTCTTCGATCTGCATCAATTCGCCGCGCTCCCCTCGCGCGACGACGATCGCGCCGCCCGCGCGAGGAAGGCTCACGAGTACTACGATCAAAAATTCGTATACAACGCCTATCTGGCCGTCAAACAACGAGACCGGTTCGCTCGGTACTTGCAGGCCAAGCTCGGCGATGCCTTCGAGCTGATCGGGGACCATTGGGGAAGCACCTACGGACTCAAGCACACGCCGCGCATTTGGGACATGCGCGTTCTGCATGACCGGATGCGGCGCGTGCCGATCTGCCTGAATCTCATGAAGGGTTGCCTGGAAACGGGCTTGAACATTCGTCACTTTGAGATCACGGCCTATGGCGGGTTCATGCTGACCTACGCCACACCCGAGCTGTCCAGCTGTTTTCAGATCGGGCAGGAATGCGAGGTCTTTCACGATGAGGCCGAATTGCTCGAAAGAATCAAACACCATCTGGATCACCCGCGCCGGCGCCGGGAGATAGCCGCCGCGGGGCAGCAACGCACACTTCGGCAGCATCTCTACAGCCATCGAATCCTGCAGCTCATCGACGTGCTGCGAAACGCTAAGGTCCTGCCCGACGAGCCAAGGCGCCTTTCGCCCGTAGGGGGACGGCTGGATGCCGGCACCCAGCCCGTGCTGCGCGGCCCGACGCCTGTGGCGGTCGAGACAAGATGATCGCCGTTCAAGCCGCGTCGGCACGGTGGCACGGATGACGACCATTTCGATCGATCATCTCTTCCGTTCGCAGTTCGGTGAAGATCGCGTGCTCTGGCAAGTGTTCCGGCAGCGCACCACGGGGTACTTCATCGAGGTCGGCGCGTACGACGGCGTCACGCTGAGCAACACCTACTTCCTGGAACAAATGGGCTGGTGCGGCCTGCTTGTGGAACCGATTTATCCCCTCTGCGAAAAAGCCGCCGCGGCCCGGCCCCGAAGCCGCGTCGTTCACGCCGCGGTCAGCAAACGCGGCTGCCGCGCAACGGCCAAGTTCACCGTCGCCCGCAACGTTCCGGTCCTGTCATTTCTCCAGGCTGACCAGCAACACCGCGACCGCTGCCTGGCCGAAGGCGCTGAGCTTGTCGAAATCGAAGTCCCCCTGCTTGCCTTGGACGACATCATCTTGTACGAGCGGCGGCATCCATTCCCTTTTGCATGCCCCTGGGTTCCCAACAAGGGTTGGCAAATCGATCTGATCTCCATTGACGTCGAAGGCGGCGAGCTTGATGTCCTCGACGGCCTGGACCTGGAACGGTTCAAGCCGCGAGTCCTGGTCATGGAAAACGACCGGCCAGCAGGAGAGGCGATTGAGCCGTATCTGGACGGCCACGGCTACCGCAAGTTCCATCGGCAGAAGATCAACGACTTTTACGTCCGCGTCGACCAGCCGGCCGACGATCTGATGCTTTCCGGCTTCGACACGATAGACTAATCGGAGTAATGCACACGAACTCCGCGGAGTCTTCCGCTTACAACTCGCGTGAGATGGATCGATTGCTACCCCTCAGCAGTCAGCTACCATGCCTACGCCGCGGCCCGCCGCCGCCGGCCGAAGTAAACCTTCGCTCCCGCCAGCAGCAACAAGGTCATGACGATCAATCCCCATTCGGATACGGTCGGAATTGGAAGCGGCTCAGATAGGAAGATTGCTGCATCGATCCAGTTGTCGCCGGAGTCACCGGTCTCGGCGAATGCGTAAGCGACCAGCGCGGCCGGTCCGTCACTGATAACCACACCCGACACGGTGTAGGGCCGAGATTCACCCGGTGGAATAAAAAGCGGCATCGGGCCGCTGACGGTAACGCCCGAGGCGTTCACGCCGAATAGCGCAATATTGTACTCATGACTGACGTCGTCAAGGTTGGTGATCTCACCGATGGCCACGATCGGAGTACCAGGGTCGACGATCTGACCTACGGGTGTGAGGCTGTTCGCGCAAGTTGAGGGCTCGCCCGGTTCCTGCTGCGTGCCCAGCTCGCCATCGGGTAGCCCGATCGGCTCGCCATTAAGAATGACGCCGGAAAGGTCGGTTCCAAGGTCAACGATTGTGGCATCGGTGATGACAAAGAGATCCCCGCTGCCGCGGGAGGCGAGCTGCTCAATTCTTGTAGGCACGATCTTTTTTTTCGTCAAGTCGGCTGTGAACGTCGTAATCTTTCTCGGTTCCTGGGGCGGTTCGCAAGGGGTATTGCCGGCGGCGCATGTATCAGCGGTGCAGGCAGTGGTCCGATCTAGGCAAAACCCCCCAGTGCAGGGCCTGTTGCCGACGGCGCATGTATCAGGGACGCAGGGAGTGGTGCCATCTAGGCAACGCCCCGGAGTCGCAGTCGGAGTGCAAGGCCTGATGAGGACGGGGCATGTATCAGGAGTGCAGGCAGTGGTCCCATCTAGGCAAAACGTCAAAGGACGGCAAGGCCTGTTGCCGACGGCGCATGTATCCGGACCGGTCGTGCAGGCAGTGGTGTTATCTTGGCAACGCAACACAGGGGCGCAGGGGGTGTTGGCGACGCCGCAGCTATCAGGGCTGCAGGCGGTGATGTTATCGGAGCAAAACGCTTCGGCCTTGCGCGAGCCCTCTGATTCCCAGGTGCTCTTCGTAAACTTATCAGGAACGCCGTCCATGTTCACATCGTCGAAACACAGGGTCCATTTGTTGCGGCCGTTTTTATAGACGCAAAAGCCAATTTTCACGCCCTCCTGGTTTGCGGCGTTTGCGTCACCCTTCGGCACGAAGCGAGGGGAGTATTGTCCGTCGGGTCCGCCGAGTGTTGCGGCGGAGCCGTCCACTTTTCCGTCCATGTTGGCATCTGCCTTCGGCGGTGTATTCCGAGCATGAGGCACGGCCGGCAAGTAAACCCTGTTGCCTGCCGCGTCGGTGGTCATGTAATTCCCACCGCCGGGCTTGGGCAGGGTGATGGGGACGTCCCACACGTCGTTTCCGGGGACACCATCAATGTTCAAATCCAGCAGAGGTTGGTCTGCTCCGTACGGATTGGGCGGACAACTGCGCGTCCAATCCGGTTCGACATTGCCACCCCACGCGCGCCAACTACAGATCAGAACTGCGCACCCCAAAACGACTATGAGCCACGGCCGAATGTGTGAACGCCTGAAGTTCATAGCTACACCCTCTCCTTCTTTTCTGTTGAAAGGACCGGAAATACAATAGTTCGTTGCCCACCGCTTACCTTTTCGCGCGCCTCTCCAAAGCACCGCCCGCGCATCCGCGCGGGCAACCAAACAACCCACGCAAGACTCGCGCGGCTTTTGAGCAGTTCGTTCGTCAGCAATGGCGAGGGAGATTATACCTCACGAGGGAAGACCGGGGCAAGAGGATATTCGGCTTTTTTCTGATTTCTTTCGACGGATGTCCAAGCGATGGCGGCGGCCCGATTCGACGAAAGAAGCGAGTCGCTAAGTTGGGCAAGCGACAGTCTGGCATGGAGTTTTACCCATTCTGTGCAAGTTTCCTAGCTACCTAGACTATGCCGGCCTGCCTGCCGCGAGGAACGGATCGGCGGATGCCGCCCGTCTACTCGGCGAACGGAAGCCGCCCACCGCCCCCGACAACCCCAACGCGGTTGTCGCTTCAAGCCCAGAGTTCGGCCGAACGCACTACCCTGGGTCAACTGCGTCATTGCAGGGGATTCCAACGAAGCCATAATCGGGCCATTGAAAGTCCACAGCGGGTAATCCGCAAGAAAGCGCAGGGGGAGGACTCACACGTAGGCACGACTTTTTGTTCGAGACCGACGTGGCGCCGTCGCGGATCGGATCGCGGACTATCTGACCTGGGCCAGTTCACCCTATGCCAACGACCTCCCGCAAATCAACTTCTGATTCCGGTGGCGAGATTCTTCTAAAAGTCCGCGACCTCAGCGTACATTTCCCCGTGCGACGAAACCTGCTGGGTCGGGTGACGGCCTCGCTTCGGGCGGTAGACGGCGTCAGCTTCGACATCAAGTCGGGCGCGACGTTAGGACTGGTCGGCGAGAGCGGATGCGGCAAGACGACCCTGGGTCGGGCCATTCTTCGTCTCGTGACGCCGATTGAGGGGCAGGTTCAATTCGCCGGCGTCAACGTGTTGAGCGCTTCACCCGGCCGGCTTCGCGCGCTCCGCCGCGACATGCAGATCATCTTTCAGGACCCTGTCGGCAGCCTCGATCCCTTGATGACCGTTGGTGGGATCATCGCTGAACCCATGGCCATTCACCGCGCGGCCGCGCCCCGGCGGCGACGCACGCTTGTCCATGGGCTGTTGGAACGAGTCGGTTTGCAGCCGGCCCACGCGGATCGATACCCGCATGAGTTTTCCGGCGGCCAGCGGCAGCGCATCGGCATTGCCCGGGCCATCGCCCTGAATCCGCGGTTCGTGGTGTGCGACGAACCGGTCAGCGCCCTGGACGTTTCGATTCAGGCGCAGATTCTCAACCTCCTCAAAGAGCTACAAGGCGAGCTTGGCCTGACCTATTTGTTCATCGCCCACAACCTGGCCGTGGTCCGTCACTTTTGCGACGAGGTGGCCGTCATGTACCTCGGCAGGATCGTTGAGTTCGCACGGGCCGACGACCTTTATTCCCAGCCAAGACACCCGTACACACTGGCCCTATTGGATGCCGTCCCGGCGCCGGATCCGAAACTGCGGCGCCGCCGGGCAACGCCCTCCGGCGATCGGCCGAGCCCGATCGATCAACCGGCCGGCTGCGCCTACCATTCTCGCTGCCCGCTGGCCACGGATATCTGTCGGCAAACTACGCCGGCGCTCCGTGCCGAACCGGGCCTCCCCCCCGGTCACCTGGTGGCCTGTCATCGTTATGATTCTGTGCCGAAGTACGTCTCCATTGATTCAGCAAGTGCCCACTAGTTTGTCTGTCCGCCTCCCGCGCACGTAGGGTTGAAGCAGCCATAAGGCACATTCTTAAATGCATTGATGCATTCTTGAACATCTGAGAAGTTCACGTTCCCGGTTGGCTGGCATTCCCAGATATCCGCTGCATAGCGAGTGGCCAGCGAGAAGTTACCTTGAAAGACTTGGATAATGATCTGGGCGTCCGTCATGTTCGTTGTGCCGTTATTGTCCACGTCCCCTCGCTTCCAAGTCATCCCGGAACCCAGGAATTGAAGGTTGCCGCCGGAACCGTTGGCCGTATGCAATGTGTACGTTCGCAGCGGCGTAACCTTCACGCCGGTTACGTGCACCGTCCCCCAGTCATCGGGCGAAAGGAGCGCCCCTTGAGCGACGGTATCAACGACGTACGAGATTCCATACGGCCCGATCGGCGCCGCCAGCCAGCCCTGAATGCCACCGCATGCCGATATGAAAATCTTCACCGGTGTCGGGTTGCTCCCGTTGGGACCCGCGCATGGCGAGACTTTCAGATAACGGGAGCCTTCGCCTGCAACTGGGGAGGTTGGAAATGGGACATCCGCGGGACACGTCGCGCTCGAACCCGTGCAGGATTCCGGATCGTCGCATGGACTGGTCGAGGGACGGCAAACCTGAGTCGCTGGATCAAACAGATCCGCTGGACATGTGATTCCACTACCTGTGCAGTTTTCAGGCGCGTCGCACGCGCCGGCCTCAGGGCGGCAAACCTGCGAACTTGGCGCGTAGCCGTCAACCGGGCAAGTAATGCCTGTTCCCGTGCAGTTCTCGCCCACATCACAGACACCGGCCGGGGCACGGCAGACCGTCGTCGGGGACGCGAACCCGTTCGCCGGGCACATCACGCCGTTCCCCGGACAGTTCTCGGCCACGTCACATTCGCCGGCCGAAACCCGGCAGACCGTTGTGGACGGAGCAAACCCATCGACTGGGCAGGCCGGACCGCTCCCGGTGCAATACTCCGGCACGTCGCAGCCGCCCGGCGCCGTCGTGCGACACACGTATGTGGGCGGTCGGAAGGCATCGGTTGGGCACGCTCCACTCGTGCCCGTACATATTTCCGTCACGTCGCAGACGCCGACTGACGGACGACATACCATCCCAGGGTCTACAAAAGTACAGGCGTCACAGCAAGGACCGCCATCGCACTCTTCACCCGGCGCTACAATTCCATCCCCACAGTCACAGGCATCGCCTTGGCCGTCGTCATCAACGTCCTGCTGACCAGGATTGGAGATCGACGGGCAATTGTCGCAATCATCGATCACCGCGTCCCCGTCCGCATCAGTGTCACAGGCGTCAACGACCAGATTGTTGTTGCAGTCATCGGCGGTCTGATATTCCATCGTCACCGCGATGTAGGACCCGCTGCACGCTCCGACCAAACCGTTGGGCAGCATGAAAATCTGAACGTCTCGCTGCGCATCCAAGAGTGCGGTGAAGTCCGCTTGGGGAACAATTAAGGAATCGTACCCTGTGTCGGGGCAAACAACGGCTACGGACTCAAATGCGTTCCCGACACCTGTGCCATTCATGAGAACGGAAACAAACGATTTTTCGTGATCCAGATCGCCTCGAACTTCAAAAGTCAGTGTGACGTCGCTCAAGGCCGGCGGTACGTGATAGAACGTAACATTCGGACTGGGTTGACCGCTTTCCAATGGAGAGAGCGCGCCGGAATAACCGGTCATCATCGCGCGACAAACAATGGCGTTGCACCCAGCGGGATCGCAACCCGGAAAACAACTCGGATAGATGCAGGCGTCATAAAGACCGGGGAGTTCACAGCAGTCACTGACATCGTTTCCGTTGCAATCCGTGCACGGCTCCTCTTCGTCAGCCACCAATACCGACGCCATCCCAAACAAAAGTACGGGGCAAAGCGCACACGCGAGACCAAACAACCCACCGGTTCGCCTCTTGATTTGCATGATCCCACTCTCCTTTCGGCCACTGGCCTTTCGCCTTACCCTCCGTCGACCGAACAAACACGTGCCTGCTCGTATCCTCGACGGTATTAAATCCAAGAAGTAGGGAGGTCCGCCACACTTGCTCAACGGATAAGAGCAAAGGCGAACTCCGCGCCAACCGTTCTGAATGCCCTTCTGAGACGAGAGTGTTCTACTTCGATTAGCAACCGTGATCAAGACTTCCTCAGCGACTAAAAGGCGGCGCAAATTGCTGAAGGCAGACTGGACGAGTCGTCCGGCGCGTTACTTATGTCTCGCGGCCGTTCGGCGACGCAGCTCGGCGTCGACAAAGTCCTGAATGTCGCCGTCCAGCACGCCCTGCGTGTTGGAGGTCGTGTGCCCCGTGCGGGCATCCTTTACCCGTTGTTCGGGGTAAAGAAAGTAGCTGCGGATGGCGTTGCCCCAGCCGATCTGGCCCTTCTGGCTGTACTGCTTGACAAACTCGCTGTCCCGTTTGGCTTCCTCGATTTGGTAGAGCCTTGCGGCAAGCATCTTCCGGGCCGTGTTGCGGTTCTTGTGCTGCGACCGCTCATTCTGGCATTGGGCCACGACTCCCGTGGCCAGATGCGTCAGGCGCACAGCCGATGACGTCTTGTTCACGTGCTGACCACCCTTTCCGCCGGCTCGGTATGTGTCCTCGCGAACGTCGTTCTCCCAGTTGATCTCGATGGTGACATCGTCGATCTCCGGCTGAACGTCGACGGACGCGAAGCTTGTCTCGCGCTTGCCCTGAGCGCTGAACGGGGAAATGCGAACAAGCCGGTGGACGCCGGTCTCGCAGGAAAGATAGCCGTAGGCGTACGGACCTTTGACCAGAAGGCTGCACGATTGGATGCCGGCCTCCTCTCCAGCACGCATCCATAGCTCTTCAACCTCATAGGCGCGACTCTCGAAAAAGCGCAAGTACAGCCGCAGGAGCATTTCCGCCCAGTCGCAGGCGTCCGCCCCTCCGGTGCCGGCCTGGATGTTGAAGAAACAGCTTCGCGCATCATTGGGCCCCGAGAGCAGCGTCAATAATTCGACGCGGCCGACCTCTTTCGACAAAACCGCCAGGCCCTGATCGAGTTCCTGTCGGACCTCGCCATCGTCGTGTTCGGCAAGCAGCTCGGCCATGGCCGCAAGATCCACGCGGTGCGCCTCCATCTGCCGCACCGGTTCCACAGTCGCCTTGAGCGCTTTGAGCCGCACAACCGTTTCTTTCGCGGCGTCGGGGTTGTCCCAAAAGTTGGGAGCGGCCATTTCGGCCTCCACCGCGCCCAGAGCCTCCACCTTGCCGGGGAAGTCAAAGAGAGTCCCGGATGGCAACAATCCGGTCCGACAGTTCCTTGAGAGCGCCTTGCGGATCTTCGTAGAGCACATTCATTCCGATCTCGCCTTTCGCTTAGGGATTGAGGCGCGTTACTTGTTCCAAAACCACATCCACTACGGGCAACGACACTTCCCCCGGGAGAAGCGGGCTGTCGGTTCGTTCCATGGCCACGATGGCGTCAACGATCCCAACTCCCTCGACCACAACGCCGAACACCGTAAAACCCTGCTCGTCGAGTTGGCTGTTGTCCGGCCCGACATTGATGAAAAACTCCGATTGGCCCGAATTCGGATCCTGGTTGCGAAGCGCCAGCGAAATCGAATTCGGCTCGGCGTTGCTTCGCCCGTTCTGAGCCTCTGAGAGCACCGGATCGCGCGTGGCCTCCCTCTCCACAAGCTCGCCGTTGACGCGTTCAAAGCCGCCACCCTGAAGCACGAAAGGCTCGCAGACGCCTGGCTCATCGCCGAATACACAGACGTTGCGATGAAAGAGCAGGCCGTCGTAAAAGCCGTCGTCCACGTATCGGAGAAAATTGACGGTGTGCAGCGGGGCCAGCCGGCCGTCGAGTTCGAGCGTAATGTCGCCGAAGTTGGTCTCGATCAGCACCCGAGGTTGCAAATCGATAACCGAGACGATTTCAAATCTCCTGGTCGTCGTAATCGGCTGCGGCCCATCGCTTGGCAGCGTAGCGGTCAGGAGCACTTCGACCGTCTCGCCCTGAGTGGTGGTGAGAGCCGGCTCGGCGGCCGTCGGATCGTCAAAAGTGGCTGACCCGCGAACTACCTCCCATTGAAGGCTAACGTTTTCGATGCCGGAGTCGATTATCGCGGAAAGCGTAGTCGGCTCACCGACAATTGCCAGCGGCGGCGCCGATGCCGTGACCGCGGGAGCGACGGTAATCGTAATGAAGTCCGCCGCGTGGAAGCCATCCCTGTCGGTAGCGACGACCCGGAAAACGTACCGCCCGGCGGTGGTGATCGTACCTAGAGCGAGCGTGTCCGCGGTTACGTCGGCGAGCGCCAAGTCTGGTCCGGCGTTTTGGTCCCATCGGAAGCGATACGGTTCTCGGCCGCCGCTGCCGGTGGCTTGGACAGCAACCTCCGTGCCCTCGAAGACGCTGGGCGTCGCGGTGCGAGCTGTGACCGCGAGGTCGTTTTCTTCCTCGGGCACGGTGACGTTTCCGGCATCCGGCGTTGGCGCGCAGGAAACCGCGCCGCAAATGAGAATGAGGAACGTCCCCATTGATTGTCTTGCAACACGCAGCATCGGCTGCTTCCTCCTATGTATCCTCATGAGCGCCGTTAAAGGCGCCCGAACCGCGCCCGTAAGGAAGCGGCCCCTGGCATGTACCCTCGCGAACTCCTGAAAAAGGGAGCACTTAAAAATACACTTAATCAAGAAAAACGCCTGAACCATCGTTCCGGGCCCAACCAATCATCATTGGGTGTGCCAACGTGTCAATAGAATCGCTCGCACCCCGCTCCGCGAGAAATCCCTTCCCGCCGGCTTTCGGCTCGGAAAGGATTCCGCTGGTGCGAGATGGGAATCTCCCTTGACCGCGGTTGGCCGTAAGCTGACGATCCCCGTAGCCTTGTAGGCAGGTGCTCGCCTCTGCCGTTACCATTGCTCACCCGGCAGACGGTGCGCGCGAGTCGTAATGCATGGCCAGCCCTTGCTCAGTGAAGTTGCCGATAGACTGCCGCCAAGTGTGCGCGGGCCACCGATACTCGGCCTGACCGCGGGTTGGGCGGTACACGGCGGTATAGAGCGTACCCCAGCCGCGAGCAAAGTCCTGGCAGAAGAGAGGGGGCCGAAGAAAGGCTTCGACCAGGCCGGCGGCGGTCTCAGAGGGATCTGAAAGGCGGGAACTCAGGAAATGTTCACGTTCGACGCTTGTGCTTGCGCGGGCGAATTCGGTCCACTCAACCCGACCTTGATGATTCGTAGCCACCGGCCAGCGCCTGACGACCGGTCCGCGATCGGGTGAAACGTAGACTGTGACATAGTCGCCACGGGCGTCCAATATGGTGACGTTGTAAGCCATGTGGACTGGAACGCGCCGAAGAACGGCGGTTGCAGCCTCCGTCCCATCGCAGAATTCCAGGATGTATCTGAGAACCAGCGGGATTCCAAACCCGTCACCGACGACCGGACGGCCGCCAAACGAGAGTGAAAGCGCCAGACCGGCCTCATTGCAGCCGTCCAGCACGCCCCAAATGCAGTCGCTCATGGCGATCACGCGGCGGCCGTTCCACGCGGTGGAAAGGAGGGTCGCCTCGAACAGTTCCGGACTGTAGTCGTAGTTGCGAATCAATACGGGATCATCACCCGGCCACACAACCTGCGAACAAGCCGTCAGGTAGGGCGCGGGGCGGTAGAGACTGAGGAACCGACTGACCAGATCGCCGCCGCCGGCCAGTTCGAGCAGTCGCTCATAGGTGGGGATCAGCTCCGGCATATGAGCCCGGAGCATTCGCAGCGAGGCTCCGTAGGACGGTCTGGCCGAGTCGCCTTCTTTTTGGAACCACTTCTGGTAGGCGGGCCACCCCGCGTCGAAGAGGGCCTTCCACTTCGAGCCGGGGGCGTCTTCCCGGACGGCACGGAAAACCAACGGCACCGTCGAGCGAGTCAAAGGAGTTTGAATCCGGCGACGTCGGCCGTGTGGGCGTGTGCTGGGGCTTGGGAGGGCTGGGCCGAGCGGGTCTGATACTGGCCGCGGACGCCGCGAATCCAGGCTTTGGCGCGATCGGTGAGTTGATGGTGGGTGTCCATCAGGCGGCCGGGCGTAATCAAGATGCCGAGGTCCGCGCCGCGATAGAGATAATCGCCGAGTCCGGTGATGCGCAGGAAGAAGGCTTCCGATTCGCTGACGACGGTCCTTCGGTGGGTCTGGACACGGACGAACTCGATGTGGCCGTCGCGGACCATGCGCCATACCCCCGATCGCGGCGCCTTAGTGATTTGTTCGACGCCGTCGTCCGTGTACTTCAGGACCAACTGGCTCCAACTGTCAATGTTGTCGGGATCAGACCAGCGGTTGTTGAGTTCCTCGACATCGAGCTCAAAGTCGACTCCGGACCATTCCAGCAGGTGGAAGAGAAACAGCGGCGCGTCGGCATGAGCAAATGCGGCCAGGTTGGTCATGGAGCTGGCCCCGGTGATTCGCGGATTGACTTCGCCCAGGTATACCTGTCCGGAGTCCAGATCGGATAGGAAGTCCAGTTCGAAGTAGCCCCGATACCCCATGCGCCGTAGCTCTTCGCCGAAGCGGAAGGCGGCGGCGCGGGCACAGTCTCGGACATCGCGAGAAAACGCATCGGCGAAGACTTCGTTGCCGCACCAGCCTCCGCGGTAAGGAGTCAGCTCCGGGAAGCCGATCAGCTCGGTCATGAGCGGCCCGGCGATGGCGCCGTGGCGGGTGACGCAGGCTTCGAGCGCAGCGCCGCGGCAACGGATGCACTTCATGACTTTCACTTGTGGCTCTCGAACGACCTCGTCAGCGCACCGGTTCCAGTCGGCTTCATTTGACACAAAAAACGTCGTGTGGCCGGAGTCGCCGAAGGGGCTTTGAATGACCAGATTGTCTCCGAGGTGGCCGGCGGCCTTGCGGAGTGTCTGGTAACTATCCACTTTAACGAGGACATTGGGGACGCTGGCGACGCCCGCCCGGTTGCCGATTCGCGTAGCGGCGACCTTGTCATCAACCGCCCGCCGCAGCTTAGCGGGTGGGAAACAGATTTCGAGGCCGAGTTCCTCGCAGAGCATTTCGGTCTTTTCATCGAAGAACAGGAAGACAGCCTTCCCGCCGGGGCCGCGTTTGCGGATGTAGTCCCGGACCTCCTTGTGTTCCAGAAGGTAGTTGTTGATCTCCTCCAGGCTGCCGAAAGCCCGGTCTGAGCGCTGCGCGGGGACGAAGATGTTGGGATGATAGCCGTCGAAGCAGTCAATGTAGTTGATATAGCGAAAGTTGCGCACCCAGTCGTGCATGTTCATCAGGTTGAAGTTGGTGGCGCTGATGAAATAGATGGGCGTTTCATTGCGGTGGAAGAATCGACGGATGTCGGGGATACCCTTCAGGACGCCCTTGCCGCGAGCCGGGCGGCGGGACGAAAGCGACTCCTCGGCGGCCACGCCGCGGGCGTCTTGCCGCGAGAGCGCGCCTTGGCTGAAGATGCGCAGACCGTATTCCGGTTGATACCCGTGGATTTCCTTGACATCCGTGGCCTTGAGGAAAGCTAAGACCTGGGGGCTGATCACCTGTCCAGGTACGAGGACCGGGAAGCCAGGTGGATACGGCGTGACAAAGCCCGCGGAAACCAGCTCCGCCCCCGAAGGGTGAGGCGTCGAGCTGTCGAGCTTGATGTATTCGCAGGCGCCCTCTTCAAACGACAAAAAAAAGGCTCTCCGAATGTCTCCTTCGGGCGTCGAACCTGTGGCGTCGGGTAGGAAGGCGCGATGGAAACGACTGAAGTTGGGTAAGGGCGGCAGATCGTGGGTTAGCGAGGCCACGCTGGTGTTGTGAATCCCGCGCTCGACGGCGCTTTGGTCTTCGAGGCGTTCGTCCAATTCCTGGGCGATGCGGATGAGTACGTCAATCAAATAGGTCACCGTCCCTCGCGTCATGCCGATATGGATCATGAAGAGCACGGTGTTTCGAGATGTCTTGTTGATCTGAATGTCATGGTGATCGATGAGGAACTTCTTGAAGCTGTCACCATCGATGCCGGCGCGGCCGACATGGATCGTGATGCGTGTCGGGTCGAGCGTGAACTCGTCAGTGAGCCAAGCTTCCTCCATGCGGCTCCAGCCGCGGCCGGGGTCGTAGTAAGCCTCCAGGCCGGAGGGGCGATAGGCGTCGGGGATCAGGTCCTTGGCGGTCACGATGCGGAAGTATCGCCGCAGCAGCGGATGGGAGTGGACCCGCTGGCGGACGGTCATGGCTAACTCGACGCTTTTTTGCACAAGTTCGTAGCCCTCGAGCTCCACCTGCCGCCGGCCGACGTCCAAGGAGGCAAGGATTTGGTAATTGGGAGAGGTGGATGTATGAGCCATGTAGGCTTCGCGGAAGGCGTCGCTGACTCTCTGTTCGTAATCCTGGTCATGGATGTGGATCATGGAGCCTTGTCGCAGGGCGGTGAGCGTCTTGTGCGTGGATTGCGTGGCGTAGACGCGTACTCGAACGGTGTCCGGATCGGGCATGATCGGGGCGTCCAGCCACGTGCGCGGATCGGCGGCGTCGCGCTGCTCGAATTCCAATTTCCATCGCTCGTAGCTCTTGCGGTATTCGTCGCTGCGGTAGCGCTCGCGCAGGCGGGTTGCGGACTCCATCGCAGTCCTGCGCCGTAGGGTCGGCACAAAGGAGGCAAAGGCGAACCAGGCCTCATCCCATAGAAAAACCATGTCGGGTTTGATGGCGAGCACTTCATGCATCACCCGCTCGGCGTCGTACGTAATGCCGTCAAACGTGCAGTTGGTCAGAAGGAGCATCTTCACGCGATCTAGCTTGCCGGCCCGCTTGAGTTCGAGAAGATGCCGTTTGATGTCGCTCAGTGGCACGGCGCCGTACATGGAGAATTCCGAGAGGGGATAGGCGTCGATGTAGACGGGGAAGGCCCCCACCAGAAGGAGCGCGTAATGGTGGGACTTATGACAATCGTGCGCGGTCAGGACGATATCTCCCGGCCGGAGAAGAGCTTGAACGACGATCTTGTTGGCCGTCGAGGTACCATTCGTTACAAAAAACGTCCGCTTGGCCCCGAAAGCTCGCGCCGCCAGCTCCTGAGCCCGCTTGAGCGGCCCGTGGGGTTGCAAGAGGGAATCCAAACCGCCGCCGGTGGCTGAGGTCTCGGTGAGAAAGACGTTGGCCCCATAGAACTGGCCCATGTCCTTGATCCAATGGGACTTGGCGATGGATTTTCCGCGGGAAATGGGCAGCGCGTGAAAGACGCCGGTGGGCTTGTGGCTGTAATTACGCAAAGCCGTAAAAAAGGGCGTATCGTATCGGTCGTTGATTCCCTTGAGGATGCTCAGATGCAGTTCGAGGTAGTCTTCCTGACGATAGAAGACGCGGCGGAAACAGCCGTTTGAGCGGCCGGCGATGTCGCTTACCGGCGAGTCGGTGACCAGGAACAGGTCGAGTTCGGGCCGCAGTTTCTTGATCGTCACGCCAAGCAGCATCCCGCGGTCAGCGTCAAGGGCGCGGGCCAACGGTGTGGGATCGAGCACGGCGAAGTATTGGCGGAGGAGCTCAAGCCGATTGGCGGATTGAAAGGGGAAGCTATAGCGAATGACGCAGGTCTGCAGGTTGTAGTTGAACAGGACGGCGATGACCGCGTCCTCAAGGCTCGGCACGAGGACCACGTCGTAGACGTAGTCATCGTCCTCGCGCCGAAGTTCGAGCAGTCGAGAGCGTAGCTCGGCTTCCTGTGATACGGAAAGATCGTCGACAACGAGCACTTCGAAGTAGGGTCGCACGTCGGGCCGAAGACCGCGCTCGAGGATTTCGTCCAAATCGGATCGGTCCAATGGAATCGAACCCGTCGGGAAACGGACGGTAGAGAGGTCCCGCCGGCGATAATCGTCACTGACCAGCAGTCGGACCAGCCGCGCGGTCTGACGGGCCAGAAGCTCCCATTCCTTTCGCTCAGCCAGGCGGCTCAGTTCCGCGACGGCCTGCTTGCCGGGGAATGCCCAGTAGCTCTCGATGGGCCTGAGCAGTTGCAGTGCCCGCTCCACGCCGGCTTGCAGTTGGGCAAAATCCATACCGCGCTTGGTGAATTCCTCGATGCGACTGGTGGAGTCTTTCAAGCGGTTCCAGGTGTCACTGCGGAGCTGCGCGCCGTCGTAGTAGGCGCTGAGACTGCCGTCCATCTCGCCGGGGGACGCCGGCTCGATGGGCCGGGAAACGGACGGATCGAAGCTGCCCACGGCTACATGTTCTCCGTGCCGACTGGGAGCTGCGTCGAGTCCACCGCCCCACGCACGGAGGGCAGCCCGGCGAAACCACCGCGCTCCGGCTTGCGCAACGGCCCGAGTGTGTCGAGGTATGTCCGACTGCCGGGATGTCTCTGGTAGATCGTAAAATCGACTTGGCGATCCCGGAAGCTCTTGAGCGGCTGCCCAAGGCCCCGCAGCCCGACCTCTCGCGTACGCCGCACGCGATCAAGATCGATTTCCAGCGGAATCGCCTCCTCGTTTTCGCCGGCCTGATAGAGAACATCTCCTACCGGTCCGACGATGATCGACCGGCCGTTTCCGCCGGCGCCAGCGCCGTTGATGTCCAGAAAGAAACACTGATTCACGGCGGCGGTCGCTCGGGCGATGGAAAGTTCGACGTCGCGGTCGATGGTCGCCGTCATCGTAGGGTGAAGAATCACCTCCGCGCCCATGGCAGCCAGCGTGCGTGAAGTCTCGGGAAACCACATGTCGTAACAGATGGACACGCCGAAACGACCTACGCCGGCGATATCGAACACGGTGAACTCGTCGCCCGCCTCGACCCCGGATTCATAAGGGAGAAACGGAAACATCTTGCGGTATCGCGCGATCACTTCCCCCTGCGGGTTGATGACCGGGGCGGTGTTGTACACGCGACCGTCCTTGCTCTCGAAGAGGGAACCGGGAACAAGCCAGATTCCGTGCTTGGCGGCCATCCGCTGAAATTCCGCCTCCGCCGGACCCGGCATCGGCTGGGCCCGTTGCGGCAGCGGGCCGAAGGCGCCAAGCTCGCTGAAGATCGCCATTTGCACCCAAGGGTAGAGCTGCATGAGGGCTTCCAGCCTGGCCGCCATCAGGGACAAGTTGTCGGTCTCTGCGGGAAGGTTGATCTGGAGACCAGCAACGGCAAAAGGCGTCACAGGGCTTCCACCTCGTTGAGCCTTCGCGCTGGAGAAGCAAGCATCGACTACGCTCCCCTTCCCGCTCGAACCGCCGCTCCGGCCAGGCGCAGAAGTTCCTCTTCGACCACGGTCAGGCCGCGATCGAGCTGTTCATCCGAAATCACCAGTGGCGCGAGAATGCGAATGACGTTAGCGTACGAACCGGCGGGGAGGATCAGTACGCCTCGCGCCAGGCACGCCTTGACGACTTGGCCGACCAATGCAGTAGCCGGGCGATGGACGTCGCCCTGCTCAACGAGTTCGATTGCCATCATCGCCCCTACGCCACGGACATCGCCAACGGCGGGACATTTCCTCTGCAAGGCCAGGAACCGATCGCCGATGTGTCTACCGATGGTCTCGGCCCGCTTGTTGAGGTCGGCCTCCTCCATGAATCGAATCGCGGCTAGGGCAGCCGCACAGGAAACGGGATTACCGCCGAAGGTTCCACCAAGCGTGCCGGGAGATGCCGCGTCCATAACCTCGGCTTTGCCGATCACCGCTCCCAAGGGGAGGCCGCCGGCCATTGCCTTGGCCCAGACCGACAAGTCGGGTACGATGCCTGCGTGCTCATAAGCGGCCCATTTGCCAGTTCGACAGAAGCCGGTTTGAACCTCGTCGGCGATGAGCAGAATACCGTGCTCGTCGCACACGGCTCGCAGGGCGCGAAGATACTCCACTGGCGCGGGCACAAAACCGCCCTCACCCTGGATCGGTTCGATGAGGATCGCGGCCACCTGATCGGGATGCACGGTGTGGACCAGAAACTGTCGCAGGCGACGCAGCTCACGTTCGACAAACATCGGGAGAGATAGCCCGTCGCCATACCGGTAATGGTTGGGGTAGGCGAGACGATACACTTCCGGTGCGAAAGGGCCGCAACCGAACTTGTAACCGACCTTCGAGGTGAGGGTCATGCCCAGCAGGGTTCTCCCATGAAAGCCTTCAGTGTAGACGATCACGGCCTGACGACCCGTGGCCTGGCGCGCGATCTTAATGGCGTTCTCGACAGCCTCAATGCCGGTATTGACGAGCATGACCTTGGTTTGACGGCCGTGGGGCAGCAAGGCAGCGAGCTTCTCGCAGACAGCGAGGTACGGCTCATACGTTGCGACATGGATGCAGGTGTGGAGAAGCTGTTCCGCTTGGCATTGAATGGCCCTTACGACTGCGTCGTTGCAGTGGCCGATGGTGATCGCGCCAAGCCCGCCGGCGAGGTCGATGAGCTCATTGCCGTCGGAATCGATGATGACGGCGCCCCTCGCGGACTCGGCGGTCGCGAAGTTGAATTGGGCGACACCCCTGGGCACGACGGCGGACCGGCGTGAAAGCAGTTCCTGACTCTTCCTTGCGACAGCAGTTTCCATCTCATATCCATAGCAGTGGAAGGGTCAATGGCCCCAAGAGCCGCTTTCCCTTCCGACCGACGGTGGGCGGCAGCCTACACGGCCTTTGGCGCGGTTTCAAGTTTGCAACGGGGACGCCGGTTGTCTAACCCACGGCCACGGCGAGCATCGTAATGTCGTCACTTTGCGGCGCACCGCCGACATATTCGGCGATGCTCTTGCGAACCTGTTTGACGAGCGCCTGGGGACTGAGGCTGCCCGGATCCGATAGGAGGGGCGCCAGCCGATCGATCCCAAAAGGCTCTCCGTCGGCGTTGAGCGCCTCAATGACGCCGTCTGTGTAGCAAAAGAACACAAATGGGGGTGGACTCAAATCGACCGTGGTGGTTGTGAACGAGGCGTTCTCGACAACGCCGAGGGGGTAGCCGGCTTCGACGCCGCTCAGCGATTCCGGAGTCGTCTTGCTTCCTCGGATGACTAGAGGGTCAGGGTGGCCGGCAGCGGCGAAGCGGACCTGCGCGGACTTGGGATCGATCAGCGCCAACAGGCAGGTCACGAATTTCGAGCCCTCGGTATTGCGGCAGATCAGCCGGTTCCAGCGGGTTAAGTGGGTCCCCGGGTCGTCGGTCTCCTGAATGGTTGCACGGACGGCGGCCTGCAAATTGGCCATCAGCAAGGCCGCCGCGATGCCTTCGCCGGTGACATCGGCCATCAAACACCACACGCGGCCATCCTCGGTCTCGATTACATCATAGTAGTCGCCGCTGATTCGTTGGCCGGGATCGTTCAACGCCGCGATGATCAATCCATCACGGTTAGGCAGGTTCGCGGGGAACAGCCCGTTTTGAATCCTGCGGGCCAGGTCCAAATCGTGGTCGAGCCGGATCATCTGCTGCCGTTCCTCCAGGAGCCGGCAGTTGACCAATCCTATGCTGACCTGCTGCGCGATCGCCGCTAGGAAGTCGATGTCCTCATTGGTGTAAATGGCAGATGTGCTGACGCGGTCGCCGTAGATGACGCCCAGCGTCTGATGCTGATCGAGGAGCGGCACGCACATCGCCGATCGAATGCCGTGCTGGACCATGCTCACTGTCGGATCGGTGTTGGTCTTGTCGCCGGCCGTGAAGATGGCCCGCTCCCCATGCTCGAGGGCTCGACTAAGCAGCGTTCGGCTCACGGTCAGTTCGCCTTCGCGGCCGCGCAGGTTGCGCACGACGGGCCAATCCACGGTGCGCTGGTTAAGCCGGCGGATGCCGATCGCACCACGTTCGAACTGCAGGGTTTCGAAGCAAATGGCCAATGCATCCTCCAAGAGCCGATCTCGGTCCTGAAGCGTGGTCAGCCGCCCGCTGAGCTCGTAGATCATCTGCAAGCGGCGTTGCGGCAGGAGCAGGCGCTCGCTTCGGCTGACGTACCGGGTCGAATGGCTCGACGGAAGATCGTCGGAAACGACGACGGACTGGGAAGGGTCTAGGCGACCATCGGAATACACGACAAGAACCGCACCGATGAGAATTCGATCTCCGTCCTTGAGCGGTTCGTTTTGACAGGGCAGGTCGTTGACCAGGGTGCCGTTTTTGCTTCCCAAGTCTTCCACGATGTATCCGGCGGCGGCGGGCACGAAGCGGGCGTGACGGCGGGAGGTGCTGGGATGGTCCAGGGGAATGTCGCACGCGCCGTCGCGGCCGACCACATGGGGCCCGGCGGTCAATGCATGGCGGACCGTGCGGCCGTCAGGAAATGTGATCATGAGTTCCGCCATCGGTCCACCTGTCGGCTCTTTGCGGGACCTTCGCTCCGTGCATTGCCCCCATTTTCGAACCCTCCGCCAGCATAACCGGAAGTGTCGGGAAAGGGTAGTCGGCATCGGTAGCGCCGGCGGAAAAGGCCCATTGCGGGCATGCTGAAGTGGACCCAAAATGGCAGACTGTTGGATGCAATCGTATCTGGATGAGAGATTTGCTGGAGGGATGTTGATGTCGAAAGCCCTTTTGTCGGCGGGAATGTTTTGCACCCTACTCGTGGCGGTGGCGCGGTCGGACGATTGGCCCCAATGGCGCGGGCCGAGTCGGGACGGCGTGTGGCGCGAGACCGGGATCATCGAGAAGTTCAAGGACTCCGAGATCACGCCCGTTTGGCGGGCTGAGATCGCGGGCGGATACAGCGGCCCGACGGTGGCCGACGGCCGCGTGTACGTTACGGATCGCCTCACCAAACCCAAGCAGGTCGAGCGCGTCCATTGCTTCCAGGCTAAGACCGGCGAAAAGGTGTGGACGGACGAATACGACTGCCCCTACCGCGACATCAGCTACGACACGGGACCGCGGGCGTCCGTGACGGTCCATGACGGAAGAGCCTATTCACTCGGCGCCATGGGAAATCTGTTTTGTTTCGACGCGGCGAAGGGAAGCATCCATTGGGCCAAGGATCTCAACAAGGAGTACTCGATTCAGATGCCGGTATGGGGCATCGCCGCATCGCCGCTCATCGAGGGCGACCTGCTGATCCTTCAGATCGGCGGGGCGGGCGGCGCGTGTATGGTCGCGCTCGACAGGGTCTCCGGGGCGGAGAAATGGCGGGCCCTCGATGACCAAGCTTCGTATGCAGCGCCGATCGTCATTGATCAGGCGGGAAAACGTGTCCTGGTGGTCTGGACGGGCGAGAACGTGGTTGGAATGGACCCGAAGTCGGGTACAGTGTACTGGAAGCACCCATTTCCCCCGGTTTCGATGGTCATCGGAATCGCCACGCCGGTGCATCACCGGGATACGCTGTTTGTCAGCAACTTCTTTGAAGGCTCATTGCTGCTGAGACTCCATCAGGACAAGCTGGCCGTCGAAGCCATCTGGCGGCGTAAGGGCCAGGATGAGCAGCACACCGACGGGCTTCATTCCATCATCTCCACGCCGTACCTGGAGAGCGACTCGATCTACGGCGTCGACAGCTACGGCGAGCTTCGCTGCCTCGACTTGATGACCGGGGATCGAGTCTGGGAGAGCGACGCGGCCGTACCGCGGGCCCGCTGGGCCACGATCCACTTCGTCCGCAACGGCGACAAGGTTTGGATGTTCAATGAACGCGGCGAGCTTATCATCGGCAAGCTGTCGCGAGCCGGCTTTACAGAGGTTAGTCGGGCGAAACTGATCGAGCCGACCACCGGGCAGTTGCCGCAGCGCGGCGGCGTGACTTGGTCCCATCCCGCATTCGCCAACAGGCATGTGTTCGCCCGCAATGACCGGGAACTGGTCTGTGCCGACCTGTCGCGCCGATAACGTACACCTCAAGCCCCGCTCCCTACGCAGGCCGTTAACGAGGTGGATGGCGCGGCGGATTCGCCTTTCTTCACGGACCCCGTAACCGCCCCCCGGGGCGCTTCTTTGCCCCAATGGACAAGCCGTCCACGCATATTGTACGGTTCGACGGGCCGTCGCCGATGACGCCACGGAATGCCGTTGGGGTCGGCGGGGTGTTTTCAGGCGAATCCGTAGCACATCACACTGCGGATGCCTGGGGAGGGGGAATCATGTCAGCGTGTAGATGGTCATGGGATGGTTGCTTGCGCGCGTCGTGCGCGGCTCTTGCGGCGGCAAGCGTCTTATTGCTCTCGGATGTTCCAACGGCCCGATCGAGCGAGCTCGTCGGGGAACCAGTCCTTCGGATCGAGGAGGATTGGAAGCTTGTGCTCAATGAGCCGAACGGAAACGTGGACTCTCCGCAGTTCCACACCGTCATGACGCCGTTCGATCATCTCGGTTCGAACTATGCCCAAGTGCTATGGAATTACCGTGAGATGCCCGACTTTCGTTCCGGCGGCGTGCAACTTCAGAGTTGTGCCGGCGAGACGCTGATGCGCCGCAAGAGCATCGAGTTTGGGCAGCTCAGCACGACCGCAGAAACGATCACGTGGACACAAGGGCTCACAACCGACGGCGCCGCGTTGTCGTTCGATGTCGACAACGGCGTGTCGACGACCTGGGGGACGTTTGGACGAGATATGAGAATCGACGAAGAGGCCAACTTGCCTGACCTCAACGGCTACTGTACGGATGCCTCAGTGGACAACGCCTGTATCACCTACGGCTCGAATCGCGTCGATCTTCTGGTCATTACGCAAGTTAGTATGACAGCGCTATGAGGTGTCCGTTCGTCGGCCCTTCCGTTTTCGGCTTGCGTAGGACATCTCGTTACGCTCCTGATAATACGCGCAGCGGCGGATCAGCTCCTTCCACGAATCGGGG
>Ga0187892_10004723_pt1 | contig 22467 bp, 19 predicted proteins | sample MA1701073metaG_FD_139345 | JGI IMG/M metagenome (GOLD analysis project Ga0187892, IMG submission 139345) | Bio-ooze microbial communities from a basaltic lava cave in the Kipuka Kanohina Cave System on the Island of Hawaii, USA - MA170107-3 metaG ... | reverse complement strand
CGGCAACAGTAACTTCTGCTCCGGATCGTAGCTCAGGTAGATTCTGCTCATAGCCCTCACTATAATCCGTCTGGCTTTTCTTTGAACACGAATCTTTAAACATTATTCCGACAGACTCCTAGGCAGTGGTGATACCCCGACGCTATTTCCCGGTAAATAGTGTTTTCTCATCGACGAAACAAAGGCCATTGCCCCAGGGATCCTCGACGTAGAACGAGAGTTCACCCCATGGACGCTTAACTATTTCACCCGCGCGGTCACCGTGAACGTCATCCTGAGAGAGACAGTTCAGATTACGCGCACGCTCATGGACCTCATCGAGGTTGCTGACTGAGAAATAGATGTAATCAGGCAAAGGCTTTGCTTCGGATTCGGCGGTGGGATCTACCAGCGCGAGAATGATTGAACCGCAGTCAAAATAGTGACGCGAGGCGCGCGGAATTCTTCTTCCCGGTTTATTAAGCAACTGTGTATAGAACTGTTCGGCCTGATCCAGGTCAGGGACTTGTAGAATTATTCTGAACAGTGTTGGGGCGTCAGCCATGGTCTACTCGCGTTGGTCAATTACCAAGCCACAGCATACCTGCCTCGCCGGGGATCCGCTCCCGCCGAAGCCACGCCGGTTTGCATGTTGTAGACGATCACGGTTGGTGACGATCCCGTACCCCACGCCGTTTGGATTTTCACCTTATGGCCACGCGCTCTGAGTTCAGCTATCGTCTTCTCATCAATGCGCGACTCGACGTTCAGTGAGGCAGGTAGGAACTGATGATCATCGAAGGAGCTCACGTAGTGCTGCGTATCAAAACGCGCAGCCTCCACAGCTTCCTGCGGGTTCATTCCAAACTCGATGATGTTGAGCAGAACCTGGAGCAGTGCCTGATCCTGATTGTCGCCGCCGGGGGTGCTTAGAACCATCAGCGGCTGCCCATCCTTCAAGACCAGCGTTGGGGTTAGCGTGATTCGCGGGCGTTTGCCGGGGGCCACCACGTTTGGGCTATTCGGATCAGTTAATGCTGACTGCAAGCGTTGCCCCATCAAAACGCCGCTGTCGCCGGCAACAACTGCCGGCAACCAGGCGCCGCTGGGAGTCGCACTAAAAAGATTGCCGTCTCTGTCGATGACGTTTACGCAAGTCGTGTCGTTGGCACGCTCAATTTCAGGTATTGCCGTAACACGTCCGATTGTCTGCGTGGCGGAAGCCAGGAGGGCCTTCATGTTACTCGGGTCGCCGGGCTGCTGTGCCAGCGATGCCCGCTGCATATCGATGAGCGGCCGTCGTAAGGCAGCGTAACTCTTTGAAAGCAATTCGGTCGTGGGAATCTTTACGAAGTTAGGATCGCCGTAGTAGCGATCTCGATCCGCCAGCCCCAACTTCATCGACTCGGTCAGACTATGAACATAGTTGGCAGAGTTGTGACCCATCGCTTTCAGATCGTAGCCTTCGAGGAGATTGAGCGTTTCAACCATTGCCGGTCCCTGAGTCCAGAAGCCGGCTTTGTACACTTCATATCCGCGATAACTTGCCGTCACTGGTTGTCCCAGGGTTGCTCTAAACCGCGCCATATCTTCGGCGGCTAACAGTCCACCATTCTTTTGCATGTAGGCACCGATGCGTTGCGCTATCGGTCCGCGATAGAAGTAATCTCGCGCGGCCATCAATCCGGCATGACGCCCTTTGCGTGCAGCTCTCTTTTCCGCGGCTACAATTTCCCGCAGCGTGCGCGCCAGGTTCGCCTGGACAAAGACATCACCGACCTTGGGCACCTCACCGCCGGGCAGAAATAACTTTTTCGCGTCAGGCCATTGCGAGAAGATGGGCGAACGGGTTTTGATGTACTGCACACGTAGTTCATCAATCGGGAAGCTTTCAGCCAGCTCGATAGCGGGTTGAATCACCTCGGCCAGAGTCTTTGTTCCAAACTGATCCAATGCCACGACACAGGCATCGAGAACTGCGGGCACCGTAGCTGACAGGGGGCCCGTTGAAGGAATTTGTCCAGACTTCGCTCCAGCCACCACCGGCATGTCCCGGGCGCCACCTTCCCTGGCTTTCCCCGAATCGGGCGCAGTTGCAGCATACTCGCTTTCGTTCCTCTTTGCCCGATTCACGAAGAACTCACGCGTAGCTCTGGCCGGCGCCTGGCCCATTCCTTCAACCACGCTAACCTCTTTACCTTTCATCTTGATGAGAATTGGCACTTCGCCGCCAAACGAAAAGTGAGAAAACTCAATTACGGAGGCAGCCAGAATAGTGGCTACGCCGGCGTCAACCGCGTTGCCACCTCGTTGCAGGATGCGCAGGCCTGCTTCCACTGAGAGTGGTTGTCCCCCGGCCACCACTCCACGCCGTCCGCGTACTACAGGGCGGAAGGTGTCGGCCTGGGAAATTCCTACGGGGGTGGCTGTCACCAGCAGGGCGAGCACGACGAGTGCAATAAGGCATTGGCGCATTGGAGTTATCTGCCTTTCAGAGGTCTCACGATTGCGAGCGAATTGTATCCGGTTCGAAGGGTGAGTCAATGGCGACCTTTCAGGTGAGGTTAGCGGGCTATAGACATAAAGAGAGGGCGTCGACCTCCCCCAAGACCGACGCCCCTGCCTTTATCTCAGTTCTCCCATGGAGAATTAACGATGGGCAATGGTAAATGTCCTGCCGGGGACGTTAGGTTGCAGCTACATTACAAAGCCTTTACGAGGTTGTGACAAAACTTTCTCAAAGTTGAGTTCAAGGCTCACGGTGAAAGGCCGCGACTATGTGGTAATTTAGGTCGCTGCCTTTCAACCTTCCCGAAAGCGAGACAATTTGAGCCCTAATTGCCAAACTGCGCCCCACGGTTCGTGGAAATCGCCCATTACTTCCGATCTGATCGTGAGTGAGTCGGTTGGTCTGATACAGCCTTCGATCGGAGGCTCGAATGTTTACTGGATTGAGATGCGACCTTCCGAACGCGGTCGCTGTGTAATCGTTACGCGTGACGCAGACGGTTCCACCAGGGATGTGAATTCAGTCCCACTAAATGCTCGAACCCGCGTGCATGAGTACGGCGGCGGCGACTACGCGGTAAGCAACGACGTAGTCTATTTCTCCAATTTTACTGATCAACGCGTCTACGAGCAGGTATCAGGAGCTCCACCCCGTCCCATTACGCCATTGTCGGAAATGCGTTACGCGGATTTCGTCCTGGACAATCTCCGGGGACGCCTTATTTGCGTGCGTGAAGATCACACGACCGCCGGCCAGGAGCCGGTGAATAGTCTGGTGGGCCTCGGCGTGGAAGGCGCCGAAGACTCCGGGCAAGTGCTGGTTGCCGGCAACGATTTTTACTCTTCTCCTCGCGTGAGCCCCGACGGGTCACGGCTGGCCTGGCTAACCTGGAATCATCCCAACATGCCCTGGGACGGAACGGAGTTATGGGTTGCGGACTTTAAGTCCGACGGCACGCTTGGCAAAAGTGAACTCGTTGCAGGCGGAACGGAGGAGTCAATATTTCAGCCGGAATGGTCGCCGGATGGCAGACTCTATTTCGTTTCTGACCGCAACGGTTGGTGGAATCTATACCGGATCGGCAAAGACGGGACTGCTGAAGTCGTTTGTCAGAAGGAATCCGAATTTGGCCTGCCGCAATGGGGATTCGGCATGTCAACTTACGCCTTTGAGTCGGCGAACCGAATCGTTTGTGCGTACACCGACCGCGGCATGTCACGCCTTGCGACAATTGACACCAGGAGTCTGAAACTCGAAGAAATCGACACTAGTTATTCGGATGTTACTTACGTACGGGCCGCGCCGGGCCAGGCTGTGTTTCGTGCCGGGTCACCATCTGAACCACCTTCAATCGTCCGGCTGCAACTCTCGACATTCAGTGTTGAAGTGGTTCGGCGGGCGAATAATCTCAAGATTGATGCTGGCTATATCTCGCCTCCGCGGGCCGTCGAATTCCCTACCGAACACGGTCGAACGGCGCACGGGTTCTTCTATCCGCCGCAAAATCGGGACTACCAATCCGCTGACGGAGAACTGCCGCCGCTGCTGGTAAAGAGCCATGGTGGGCCAACAGCGGCCGCTTCCACGGCGCTGAGTCTGAACATTCAATACTGGACCAGCAGAGGAATTGCTGTGCTCGACGTCAATTACGGCGGCAGCAGTGGGTACGGCAGAGCTTACCGGCAACGACTGAAGAACCAGTGGGGCGTGGTTGATGTTGATGACTGTGTCAACGGCGCGCGGTATTTAATCGACAGAGGTGAAGTGGATGGTGACCGGTTAATGATCACAGGGGGAAGCGCCGGAGGGTATACGACGCTTTGTGCGCTTACCTTCCGCAAGAGCTTCAAGGCCGGCGCCAGTCACTACGGTGTCAGTGATGCAGAGGCGCTGGCGAAGGATACTCACAAATTCGAGTCGCGTTACCTGGACGGGCTTTTTGGCCCTTATCCGGCTCAAAGAGAGATTTACTTCCGACGGTCTCCGATTAATTTCACCGATCAACTGTCGTCGCCAACGATCTTCTTTCAAGGCTTGGAGGACAAGGTTGTGCCCCCGAACCAGGCAGAGATGATGGTCGAAGCCTTAAAGAAGAAGGGAATTCCGGTGGCCTACGTTCCGTTTGCCAGCGAGCAGCATGGTTTTCGTCAGGCAGCCAACATCAAGCGCTCGCTGGACGGGGAGCTGTATTTTTATTCTCGGGTATTTGGCTTCGACCTGGCTGATCCGGTTGAGCCTGTGGAGATCGAGAATCTCTGATCCGCAGATTACGCAGATTACGCAGATTAAAGATCTAACAGGAAGTTAAGGCTGACTTTGTTGAGCCAGGCTTCACCGGCTGGCGCGACCTTAGACCAACCCACTCAAGACCTCAACAACTCAACCCGAACGAGGTCTGAATAATCTGTGCAATCTGCGTAATCTGCGGATCACTGCACCGGCTTGTCCGAAACTGTCGCCGGCCCACCACCATGATCGCCGCCTCTCAGCTGCGCAGTTTCGTCCACGAAGAACGACATCCTTCCCGTCTTCCCGTATTCAACAGGCACCGCGCTGGCCTCGAACTTATCTCCGGATACCGTCAATTCGATCTTATAGCCGTGCTTTTCCAACAAATCTTTTGCCACCAAACCCTGCTGAATTAACTGTTCGAGCGTCCCATACTTTCCATTCCCCATAGTCGCCTGGTAAGTAGCCTCTGCGCTCGAGAGGACTCGCAAGGCAGCTTGCGCCATCGCTTCGTTCCTTACGAGTGGTGGTTGGCTACTTTCAGTCGCAGCGGCCGCGATCATCAACAGCACAAGGTTACGAGGCACATGCAGCTCGTGCAGCGGTCCCAGTCCATCGTTGGAAATTGCGTACGTTACCGCCTCAGGTGTAGGACTCAAACGCGCAATCAGGTCCCTGAGCTTGTCGTTTGCTAATACGTTCGCGTCCTTCGCGACGAGGTTGTAGCCATCCATCAACGCTGGAGAGAAGTAGACCTGGCCCAGCAGTTGTCGTGGCTGCCAACGCGTAAAGTTGCGGAAGTTACTGTCTGAAGCAAGCGTCTCATTTTTCAAGTAGGAATCGACAACGTGACGAACCGCTTGAGCGTCAGGCGAGATAACCAGGAAGTTCCCAATAAACGCATATGCGAACGCGTTAGCGTAAGACACTAGTTCAGTGTCGTCACGCTTTTCAGTTTGGGCCAGCATGCCGGCGCCCTTGAATCCAACTGACTCAATAAGCTTTGGCAGCAGCGTTCGAACTCCCTCTCTGTCTCTCACCGAAACGGCTACAACAACATTGGGCTCGTCCGGCTTCTTATTCTCCTCACGCTCAGGTTCGTTGTCCGATTTCTGCGCGGGTGTTGCAGACGACTTAGCCGGCACGACTCCCAGAGTCTTCATAGGCAGGCTCACCGCTATCTCATTGCCGAGCAAAGGAAGTAGATCGTCCTTGATCTTGATGCCCAGCTGAGTTTCGTAAACCACAAACGGTCCTGCTGATCGTTCATCTCTAACCGGTACCCTTCCGATCCCACGCATGGCCTCATTCTCGGGATTCGCTGCCTTGATGAAGCCCTCATAGATCTGTGGATAGTCGAGCGAAGCCGTGACTAACATCTCCGTGTCAGCGGGCAGTATTGAGGGGGCTTCAAACGTCAGCGGCGGTCCAGTCACGAGCTGCGGAACAATTGGGATCGGATTTCCTTTGACATCAGGGCCATTCAAGAGCAACACCCGCAGCACGTAAGAATCGGGATCAAGGTTAACAGCAATTCCTATCGCATCGGGCCACGTTGGTCGGCTCCGGAAAAATGCCCCTGAAAGCAATTCAATAGGTGAAAGAAAAGTCTCGGCTATGACCTGCGGTTCATTTGGCTGCGGCTGTCCTTGCAACGTACCCAGGGTAACTTCACCTGAATGAGGAGGCGCTTGAGGATTCTGAAGTTCTTCGGGTGAGACCTCCTCCTCCTTTTCCTCACTCTTTTCGTCGACAACTTTAGCAGGATTGGCAGCTTCGGCCGCCTTTCGCTTTTCCTGCTCCTCCTCCATTTGGCGCATTCGTTCCCGTTCCTCTTTCTCCAGGGCGAGAGCATCGACATAGACAAAAAGAGACTCGGTGTTAAAACGATCGTGCACCTGACGGAAATTGTGATCTTCAGCCATCAGCTTGCTGCTGGTGGGCCTCAGAGCCTTGAAGGTAAATGTTGTGTCGCTAATAAAAACAAGTGGGCCCGATTGCTTGAGGATGAAAGGTGGAGCAGGTGGCGCGGTTGGCTGGGCTGCTTTGGGCTTGGGGTCGCTCTTCGCGCCTTCGGCATTCGCTGGGTTGGACGCAGGCTCCGGCGTTGGTGTCGGGAGCAGCTTGGGAAGAAAGCCCCGGAGTTGTGGTTCAAATTTTTGCGCTTCTTCGGTAGTCGCGAATTCGATCACCACCAAAGCATTCGGTAATTTTGGTCGTGATGGCCAGGCAGCAAACATCAGACGCGAAGTTGTGAGTGCGTCTGCGTGAGAGTTGAGCCAATTCACCAGACTCTTAAACTCCTTCGGGGGCGACATGAAGCGAATCAGCGGATCCAGAACCTCATTTAACCCGGCCGATCGAAACACCTGTCCTACACCTCTAACTTCACCGTAGATTTTGTAAGAATCAGCTGCCAGAAACGTCTCAAAGGTTAGTGCTACCTGCGCCGGCTGCGCAGGAGGCTGCGGCTTCGGCGCGGCCGGCCGACGACGCTGTGCACTCAGCGGCGTGGTTATCAGGATGACGGTTATGAGGAGTTTCGTGGCGGTTGCGGCGACTTTGCGGATACTCATGGGGGTTAGTCTCACACTCTCAGTCAGAGTTGCTGGCGTCCTCAGAATTGGGGACAGATTTATCCTCCGCCAACCGCGACGCAAAATCAATAGTGCGGATACTTTCCACATTCCGTTCATGTCTCCTGGTGCACCTCTGCCTCTCAATGAGAGGGTTGGGTTGATACGTCTGTTTGTCGTCACCGTCACAAAAACGCGGGTGAAAAAGAGTATTGCAAAATCCCGCAGCCACGGTTAGATTGTTTGAGCCAATCATAGACAAGGTGGAGGACTCCCAGCATTTTCGGCGGCCCACTACCTTCACATAAATTGCGCTGGAGGTAGAAACAAAGTGCCGACAGGAACTTGCCCGGAATGCGATGCCGATGTCCACGTCGATTTGGACACGGACAAGGGCGACACGGTGTCATGTGAAGAATGCGGAACCAGTCTCGAGGTGGTGGGTCTCGATCCAGTCGAGTTAGACATTGTCGAGGAAGATGATTTGAATGATGACGATGATGAGGACGAATACTGAAAGCCAGGAGGCAGAAAGCAGTCGGCAGGTGGCAGGCGCAGGAGGCAGGTGAAGGCCGTTAGCATTACCGGAGGGTTAAAGTTCAACACCGCTCCTGCCACCTGCCTCCTATTTCTTTCCTGCCTGATACCCCGAACGGCTTTGCCTCAGATTGAGTCCGCGCGGTCCTTCGACCTTGATTGAATGAAACCGACCATCCTCTCGCTTTTCCTCCAGTGGGTAAAACGCGAGAACATAAGCTGAAGTGACTTCTTCCGCAAGAGCCCGAAAGAGTGGGACGTAGTCTTTCTCATTTGCGTAGGTGCTTCGTCCTCCAGTCAGTTCCGCAAGTCCACTCACATCAAGCGGCGTCGGCAGCGGATTTACAGTTGAAGCTGCCATCATTCGGGAATACGAAGGTAGAGTTACAACGTAGACACTTACCTCTGCTGTATTTGCTCGTTCAATTACTGTCTGAACCGAAACAGTGTCTCCCACCGGGAAGCCGTCGGTTACCACGAGTACAGCTCGTTTAATCAAACGACGTTCACGTGTTCTGGGCGCGTGACGCACCAACATTCGAATCGCATCGTCTACGGCATCATAAGTGTGGGTGGAAAGGCCATTCGGTTCGCGCAAGATTTTTTCAAACGAGCGATCCAGCGCCGCCGGATCTGAAGTGAACTTCTGAAGTATCTTTACATTCATTCCAAACGCCATTACTGCATAGACTGCTTGTTGATCGGCCACGTTTGCTGAGAAAGCTTGCATTGCCTGGCGCAGTCGAACCATCTCCTCCGCAGTCATGCTCCCGGAGATATCCAAAGCAAACACCAGGGCCAGCGGACGCGGCGCACCAGTTCGACGCTCGACTTGAAAAAAGGAAACGGGTTGCTCGACGCCATCAGCGAAAAGTTTGAAGTCTTCCTTGCGCAGATTCCGCATCGGGCGGCCTTCAACATCAGTAACGGTAACGTCGACCGCGACGAGGTCCGTATCTATCTTCAGGACGTCGTCAGGTTCTTGAGTTTGAATGGGGAAGACTTGTCTTGGGCGCTGCTTAGTTGACGGATCTTGAGACCAGAACGCGCTGAAGCTGAGCATCGTTAACACCAGGGCAATAGAGCTGGTGCGATAAAGGGGTCTTCGGGTCTGGTTGGTATTACAGGTCACAGTACGAAGGTAAATCTCTTGGGGCCACAAGGATCAGGGAGACGATCACGACGGAACGACGTTGATTATACGAATACATCTGGCTGTAGCCAACGTGGCGGCTTAAAGCAAAGTTCCATCAGGATGGTCTCATTGCCACCGTCGCTTTAGCTGCGGTGGATTTTGCGGCCAGCCCGGCCGGAAACGTTTAGACGGTTTCCATTGCATTCCCGGCACTGATCAGAGTGTTTAGTGGACGCAGCCCTCCCAGTTAGCCAACCAAATTTAGCGTCATAGTCTCAAAGAGGTGGTTACTGGTTCCGTTTTGAATCTTCGACTCTTTCATTAGCACCGTGGCTTCAGCCCGGTGATTTTATCGGCGAATCGACCAGAAACCGTTTAAACGGTTTCTGGACTTGGTCACTGACTCTATTCACCGCGCTAAAGCGACGGTGCTAATGTGAGCGGTGATCATTACTCAAAGCTGACACCTAATCATTACCGGGAATTGACGCCTTGAGTGCCTGACCGTTAGAAGTGATATATTCCGGAGCTCAGGTTCTGAGGTTCCATCATGAAACTTAAAAAACCACTTCTTGTTTCACTCGCGGTTATGCTGTTCGCTGCTGTTGGTTCGGCCCAGGACCGTTCAACCGGCGCCATCAAAGGCAAAGTTAGGGTTGAAACTGGCACGCCCGCGAACGTGACAGTTGTCCTCAGGCAAGGGGAGCGTGAGGTGACCCGTGCGAACACTGACAAGAGTGGCGCATTCATGATTCAGCGTCTCGTGCCGGGAGTTTATGGAGTTACCTTCCGAAAACCGGGCCTCAGTATAGGTACTATCGAAAATGTTGAAATCAAAGCAGGGAAGACACGATCACTTGGCGATCGGTTGATTCTCACCATCGATGAAGGTTCAATCGCTTTTATTCGAGGGAGCGTTTTTAATGAAGCAGGTCGAAGCGTAGAAGGTGCTCGAGTGGAACTGGCAAGGATCCAGGAAGATGGTTCAGCGAAGAAGATAGATGGTCGGGTAACAAACGAAACGGGTTCGTTCGTTTTCCGGCTGACGCCAGATCTCGCCAAGTATCGAGTGACCGTTAAGCCTCCCGGCGGTGACCCCATAAGTAAGGACGTCGAAGTTGACGGAGCGGCTGTTTACCGAGTGGCTTTGAACATCCTGCCTGTTCCAAAATCTTAATAGCCTTTTATGCACTCTCAAGACCTTGTTCGTGTTTTATATGTTTGTCGAGGCTTGCTCGATTGGGTAGGATGAGCTCATTCTAGGATGAGCTCTTGAGGACATGGAAGATCGCGAAGAGTTTCTAACCGCGCGTCAGCTTGCAAAGGTTTTGCAGGTTAGCGAGTCTACGGTGCGGCGACTTGCCCGCAAGCGTCGCATTCCTTCCGTTCGGGTTACCCCCAAGATCCTCCGGTTCCATCTCGACGCTGTTCGCGAAGCGCTTGATGTCCCGCGCTACCGCATTCGACACGGCGAGTATACCGAAACAATCGACGACGCCCAGTTGTCGTTTGATGATCTGATGCTCAGTTGATTTAGGCGATTGCCTTAAAATCCAGCCACAGATCTCCACGGATGAACACGGATCAAGCCCAAGAAGACTATTGAGTCGATGAATCTTCTGTCTGGATCTGTCTTATCCGTGTCGATCTGTGGCTAGATTTTTCCTTTGCAATCAAACCTACTGGCGAGGAAGGCGGGGTGGCTTGAACTCAACCCAGTTCCCGTTCTGCTTCACGTAAATCCTCGGTTGGCGTATGGGAAACTTACGAGCAAAGGCAGGATTTCCGTTGAGGAATCGTTTGATCGTCCCGTTGTCGCCGGTGGCCACTCTCCAACTTCCGTCTTCACGTACGAGGTATTGCTGCACCACAATCTTGCCTTCAAGTTCGATTGGGTTAACAACTCGGCCATAGAGAACTGTGTCGACTACCGCGAGATTGCCTGAAACTCTTACTTGCCCTACATCCATTCGATCAAGCACATACATGTCTTGAGATCGACTCAATGCACCGGTAAATCGGGTTCGCGACATCCGGGTTCTTGAGGACGCCGGCAGCGAATCGTAGAGAGCGTCATAGTTTCGAGATTTTAGTTGTTGAAAAACCCGCTGGACTGTTCCCCTAACTTCAGCTTCATCCGCTGCAAGTGCCGCTGGAGCCAGCAAAAATAATCCCAGGAGAAAAAACCAAACCAAATTGTACTTAATCGCTTTCATCTGAGTTCTCTTCCTCTTTCTTTTCCTCTTCAGCATCCTGCTTCGCCAGGGCGCTCTTCATCTGCATACGATGATTTAGGAACCAGGCTATCAGACCAACTACCGCGACCACGAAGGCAGCGTCCATGCTGCCGAGCAAAAGAAAGACCGCGGCCACTACGATGCAAACGCCGGCAACAATCATCCAGAACGTTTTCACTTGATTGTTACAGGCAGCGCGACTGAAATCGACCCTGGGGGATAGCACACCTGGTCATCGCACGCTTGGATGCGCAAAGTAGCGGAAATGGATCGTTCACCCTTTTTGGCTGTCGGAGTTGCGTTCAACGAAACGGTTACGGGTGTCTCTCCTTCATAAACGAGCAAGGGCTTTTCGGCGAATGAGAATTTCTTCGAGAGTGGATTGGGGTAGTAGATGTAATCAACCGAGAGATCGTCACTATCGGGAAGCTCAAGCTCAGTTGCTTTCAAGTAAGGATAAGTTGGCGGATTCGCGTTGACGTGGTAGCCCTTCTGAACTGTGACCTTAACTGTGGCTTGAGCCGAGCCTCCCGCCGGGACTGTAACCGGTGCGGCGGTGGCCGTGACGACCGACTCTGACGAGATTTTCGCCGGAGCAGGTGATTGACCCGATGTAAAGCTTTGATTAGCAGGCTGCTGAGCCGTCCGCGAACACGAAGTCAGCCCAATTGCCAGGAATAAACTCGCGGTTAAGCCGAGGATTGTTCGGGTCATGAACGACATTAGCCATCCGATTCTGAAGGCGATTCTACGGCGCGAGCAAGTTGCCACCGTTTGGCCCGGCGCAAAGAGAACCGAGCTACCAATAAGCCGGGAAGAATGACCAATATGAATACTGGAACCATTACAACCACGAAACGGATCACAAACAATACTATTGAGCTGGCTACGTTGACGCTTTCAGCAATCGCGTCCCTGACGCTGCTCCCAAATCCTGAAGTATCGGCCGCGATCGCTCTCGGTGACTTGAGGCTAATCGTGATGGTCGACAAGCTCGCCCGGTTTGCCAGGAATCGCTTACGACCTTCCAGCTTCTCAATTTCAGTCCTGACGTCGGCAATCTGGCGCTGCACCTCCAGCGCATCAGCTACCTTGTTCGCCTGCTTCATGATATCAAGGAATTGGAATTCGAGCGCTTTTTGCGTCCTAATTCGCGCCTCAAGATCGATAAACTCCTCGGTAACGTCCTGACCGGTTACTTTCTCCAAAATCACTCTATTACCCAGCTCGCGAATCCGATCCAGCGTCGAACCAAACTGGAGCGCCGGCACACGAACGACCAAACTGACTTCCAATTCCTGTTTTGCTGGATCGTTTGAGTCGCGTTGCTTTGATTCCGAGGTCACAACAAAACCGCCAACAGATTCCGCGATGGAGGTAACCTGGCGCTGCGCATCTCCGGGAGACGAGACCTCAAGCGTTAGATCAGCATTGCGAAGAATCTTGCGGTCCATCGCTTCGACCATCGATTGTAATTGGTCGGCGTGCTTGAGTGAGACTTGCTCCGTCCTAACCGTTTCAGACTGCGCAACGTCCAAAAATCCTTCATTGGTCATCTGGTTCGCCGAGACTGATGAGCTGGTACCTGCGGCCTGGCGGGATGTGTAGCAACCGGTGAAAAGTAACAGGGCGAGAAACACGAGAAACAGAAGTAGCTTGGGAGAGTTCATGGTTAGCCTCCTCTACGCGACGATCTTTTGTTGATAGAACGCCGCCAGGGCTAACTGCTTGCGCGTCGTCGGAATCTAATTTCGGACGGTGCGAGTCTTATTCTCCCGATTGTCCCGCAGCCTCTTTCTTTCCTTCCGGTTTCTTGATTCCAAATTTTTCCAGCCGATACTGGAGGGTGCGGAAAGTCAATCCAAGAAGCTTTGCCGCTTTCGTGATGTTGTAGTCCGTTTGCTCCATGGCCTGCGTGAGCAGATCGCGCTCCACCTCTTCGAAGTTAATTCCTTCCGGCGGTAGCTTGAAGGCTCCTTCCGCGGCTGGTCGTGAATCTTGTCTAACTTCCAGCGGCAGATCCTCCACCGTTATTTGATCGCCCTCGCAAAGCAGAATGGCCCGCTCGATTGCCGACTCCAGCTGACGCACATTCCCCGGCCAGCTGTAGTCCAGCATCATCTTTTTGGTTTCGGAAGTAAGTCCGCGCACCAGACGCGAGGTGTTGCGCGTGTGCTTCTTAAGAAAGAAGTCGATCAGGACTGTGATATCGTCACGACGTTCGCGCAGCGGCGGCACGTCGACGGAAAGGACGTTGATTCGGTAATAGAGATCGTCTCTAAATCTGCCGTCAGCTACCATTGCGCGCAGATCGCGGTTGGTGGCGGCAATCACGCGAACATCTATGTTGATTTCATGCGTACCGCCCACCCGCCTAATCTTGCGCTCCTGGAGCGCGCGCAGAAGTTTTGCCTGCATCGCGACGTCGAGCTCGGCGATTTCATCGAGAAACAATGAACCCCGGTCGGCGATTTCAAACAACCCCTTCTTATCGGCGTGGGCTCCGGTAAACGATCCTTTTTCGTGGCCAAAGAGCTCCGACTCCAGCAGGTTCTCATTAATCGCGGCGCAGTTGACGGCCTGGAACATCTCCTGTGCCCGTGGCGATTGATTGTGAATTGAACGCGCGATCAGCTCTTTGCCTGTGCCTGACTCACCGCGAATCAACACTGTGGAATTTGAGCCGGCGACCTTGAGGATCATTCTCTTGACCGACTCCATCTTTGGTGAGGCCGAAATGATCTCGACATCAATCGCGTCCAGACGATCCAACGCGCGATTGATGGTCTCCAGCAGTGCGGCTTTGTCATAGGGCTTTTCGAGATAGTCGAAGGCCCCTCGTCTGAGTGCCTCTTTGGCCGACTCAATAGATCCATGCGCGGTCAACAGAATCACGATAATCGATGAGTCGAGCCCCAGCAGATGCTGGAGCAGCTCGATTCCATCCATCCCGGTCATCTTTAGATCTGTCAGCGCCAGATCAAACCGGCGGTCCTTTGCGAATTTCATCGCTGCCTCGCCGGACGAGGCCGTGGTTACGTCGTAACCCTCCTCCGAAAGAATCAGCTCCAGGATTTCTCTTTGTGCCTTTTCGTCGTCTACAACCAGGATGCTTTTACGCGCCATTATCGACTCCGTTGAGCTTTAGAAATGAGAATACTTTGGTCGAACCCATTTTCCCATTTTGGCATTGAGGAACGAACCAAGACTCATAAGCTTGTGTTGGGAAGGGGGCAAGCGCAGCGCGCCCCCGCTCAACACTCATTTCAATTCAACTACAGTTAACCAGCTTCCCTGATCTACCCACCGATAACTTCTTACGGATCTTGCGCGGGGGCGCGCTGCGCTTGCCCCCTTCCCAACACAAGCTTATGAGTCTTGGTTCGTTCCTCAATGACTAATGAGAGAAGACAAATGGAAAATGATCCCTTTGATCTTGACGTCATTTGCCCCTAACTTTCGGCCGGCCGTACCGGCAACGTTATCGTAAACGTCGTGCCACTTCCCACCTTTGAACTAACGCTCACAGTGCCGCCGTGATCTTCAATCGCCTTCCTGACAATCGCCAGGCCCAGGCCGGTGCCTGTGTCTTTGGTCGAATAATAGGGCTCGAATACTTTGGAGATTTCTTCAGGCGCGATTCCGCGCCCGGTATCAGTTATCTCCACACGTGCCCGTCCGTTATCTTCGCTTGAGATTCGTATGACAATGTTACCACCTTCGCCATCGATCGCTTGCAGGCCATTGATTAACAGATTCGTAAAAACGGACCGCATTGAATCGCGGTCAGCCATGACTGAAGGAAGGACACCCTCAGTTTCCACCCGCGTCTCCACACCCTTTTCGGAGGCTTGAACTTCGATCATTCGTAGCGCATCTTCAGCTTCGAGTCGCAAGTTAATGGGCTGTAAATCAAGAATCGCCGGTCGCGAATACTTTAGAAAGTCTGAGATGTGACGATTGATACGAGCCACTTCCGACTTTAGTTGCTCCGCGAGTCGGAGAAACGTGGTCCGCTTAACTGGATCGTCGGGAGCCAGTGATGAGCGAAGGTGGTCGAGAGTGAGATTAATGTAGTTCAGTGGATTACGAATCTCGTGAGCGATAGCTGCGGCAAGCCGGCCAACCACGGCGCCTTTCTCAGCTTCATGGAGTTGAGCCTCGAGCTCGCGCGCCCGTGCAAGTTGCGCGGTCATCTCATTGAATGCAGAGGCCAGCGCTCCGATTTCATCGCTTCGATCTACTGGCACCCTGAAGCTGAAATCGCCGCCGGCAACTCGCCGCGCACCAATCGAGAGGTACTTAATAGGTCGAGTGAATCTCCAGACAAAAACACCTGTGACAAGAGTGGTGACTAGCAGCAGCATCAGAGTGTAGAGTGCGGACTGCCGTGCTTGACGCTCAAGAATGTTCGTCAGGGAATTTGCCGAGCCCAGGACGACGATGATGTACCAGCGTCCTTTAGTGGTTTCCAGCGGAAAGTAGAAAGCGCCAGGCTCACCTGGTTTTGCCGCTGAGGCACCTGAGAGCCACCACGGCAAGTTACCCGACTCGTCTGCCAGCTCGACGGCACTGCTCAGCGGCGGCAGAGCCACATCCCTCACGTGAGTGTAAGTTGTCGTACCTGTTGGATCCTTCTTGGGACCGTGATCTCCAACCAAACTGTCTTCAATGAATCCTTCATTATTCACTACGAGAACGTTTTGAACCCGACCGTTTCTTTCGTTGAGCAGTTGCTCTCGTAAACTCGGGCTCAATTCATCCAGATACTTGTTACTGGAGATGCTGTTAACCCCGAGGGCCACGCCAGCCATGATCGCTTGTTCCTGCTCAACGATCATATGAGCGTTCCGGCGAACCGAACGCAGGTTAACGTAATACTGAACTCCGAGGGTGAGTCCCAGGAGTACTGCCAGAAGGAGAAGCAGCCGCGCGCGAAAACTGTTTAGGACCCCCGATAACTTCATTTCATTTTAACGACGAGCAAGGATTGTTCCGCCACATCCAGTCGCCAATTTCGAGTTCGTTTTGCGAACACCGCTAGTCAGTTTTCGGGCTTTCTGAATGGACTATGTACAAAAGGTTACTTTTCTGTTGCTGGGGCTTCAGGGCTGATGGTATATTTCTGGCGGTCTCAGATCAATGTCCCCAGGGACCGCCTTTTAGGGAATTCTCCCACCTCAATGTTGCAGGATTGAAGATCACAGGAATTACGACTTTTTAGGCCTTAGACGCGCCAGATTTTTTGAACCGATCAAGCCCCTTAAGACTGCAAAGTGAGCTGCTATTGGAGAGCGAGCACATTGGACTAAATGATTTGCCAGCGCTCGAAATGGTGTAACGAAATCCTGACTCGTATGAGTCAGAGTAATTCCTAGGAAAGGTAACGAGGACAGATGCATTTGACCAGCGGTTCCCCTCGAATTCCCCACTTCACGCTAATCTTAGTAGTTATCTTAACGCTCGCTTTTTCCGGCACAGTGCTGGGAAAAAGGAGAGCGAGTTCGTCGCGCAATAAATCGGCGAGGCAGAAATCGACCCGTGTCGAAAAGGGAAGAAAAGCCTCGGCCCGAAATCGTCGCGGCGTGCGCCGCTCAAGATCTTACGCGCGTAATAACCGACGCTCGAGACGGTCGCGAATGACTGTTCGCGAGGTTCGCAACCAGCGCAGATTGATTGCTCGGGAACAAGCGTCTTCTCTCCGAGCGCTTGAGCGACGACTTCGCCGTCCTTTGACCAGGCGTGAACGTGCGGCTGAATTACGCAGAATCGAATCGCGTCATCGCGTGGCGTTAGCGGCAGCAAGGCGTCGGGCCGAGGCTGCTCGTCGCGCCGCAATCGCTCGTCGACTCGCACTTGAAAAGGCCATGCGCGATGAAGTGCAGGCCATGATCGCTCGCGATGACGTCACGGGTGAAGACATGGAAGTTCGTCGGGCTACGGTAAACGCGCTCGGCAACCACATCGGCACGGCGGTGGTTATGGATCCGATGACCGGCCGCGTTTATTCCATCGTCAATCAGGAGTGGGCATTGCGACGTGGGTTTAAGCCGTGCTCTACAATCAAGCTGGTTACGGGCGTTGCAGGTTTGGGCGAGAAGATAATCGATCCTACAAACACTGCCGCCGTTTCAGAGAGATATCGAATCGACCTCACAGACGCACTTGCTTATTCCAATAACACTTACTTTCAAGAAGTTGGCGGTCGCGTAGGCTTCGACAAGATGATGACTTACGCAAAGGAAATGGGTCTGGGTGAAAAGACCGGGATCAATACTCCCTTCGAGTACTCCGGTCGTCTTCCAGTTGAAAAGGCCGGTTTCGCTCTCAATCGCATGTCTTCACACGGCGACGATTTTGAAGTGACGGCGCTTCAGCTGGCAACTCTGGTTTCAGCCATGGGTAACGGCGGAAAACTCCTCGTTCCCCAGGTGCCGCGCACGCCGGATGATCAGGCGAAGTTCAAGTCGAAGGTGCGACGGAGTATTGATGTCGAGCCAGAGGCCTGGCGCCGAATGGTTCCGGGGATGGTGGGCGCCGTCAATTACGGCTCCGGTAAGAAGGCTTACGACCCGCTCCAGACAGTGGCCGGCAAAACGGGAACCTGTATTGGAAACGGCGGCTGGGTTGGATTGTTCACCTCGTATGCCCCGCTAGCCAATCCTCGATTGGCAGTGGTGGTCATTGGTCGCGGACCTGATGCTCGCAACCATTTCCCCGCGGCCGTCGCTGGCCGGATATACCGTGAATTAAACACCCGGTTCGGCACTCCGATTAACCTTCAGATTGCGAAAACACCCAGCGCTGACGATCCCAAGGCAGCGGAGCTAAACGAAGAAGAAAAGGACACGGCTGAGGCAGAAGCAGCCGAGGCCGATCTGGAAGCTCCGGGCGTAGCCGTTCCCGATGACGCCAAGACCGCTGCCGCGACGGTGGCTGACGCTTCCGGACAAAACCAGCCTCGCAACGAGACCCAAGCACCCCGTGGCACCGTGAAGCCCGTGCTTATGCCGATCGAACGGCGATCTCCTGACGGCGTAAAAGGCGAAGCTACTAAGGCCGCAGGTTCAACTACCCAGGGCCAACCCGCCTCCAAGGGTGCTCCTTCCGGAGAGAACCGACCGCGACTTGCCCATCCGAATAAGCCGTAGGAACTAGAACCTATTACTAACCTTCGCAAACCAAGCTGCGCCGGCGACCCCTAAATGAAACAGGTCCCGGCGCATTTGCTTTTGGGGTGCGTTGCAAATTAGCAATTTATAAGCAGCCAGAGGCTTGACACGCCCGTTCGAGTTGCAGGAATATTGCGAGCGTTCCCGGCGGGCCTGATTCCCCATTCACGTCTTCGTGCCCTCGCATCCCAGATGCGTAAGGCGATTAACGGCAACCGCTTATATCGAGATCGCATCTCAGGTGTTGCCCTAAATGCGACCCGTGGAAAGTCGCTCGGGCCCCAAATTGGATACGATGTTTAGATAAGCTCTTGGAGGTTGTGAACAGCTAATGAAAAAGATTATTGCGTTAATAGCGATTTGTTTGACCGCGGCAGTTGGTGCTTCCAACGGCATCGCCCAGCAACCGGCCGCGTCGCCAGCGCAGCCCGCCGCGGCAACAACTCAGAACCCTGAATGCGCTCCCGAAAAGAAACTGGCCTGGTACAACGAATTTCGTCAGAACTTTAAGACTGATACTGCTAAGGCAAACGACTTAGCCAAGAAATGGCTGGCTTGCCCTGAGGTAGCAGGCGAAGAGCAGATTACTCCTTATCTGAAGAACTTCGTTACGCTTTATGAGAAAGCGAGCCGGAAAGATCGCGTTCACGAGCTTGTCTACGTAAAGAAGGACTACCCGAAGGCTCTTGAGCTTGCGCGCGCGGTCCTGGTGGATGAGCCAGACAATCTCAAGGTGCTGATCGATTTTTCGTGGGCGGGGTCGGCTTCAAAAAATGAAGCCTACTCCAACGAGACCCTGGCAGCTGCGAACAAGGCAATTCAACTGATTGAGTCGGGCAAGACCCTCGAAAATTGGAATCCCTACGTGAGCAAGGATGAGGCTCTGGGTTATCTGTACAACGCGATCGGCCTGCTCACTGTCCAAAAGAATCCTTCAGACGCTTTGCCGTCTCTGATTAAAGCCGCTCAGTTTGAAGGCAAACTCAAGAAGCTGCCGTTCACTTATGGAACCATTGCGCAAGCCTATGAAGCTGGTCCCTATACCAGACTCTCCGAGGAGTATAAGAAGCTATATGGCGGCAAGGATGAGACGCCAGAAAGCAAATTGGCCCTCGAAAACATAAACCAGATCATCGACCGCGTAATTGACGCCTATGCCCGCGGCGTAGCGCTCGCGGGCACAGAGGCTGCCAATCAGGCGGCCAAAACTGCCTGGATGGAGACTTTGGGTGGCTGGTACAAGTTCCGGAACAACCAAACAGTGACAGGATTGCCTGAAATGATCGCCGGCATCCTGGCGAAACCGTTGCCTCCATTTCCATCTCCAATAACTACTTTGCCTGCGGCCACTCCAGCCAGCACCCCAGCTGCAGGAAGCGTAAACGCCGCGGGAACGAACCCGGCTGCCAACATGGCAAGCGGTCCGGCTCCGGCCGGTAACACTGGAGCAGCAAGCACACCAGCGAAGACCACGACTCCTGCTGCGAGCTCAACCAAACCGAATGGTACGAAGCCCGCGGCGGCGCCTTCGCCGAAGCCGAGAAGTAAACGGAACCACCGAGGCCATTGACACGATCAAACATCTTCGGCAGGCCTCCACTATCCACGCCGAAAGCTTTGTCACTAACTAGGACGAAGCTTTCGGCGTTTTGCTACAATCGTCCCGCTTTGAGCACCTCAGAAAACAGAGTCCCGGATCTCGACCTCCTGGAAACAATTCTGGGTTACAACTTTCAGGATCGAACTCTCCTCGCACGTGCCATCACACATCGATCGTGGGCTCATGAACAAGTTGCTCCAGGTTCAGAAGAGCAGGCAAGACTGCTTCACAACGAGGCTCTCGAGTTTCTGGGAGACTCTGTGCTGGGCTTGATTGTCGCTGACTACTTGTGTCGCGCTTATCCCGAGGGTACGGAGGGTGAGCTTTCGCGAATGAAGCATCGCCTGGTCAGTGCACCGACACTTGCGAAAGCCTCCTTCCGTCTGAACCTCGGCGAGTTTCTTCGTTTTGGTCGTGGAGAAGAGAAGAGTGGCGGTCGCAACAAGGATGCATTGCTGGCTGATGTGCTGGAGGCGTTGACGGGCGCAATTTTTGTCGACGGCGGATTCCCTGCGGCGACTCAGTTCGTCCATCACGCTCTCGGAGAGGAATTGAAGCAGACGAATCCGTTATCGGCGGCTGAGTCAGACTATAAGACGATGTTGCAGGAAAAGCTTCAGGCTGAGCGGCGTCCGGCGCCGCGCTACAAGGTGGTCGAAACTTTGGGTCCACCACATCGCCGTACGTTTCATGTCGAAGTCACGTGGGATCGGGGAAGCGTCAAGGGAGAAGGCCGTTCAATTAAGGCGGGTGAGATGGCGGCTGCCAAGGAAGCGCTGGCGATGCTCAGGATTGAGGATGGAAGCGAGTGAAAAAACCATTTTCCATTTCTCATTTCTCATTTGTCATCGAGGAACCAGCCAAGACTCATAAGCTCGTGTTGGGAAGGGGCAGTTCAAGTTTCACAAGCTTGTGTTAGGAAGGGGGCAAGCGAAGCGCGCCCCCGCTCAAGATCCGGCAGAATCCAAGTTTGAGATTAGTAGCAAGCTTTGTCGACTCTAAGTTGAATTGAATGAAAGTCAGCGGGGGCGCGCGCCGCGTCGCTGCGCGACCCTTCGCTTGCCCCCTTTCCAACACAAGCTTGCGAGTCTTGAGCTTGTTTCTTCACACAAACGACAAATGAGAAATGAGAAATGAGAAATGAGAAATGGAAAATGGGAAATGGGAAATGGAAACTCCTGCCAGCCTCAATAACTCATCGCATTTCCAACCCGACGCTTAAATAGAAGGGACCTCTGCCACCGAAACTTGACCCCCACCCATAACGTATCTAGGATGATTTCAGATGGCCAGCAATCTTTCCAGCCCACAAGTTTCTGAAAAAGGTTCCGACACAAAGACGGAGACCCGCGGCTTTTCACTTGGCCGATTCTTTGGCCGGAATGGCCATAAGTCCGCTCCTCCACCCGAAGCCAAGCCAAAAGGTCCGCCGAAATCGGTCGTTCGCGAGTATTTCGAATCGGCCGTCGTGACGGTGATCATGGCGCTTTTTGGCATGACGTTCATCGTGCAAGCGGTGAAGGTGCCGACCGGGTCGATGCAGAACACCATCACCATCGGCGATCATTTGTTAGTCAACAAGTTCATCTTTGCTCCGGGTGAGTCTCTGCCGTTCCTGCCGCAACGCGAGATCAGGCGCGGCGACATCATCGTGTTCAAGTATCCGGGGAATCGGTACGACCCAAAGAGTGACTACGATCGAGCCGACAACAAGCCGATCGTCACAAACTACGTCAAGCGGGTAATCGGAATACCAGGCGACGTCATTCGCATCGAGGGCCGCGATGTAATCGTCAACGGAAAAGTCTTACCCGAACATAGAATCGACGCGATCGATCATAACCGGAAAGACCCGTTGGAGATTGTTACTGACCCGCCTCGCAAGGCCGGCGAGACCTATAACGTTTTCCATAAGCCCGGCCCCGACGATGATGGTTACGTCTATGACGTGTTCACTCACGAAGGGAATGGTAAGGAAATAGTTGTCCCCGCGAGTAGTTACTTCGTGATGGGCGACAACCGCAACAACAGTCAGGACAGCCGCTACTGGGGCTTCGTGCCGCGCGACTACGTGATCGGCCGCGCCATGTTTGTCTACTGGTCCTACGACGAGAGCGCGCCATCGAATGGAAATTTCCTGATCGATTTCTTCAAGAACACCCGCTGGACCCGCACCGGTACTTTGGTGAAGTAGCATCTCCGATAACTTGTCCGACACACTTTAGTTTGTCGTGACTCACCATATCGTCAATTCACGATGATCTCGTCGAGTTGACCCTATCGTCGCTCAAACGACAAACTGAAGGAGCCTCTGATTAACTGATAACTAGCCGCGGATTTACGCGGATGAACGCGGATCTGGAAAAAAAGTAAGCCACGGATTTAAACGGATGACACGGTTCTGAAATACAGAACGGTTAATAGAATCTCTTCTATGAACGTGTTTGTCACCATTCCGTCTGATCCGTGACTATCAGTGAAAATCTGTGGCTT
>Ga0187892_10004720_pt1 | contig 22485 bp, 21 predicted proteins | sample MA1701073metaG_FD_139345 | JGI IMG/M metagenome (GOLD analysis project Ga0187892, IMG submission 139345) | Bio-ooze microbial communities from a basaltic lava cave in the Kipuka Kanohina Cave System on the Island of Hawaii, USA - MA170107-3 metaG ... | reverse complement strand
GTCGATGTACGTCTGAAGGAGGCGGAGCTGCGGCGTTCCGACCAAACCCTCGACCTCGGGGAGATCCGAGCCTCCGCCACGCGGAGCATGGAGGGAATCACAGTCCGGTCGGCTTCTCTGGTCGCGTCGGCGCGCGAGATCCATCTGAGCGGCACGAGCCCGCTAGAGCACCACATCGAAGGTCATCTCGATCTGCACGACCTCGTGATCATCGATGACGATTTTGGTCCATTCACCGGTGCCGGCGTTGTTAGTGGCAAACTCAAGGGGCTGCTTGTGCGACCCGTCGCGGATGGCACGATCGAGATCTCCGATGTTCGCGTGGCTGGACGGCAGTTGGGAAACGTCACCACGCACGCACACCACGAAGGTGAGACGACGCGCTTTGAGGCGGCCCAGTTGCGTGGCGACGCGGGTACCGTTCGGGGTACCGTTGTCGCCAAGTTCCGTCGTGAAATTCCGGTCGAGGCGAACCTCACTTGGGAAGTCGGAAACCTCGAAGCGTTGCTCAACAAGCTGGATCTGGGATTGGCTTTCGCCAATCAGATCGCAGCGACGACGGTCGTTCAGGGACAGTTCGATCCGCTGGCATTGGAAGTGTCGGCCGAAGGCCATGCTCGCGCTGGCGTCGAGGTCGCCACGGCTCATGCCGATGCGCACATCGCCAAGGACGACACGCGAGTGAAGTTCGACGTCGTACAACCGACGAGGACGCAGATCTGCGGCGAAGTGCGTGCGCAGAATGGTCTCCTGACAGGGCAGACGCAAATCGAGACGTCCGATCTCAGCGCCCTCAGCACAATCATGCCGCAGGTCGTACGTTCACTCGGGCTGTCGGGTGCGGGTCAGTCGTCAGTTCTGATTCGGGGCACGACTTCGTCGCCGACGTTCGAGGGATCGCTTAGCGGTGGACCACTTGCCGTTGCGGGAGTTGACCTCGAACGGCTCCGCGGCAGCTTCGTCTGGGGCGGCGACATGCTCGAGGTCGCGAATGCTCGGCTCGAAACGCGGGCCGGGTCGGCGATCCTCGAAGGGAAGATCGCGCTCAACGACGAGGAATCGAACCAATGGAAGCTCGACCTTGCAAACGTCGGCACAGATCTGGCGGCGGAAATCGCTCGGCGATTTGTGGAGTTTCCTGACATCGTTGCTGAGGGTGATTTGACTGGCGTGGTAACTCTCCGCGGCCGGTGGTCGCAGCCGACGCTGCGTGCTTCGCTGGTCGCCGACTCGCCTCGTGTTGCATCTGAGAGATTCTCGCGCTTGATCCTGGATGCCGAGCGGAGCCTGCAGCAGTGGAGCTTTGACCTCGAAGCCATACATACAAGCGACGCGCGCCTCCAGGCTCACGGCAGTGGCCCCGCAGGGCGGATTTCGGTTTCGACAACCGCAGTCGACTTGCGCCACCTGCACTGGTCAGAGCCGCTGGGAATCGCCGGACTTGTCGCTGTCAAAGGATATGTGACGGGCAATGATCCGGCTCAGATCGGTGGTGAAATCGAACTGTCTGGCACTCATGTTGGGATCGGTCGCGAAGAAATCGGACAATTCGAAATACGCGCCGCCGGCGATGAGGGGCGCTGGCGCATCGAAGGAGAAGCGCCAGCGAAGCACCTTTCAATCGATGCGACTGCATCGACGAAGTCGCCGTTTCCGTACACGGCTCGAATAAACTGGCAGGAAGTTGCTTTCGAATACGATGCGACCGAGACGGACCACCTGAGCGCCGCGCTCGCCGCGTCTGCCGAAGTGAGCGGGAGCCTGGAGAATCTATCGGACTCTACGATTTCAGCGCGGCTCACCGACCTTACCACCCACTGGGGAGATGAGCTCGTGGTGTCGGAGACTCCGATCGTGATCAGTGGTCCAGTCAGACGACTGCAAATGCAACCCTTCACGCTTTCCGGCAAGGAGACGGACCTGCGCGTCGCGGGCTCACTGTCGAACCAAACGGAGCTGACAGTATCGCTCGCTGGCAAAGCCAGTCTCGACTACCTCGAGCTTCTCGGCAGACCGTTTGTATCCACCGGCGGCACTGTCGATTTGGAAGGGGAGGTGCGTCATGCGCTCCGCCAAGGCTGGACGTTTGAAGGACGAGCCGCATTGGAACGGTCGGTGTTGGATTTTGGCCTACCGGTGGCATTCACCGAGGGCGCCGGGACCCTGCTGGCGCGAGGTCGACTTCTTCAGATCGAACGGTTCGCGGCAACCAGCGGCGGCGGAACCGTCTCCTTGAGCGGCGACATCAACCTCGACCAAGGGCCCGCGTTGTCTTGGCACTTGAGCGATGTAGCAGTGAGTCCCGAGGCTCGGATTGAAACTGTTCTTAGCGGTGCGGGCAAGTTGGATGGGACATGGCGCGAACTGTCCCTCAGTGGACAGATTGACGTCAGAAGCGCCCTCTACAGCCGCGACTTCGAGATCATTGACTTGCCGGCGTTGTTTCGTCCGCGCGTTGACGTGGTGGCTCCGCCTCCGTCGCGGACCGTCGTAAACCTCGATCTCGAAGCGATGAGTCGGGGCGGCATGTATGTCGACAACAATGTCGCGCACGTCGAATTGGCCCTCGACGGCAGAGTCAGGGGGACGGTCGAAAAACCAAAGATGATCGGCACTGTGAGCATTCTCGGTGGCGAGGTGACGTTTCGCCGTCGCACTTTCACGCTGACTGATGGGGTGGCGGACTTCGGTGGCCGGATACCGCCGAACCCGAGTTTGAATATCAATGCGCAGACGCGAGTCTCGACGAAGGAAGCCGACTACTTGATCGAGGCGACGGTTTCGGGAAAAGCGCGCGACCCGGTTGTAACCTTCACCTCCGACGACCCGAGCCTCACACAGAATGATATTGTCAGCCTGGTTGCCGTCGGGCGGACGGCGGCAGAGCTTCAAGACGAAGCCGGTGGTGTATCGAGTCTCGATGCGCTGGCGCTCATTCCTACGGCCCCGGTAGAAGAGCAAGTAACGCAGTTGGTCGGCATCGACCGCTTCGAGATCGATCTGGCGCAGACCAACAGTCAGGGAGACGTTTCACCCGGGCTTACCATTGGCAAGAACCTAACCGACCGGTTCCGTGCGGCCCTTACGACAACCTTCGACGTAGACACTCAGAATGCGGTGCTCCTCGAATACGATCTGACCCGACGAATCTCGCTGATTGGGCAATGGGAGGCCGATACGCAATCGGAAGCGGGGGCGTTCGGCGGTGGAGTGCGCATGCGATACGAGTTTCGACGCATCCCGCTCTCGCTGCTGGGCAACTCGACAGCGATCCCCGACCACGATGCCGAATAGCTACCGAAATGCCTCGGCCCTCGGTCGGCTCGTCTGCGCACTTTACATGTCGCTTCCCTATGCTGCGGCGGCGAGTGTGCCGCAGCCGACCGACCGGATTGTCGGCATCGAGATCCACTGTGACGAACCGGTCTACGAAGAAGAGTTGCGCCGTCTACTTCCGTTCGACGTCGGTGACCTGGTCGAGCCCGCGTTGCTCGAGGAAGCCCGCCGTCGGCTTCAGTTGCGTGAAGTGTTCGAGACAGTGTCGGTCGAGAGCCAACCTGCACCTGGCGGACAAGTAGTCAGACTGAAGCTGAAGCGGTTACCCCTGGTCAACCTGATTCGTTTCTCCGGCAACGACACTCTCGGCGACGAAGAGTTGCGGCGCGCTTCGCGGCTGCGGACAGGCTCGCCGCTCACGAGCGCTGCAAAGGAATACGCCTCCGGTCAGGTTCGCGCAGCATATGAGGCCGCGGGTTTTGTCGCGGCGCGAGTTGAGGTGCGCATCATCGAAATCGTTCCTGGCGAGGTCGATGTCCGGTTCGAGATCGTCGAGGGCGAACCTCTAACCATCACGTCTGTCGAAATCGAGGGTGTGGAGGGGCCGCTCAAGCAGCAGTTAACCGACGAAGTCGATCTGGGGGCCGATGATCGGTACGCGAAGGCGGCGGAACGCGAGGCGGTCGAAGCGATCGTCAAGCGTCTGCGTGAGGAAAAGTATTACGAGGCGAGAGTCAAACCTTCGTGGCAAGCGCCCACGGCTCGCCATGGACAAGTCGTATTTCGTATAGAGCCCGGGCCGGTGTTCGATGTGGAGTTCTCCGGCGCCAGCGACCTGTCATCGGAAGACTTGCTCGAGACGATGAACTTGCTTGAGCGGCCGATCATCACTGACGGCACCTGGCGTGAGCTCGCCCGGCGCGCCGTACGCGCCTACCAGGAGCAGGGCTACCACGAGGCCAAGGTCAAACTGACCGCCATCGAAACGCGCGCCGAGCCGGTTCTCGAGAAGAAGATCCGCTTCGAGGTCAAGGAAGGATCCAGGTTTCGGGTCCGAAAGGTCGATTTCGAAGGAAACGAGTCCATTCCCGTTGAGCGCCTGCGAGCCGCGATGCAGACGCGGCCGCCCAGTTGGATCCCCTGGTCGAAGGGGGCCCTTGTTGATCAGGTACTGGCTGAAGATCTCGAACGAATCGTCGCGCTCTGTCGGGGCGAGGGGTTCGTCGATGGCAAGATTGATTCGACAGACATCAACCACGACAACGGCGCAATCGACCTCCTCATCCATCTTCATGAAGGTTCGCAAGTCTCGGTTCGTGACCTGCAACTCGTTGGGTTCGAGGGGATTGCTGACAGCCTGCCTGCTCTAGAAACCCAGGTTGGAGCGCCATTCGACCAACGGAAGGTCGAGAGCGACCGGCTGATCCTGGCCACGGTGCTGGCTGCAGCCGGATATCCGGGTGCGGAGGTCAGCGCCGAAGCGAAGGTTGACGAGAGCGACACTGGTCGCCGCGCGGCCTCCGTCAAGATATCGGCCCGTCCCGGAGAGCGAGTGCGAATCGGAAACATCATCGTTCAGAACAATTTCGATACTCAAAGCAAGGTGGTGTTGCACGAGCTTCCATTCCGCTCGGGTGACATCTTGGCACCGGATCAACTTCTGCGCGGACAGGGGGAGGTGTACAAGCTCGGGCTCTTCCGCAACGTCACGGTTCGATCTGTAGATGAGCCACCCGATCCCGCTGTCCGAGATGTGGTCGTCAGAGTCGTGGAAAAGCCGCCTGGATCGTTTCAGTGGGGTGTTGGTTACAACACGCGAGATGGATTTCGTGGAGTCGGCCAGGTTGGCTACCACAACCTGCAGGGCCTGGATCGAAGTATCTCACTGCGCGGCCAGCTCGATGTGGACGTGGCAGATGCCAGCCCGAATCAGTATCTCGGCGACGTTTCGTACCGGGCACCGCATCTCTTCGATACTCTTTCTGCCGGCAGCCTGAAGTTCGTTGCGCAACGATCGCAACGTGACATCGACGATTTCAAGCTCGAGCGGTTCGCATTGATTCCAGGTCTCGAGCGCCCGCTTTGGGAAAGGATTGTTGGCGGGGTAGCACTGCAGATCGATCAAACGCGAATCTTCGATCTCGCCGCCGACATCGCCGCAGAGTCCGCGTCGCGGCGGCAGCCATGCATCCAGGACGGCGACCGGTTTCTTGGGTCGTGTCCCTTCGATGACGAAGGGCGCTTCTTTTCCGTCAGCCTCGATCCATTTCTGATTCGCAATGGCCTCGATGACGAGCTCCGGCCCACCAGTGGCATGTTCGAGTCGGTGCGCATGCGCTTCGCGCCGAGCCAGCTCGGCACGGAAGTGCCTCTCGTGAAGCTCGTTGGGCAACACAGTCACTACATCCCGATCGGTGACTACTTCACCTTCATCTATGCGCTCCGTTTTGGATGGGCGCGAACCACCGAAGACGACCGTCAGGTTCCCATCCAGGAGCGGTTCTTCCTTGGCGGCCGAACAACCGTTCGTGGCTTCTCCGAAAACTCGCTCGGCCCGGAGGCCCGATGTGATCCAAATGAACCGGACGAGGACAAATGTGCACACAGTCCGCTCGGCGGCGACGTGTCGATCAACCTCAACGGTGAAGTGCATTTTCCGGTGCTCTACGGACTTCGTGGTGCCGTCTTTGTCGACGGCGGCGGCGTTTACTTGCAAACTCACAACGCAAAGGGAGAGGACTTTCGGGAAACGGCTGGCGTCGGGCTGCGTTATATGACCCCCGTAGGACCGCTAAGCCTCGACTATGGCTTCAAACTCGACCGTGGGGACAGCGAGTCCTTGGGGCAGATCCACTTCAGTGTCGGACGGGTCTTCTGACCTGCTATTAGAGTCGCTCCTCCGGCTGCTTCAGGAGGCCATTGAAATATGCGATCGCCTGGTCGCTTGCCCAATCTTCCGGTCCGATCAGATGCTGAATGATGCGGCCAGAGCGGTCGATGATGAATGTCTCCGGATAGCCGCTGACTCCATAACGTTTTGGCAGGTATCCGTCCGTGTCGAGAAGAACCGGGAACGTCAAGCCGAGTTGCCGCACGAACGGCTCGACAGCTGCGCGGCCTTGCGCGTCCTCGCTGACTGCAAGCATGACGAAATCCGTTCCGGAAAGCTGGCGGTGTAACTTCTCCATCGAAGGCATCTCGTCGCGGCAGGGCGGGCACCATGTCGCCCACAAGTTGAGGAAGACCAACTTTCCACGGAAATCGGAGAGCTTGTACGGACGTCCGGACAGGTCGGGGAGAACAAAGTCCGGCGCTGGATATCCTGAACGCGTCGCCAAGCGCGTCTGCTGGTAATACAGAGCAGCTGCCAGCGCGAGAAAAAGGACGAGAACCGGGGGGACCCAGCGACTCATCATCGATTTTGCGATGTCGCGGCGACTACCTCAGTCGCTGTTCGCCGGATCGAGAACAGAATGCCGACTCCCACGAGCGCCAGAACGACACTGGTCCACTGGGCCGCCGTAAGGTCGAGCCACAACGCCTGATTGATTCGTACGAACTCGACCAAGAATCGGGCGATTGCTGAAAGGATGAGGTAGCGGGCGAAGGTGGTGCCCTCCGGTTGCTCTCGAGTGCGCCAGCTCCACAGCAGGCCGGCAATCACAAAGTAGATGACTGTTTCATAGATCGGCGTGGGATGAACAACGACCCCGGGCGGATAATCCCAACCGATGATGGCGTTTTCGTATGCCATTCCCCACGGCAGAGTGGTGACCGAGCCCCAATCCCCGTCTCCCGCCAGCTGGCAGCCGATGCGTCCGATGCCATGGGCCAGGGCGAGTCCGGGTGCGACAGAGTCCGCGATCCGCAGGAAGTCGAGATTGTAGTAGTGCTTGGCTGCCCAGCCGACCGCGACGGCGCCGCCCAAGAGACCGCCGTACCAGACGAAGCCCGCTCCTGAGAACAGAGCGCCCCAAGGATCGGCCAGGAATCTTTGCCAGTCCGCAACGACTAACCAGAGCCGCGCACCACCGAGTCCACCGACGGCAGCCCAGAGAACGAGGGACGACGCAATCTCGCTGTCGTATCCCTTGCGCTCGAGCTCCTTTCCTAGGAGGTAAGCCGCGGCCAGGAATGCGAGCGCCATCATCAGGCCAAAACTGTAGATGGTGAGGGGACCGAGTCGGAGGATAATCGGGTGCATGGCGGCGGATCTTAGCCGACGCCCATGAGGCATTCCACCAACGCTTTCCAGAACCCGGTGACGATCGCTCGGATCGCTCTAATCTCTTGATATTCAAGAGATATTCCCGTGTCGGGGTCGATGTTCGAAACCACTTTGACATAGCCGAAGGCCGCCGATATACGTCGCCTGCTACCCTCGAATCCTGAAGTAAGGAATCAGATCGACCACGATGCGCATGATCCTTCCCTCATTGCGGGAAAGACGCCAGATACGGCGTTATCTGTCGTCATTCTTCCACTCCCACTCCGCCGCCGACTTCAACCGCGCTGTCAGCGCGATGTGCCGGTTTTACAACCTCAAACGGCCGACGGTTGAGTGGTTCGAGTATCTCGATTGGGGTCGCGCGGCCGGAAATACCTACGATGACGGCAAGATCCATTTGGTTCACCCGGAAAACTGGAAGCGCGGCCGCAAATACAACTCAGAGCGTCAATGGATCAACGCCGTGTACCATGAAATGGGACACTATGTGTTTTGGGCGGATGCCGAGCGCAAGGCGGACACGTTTGCCTTCCGCATGGCGAAGGGCTTAAACGGGACTTGTCGCAACGGAATGAATGGCGAGACGCGCAGTCGTGGCTGACTCACAGAACCCCGATCCCAAGCAGCAGGACCCAACCAACCGCTGGTGGGTGGATTCCGGTGGCAAGGAACGGCTTAAGCCGCAAGTACCGCCGGTAAATATCGCTGGCGCCAAGTTCTTCCGCGCCGGAATCGGCTTCTCTCAGGAGCTGGCGCGCGAACGCCTCACCGACAACAATCTCAGAATCGTCAAGGCCGCGATGCCGGAAGAAGGCCGATGGAGCTATGTAAGGCTCGGCGAGCAGGCCTTCTCCGAGCGCGAGAGGGAGCGCATCACGAAAGATGTCGCCTTGCCTTCGTACGCTCGCGGCGTCCTCGTAGACTGCGGTCGCTCGGTTCGCCTGCTGGTCACGGGTACCCCGATCGGCGAGCGCCTGCTTGATCTGACATTGAACGAAGCGCCGTCGTTCGACTGCTGGATTCGCGATGAGTGGGTACGCGAGATTGTCTACAAAGACGCGAATGCTGCGATCCGCGCGTTCAAACGATTGATTCCGGAGTATCTCTCCCCGGAAGCGGTGGCCTTGGCCGAGGAGATTTCAGCCAGAGCCTAGCCTTGCATCGGTGACAGACGAAAGCGTCCCTATGGTGCATGCTGAAGGCGTTGGCGTTGTGATGCATTTGATTCGCAACGAAGTCGGCTGAGATGGTTCCGGCGTCCAACATGTCTCCCCAAGGTCGTGCTCTGAAGGTATCCGCGATCGTCCTTGCGGGCGGCAGAAACTCTCGCATGGGAGGGACGGACAAAGCGTTCCTGACCGTCGGTGGACGAACCGTCTTTGAACGTTCACTCGAAACCCTGGCTGGCTGCTTCTCGCAAATCGTCGTTGTCAGCAATGCCCCCCAGAAGTATTCCGGCTTCGATGTGGAGGTTGTCGAGGACGAGTTCCCCCGACAAGGACCACTGGCCGGGATCCACGCAGGTCTCGGATGTGTCCAACATCCCTACGGGTTCGTCGTTGCGTGCGATATGCCGTTCTTACAATCGGAACCCATCCGATTTTTGGTGAGTCGCCTGGCTTCACAGGATGCGATCATTCCCGAATGGGATGGTGATATCGAACCGCTCCACGCGATCTACGCAACTCATCTTCGTCCGATCATTGGCGAGGCGCTGAAGCGTGGGACAAGGGCGATTCGTGACCTTCTACCCGGTCTACAGGTCGACTTCGTTCCGGAAACCATCATGCGCCGAGTGCGGGGCGCGGAGGAGTCGTTCCGGAACGTGAACACACCTGAGGAGGCAGCTCGCTTCGACGTTCAAGCGTGATCGGCGCTCGAGCAATGACTTCGAGAGCAGTTCATTGACCCTGCATCATGAGATGGATAGACTCGCTCACGCCTTGGGCGTGGAGGTCCTCGATTCGAATTGCCTGCGTTCCTTCACCGGTTGACAGCCTGCAGTAGACGAGATGGGAAGCAACCCGATACGGGCGGCGTTCGACGAGTGGACGAAGGGACTCGACCCGTTTCACTCTCGAATCGTTCTCTTCGAAAAAGTGCGCGACCTCGCCTACGCGTATCCGACCAGTCGCGATCCGGTAGAAGTGCTGCGTGCAAGCCGCGGGTCTTGCTCCGGCAAGCACTACCTCCTCGGTGCTCTCTACCGCGAGCTCAACCTGCCGGCGCGACACATGATCTGCAGCCATCGGTTCAATGAATCGCCAATTGGCTTCCCCGAGCAGATGCAAGACATGCTCCGCAAGAATGAAATCGTCGACCTTCACGACTATTTGCAGATCGATGTGAACGGTACATGGGTGGATGTGGACGCGACCTGGCAGGTGGAATTGCGGGCTTTCGGCTTCCCTGTCAACGAGGAATGGGACGGCAAGACGCCGATGGCGTTGAGCGTCGTTCCCGACGAGCTTACTCCCGTCGAGAACGATCCCGAGCGGCAGAAGGAAGCGATGCTGGCAAGACTAACTCCGCGCCAGCGCACGTTACGCAAGCAGTTCCTCGAAGCCCTCAATGCCTGGGTGCAAGAGCTGACCGCAGAGCTGCAACGTGACGGTGACGGGTGAGCGCGGGTGAGCTGGTCGATATCGTAGACGAGAATGATTGCGTCACGGGCTCTGTGACGCGCTCCGAGATGCGGCGACAGCGCCTGCTCCATCGCTGCGTCTACATACTTCTCTTTGATTCGAGCGGTCGCATGTTCGTACATCGGCGGACGGACACGAAGGACGTGTATCCGGGGTTCTGGGATGTGACTGTCGGTGGCGTCGTTGGTGCGGGTGAAGCCTATGCGGTGGCTGCCCGTCGAGAAGTCGAGGAGGAGGTTGGCCTGACCAATCCTCGCCTGACTCTACTGTTCCCGATGTCGTACGAGGATCATGACACTCGGGTACTGGGCATGGTTTACGAATGCGTCTCTGATCAACCGCTTTGTCTGCAGGTTGAGGAAATCGCCGAAGGTCGGTGGGTGAGGTCCGATGACCTAACAGCGCTGATCGAGCGGGAGCGTATTTGCCCGGACGCGCTCGCCGTCCTTCGCAGTTACGCGTCGTTTCGTTCGTCTTCGAAGGGTCGTGTCTAGCTCAGGATTCAGTTGTCGGGGACTCCGGCTTGCCGATCGTACGAACGTTTGTGATGTGGACAGTCTTGCGTACCCCTTCGCGATTTTCGAGCGTCAACACGGGGCCGTTGATCGCAACGATTGCAAATCGCCCCGGGGCACTCATGATCACGACCTCGTCACCTACACGCACGGCACTCCTCCAAATGACGATGAACATATCTGCTTGTCGGGAACTGATCAAAGAGGGTATCGTTGTCGCTTCAAACCCCCTGTGGTAAGCCTTCGCTCGTGATGCTCCAGCTCGCCAACTCTCATCAGCGGATCGACGAAGCATTCATGGATGTCGCGCTGCAAGCGGCACGTCGCGCCGGAGCCGACGGTGAGGTGCCGATCGGTGCCGCCGTTGTCATGGGAGAGAGCGACGTCGTTGCGGTTGCGGGCAATGCCCCGATCGCAACAAACGACCCAACAGCGCACGCAGAGATATTGGCGCTGCGCCATGCCGCCCGGCTGTTGGGTAACTATCGACTGGTTGGTGCCTCCGTCTACGTCACTGTCGAGCCCTGCATCATGTGCGTTGGAGCGCTGTTGCAAGCCCGGGTAGCAAAAGTGGTCTACGGCTGTGCTGAGCCGAAGGCGGGTGCGCTCGGGTCGCTTTACAACATCGGATCCGATTCGCGCGTGAATCACCACATGCAGATTCGGGGCGGTGTCTGTGAGGCGCAAGCGCGCGAGCTACTGCAGATGTTTTTTCGAGAACGGAGAGGTGCGTGAGCCCGGTTGAAACGGCACGACTCGAAATCGTGTGACCCTAACGGGTCCGTGGGTTCAAATCCCACCCTCTCCGCTGCTTTGATCCTCAGCCCCCCCTTGATACGAGATCCTATCGGCGCTCAGCCCCTTCGAGCGAATACCTTGCCGGGGATACGGACATTGTGCCGCGCTCGTGGGATAACCTTGCGGGCGACTGTGGTCCCACGCATTTTTGTTAGTGTTTCTCGTACGGCTTCGGGACTCAGTCCGAGGATTTCGCAGACCACGACGAAGGAGAACGGCGAGTGCCGCCGCTGCGAGTGAATCCAGAAATCCGCGTCGCGCGCCGCCAGACCGCTTCCCCGCAGGTAGCTTCTAATCCCGTCTTCGAGCACGGCCAGCATCAACGCCTTCGTGCCCGTAAGCTGCCCCGAGCGCGATTCACCGCCGGTGACCGACTGCAGACCTGCGAGATCCAGAACGTCATCATCGGATTCAATCCGGGCGGGTTGAGTCAATGCGCGAGCTTCCATGAGGTGCCTCCTTCGATGCGCGTGCCTTCTGAGCTGGCTCAGGGGCCTCGAATGGAGCCACGCAGCAATCTCTATGCCGTCGATTCAGCCAACTGCTACCGGAGGACAGGTCGCGTTTGTGGGGCTGGCGCAATCGCAAGGGCTGGCGTCATCGCCAGTTACAGGAGGATACTCATCCTCAAAACACTCCTGAACATAGGCATGCAGGCCGACGTCCTTACCGTAGAGGCCGTTTCGGCAGGGGCCCCGTCCGAATGCGGCGTCGTGCGACGATTATCGGGATTCTAGCGGTTTGGGCGGTGTTGTTAGCCGCCCTCTTCGTTCAAGACCCCAGGGGCCCCCAAAGCACCCCCGCAACCCCCCTCCAGCGCCCGGTCGACGTTGGCGGCGCTGCCTGGTGGTCGGTCTACCTGAAGGGCCACAAAGTCGGGTTCGTGCACCACGAGCTGTCGACGGGTCGGGAGACAGTGACCTTCCGTGAGGAATCCGTGCTCCGATTGACCACGTTGGGCGAACGGCAGACGATTCGCACCGCCGCCTTCGGAGAGATGACGGCTGCATTTGCCCTGCGGCGACTGGATTTCACCCTGGATTCGGGACCAAGCCAAATCCGACTGGAAGTGACCGCCGACGACAAAGCGCTACTCGTAGTCGGCCCGTCCTACCGCGAATCGATCGCTGTACCCGGGCCGATCTTTCTTCCGCTCGGTCTTCGGGCAACGGCTACCGCCGCGCCGCTGGCAATCGATCGCGTCGTCCGAGGCGATGTGTTCGATCCCCTGACCCGCACGATGGGAACTCTCGAGCTCAAAGTCCTGGGACCGCAACCTCTGCCCGGTCGCCCGACTTCGAGGGCTTGGCGGATCCGGGAGTCGTGGCGCGATATCGAGAGCATCCTCTGGGTAGACGAGGATGGCAATCTTCTGCGCGAGGAGGGCCCGATGGGTTTGGTTGCGGTCCGCGAGCCGAAGGAAGACGCCGTGCGTTTTCCGGCAGCTGATTCAGGCGACTGGGACGCTGTCGAGGCAGTTGCACTTCGCCTCGACCGTCCGATCGAAGACGCTCGCACCAGAAGTTCCTTGCACGTACGTCTGCTTGGCATTCCGCCCGAGAGAATCCCTCGAGGCAGTGGTCAATCTGTCGATGAATCAGGCATTACGATCCGGAAGATAGCGCCCGCGGAAATGGCATCGTATTCCCTACCGTACACGCAATCTGAGCACAGCGCCGATCTGCTGCCGACGAAATCCATCCAATCAGATCATCCGCGAATACGCGCGTTGACCCAGACGATTGTCGGAACCGAGCGCGACGCATTGACGACGGTGCGGCTATTGACCGACTGGGTATATCGCTACCTTCGGAAGGTCCCAACTGCCACACTGCCAGATGCGATCGAGGTGCTGGATTTAGGACAAGGTGATTGTAACGAGCACGCGGTGCTGCTTGCCGCACTTTGTCGCGCCGCGGGAATGCCCGCACGCGTCGCCGGCGGCTTGGTCTACGGCGAGGATGCGTTTCTCTATCACGCATGGACAGACGTGTGGTTGGGGACCTGGGTACCGATCGACGCCGCGTTGAATCAGGTGCCGGCAGATGCGACGCATGTCCGATTGGCTGAAGGTGCCGATCACCAGCATCTCATGATGATGGGCATGGTCGGGAACTTGTCGATCGAGATTGTCGATGTTTCCGCAACGAGCCGGTCGGTGACGCCTTCTCACCGTGTCGAAGTCCATTGAAGTCAGCTTCGCCCCGGAATTGTCGGAGGAGTGCGCCTTGCGCCTCGCAAGTTTCAGCTGCTAGAAGCCTCGCATGGTTCGCGAGAGTGGCGGAACTGGCAGACGCGCTAGACTTAGGATCTAGTGGGATTCCCGTGGGGGTTCGAGTCCCCCCTCTCGCATGCGGCATCCTTATACACCCCCAGCTTTGTTGAATCAGCATTTTCCGTGTGGTTAACCCGACCCGGGAGTTTGGTGAGTCGATGACAGTGAAAGTCGAGGTGGAGACACTCGATCCTGTGCGACGGCGACTCTTGGTCGAGGTTCCTGCTGGTGAGGTCGATGCGGCACTGGAAAGTGAATACGCACGGCTCGCGCGGACGGCCAAGGTTCCGGGGTTCCGGCCCGGTCGAGCGCCTCGCCACGTATTGCGCCAGCTGTTTGGCGAGCGTATCCACGCCGAGGTGTTCGATCACCTGATTCACCATTCGCTGGCCGAAGCGATTGAGAAGGAAGGCATCGAGGTCGTGGGTCGACCTGAAGTCGTCACTCAGCAGGCGCGGTCGGGGGAGCCCCTGCTCTACAGCGCGACAGTCGAAGTCAAACCCGATATCAACGTTCGCAACTACAAGCATGTCGAAGTCGAGCGTCCTATCCGGCCGATCTCCGAGTCGGATGTAGACGCCTACCTCCAACGGCTGCGGGAGAGCATGGGACAGCTCCGGCCCGTGACCGATCGCGAAGTCGTGGAGCCGGGAGACGTGGTGCGGCTCGATTACGAGGCAACACTGGACGGCAAGGCTGTTGGGCGCGGGGAGGGACGCGACGTCCAAGTTGGCTCAAATGGTTTTCCGCCGCAGTTTGATCAACACCTCGTCGGTGCGTCCACCGGGGCGACGTTGGAGTTCGACGTTACTTATCCTGAGACGGCTACTGCAGGTCCGCTCGCCGGAAAAGAAGTGTCGTTTCGCGTAAAGGTCATTTCTTTGTCGATCAAAGATCTGCCGGTGCTCGATGACGAATTCGCGAAGGATCAAGGTGATTGCGGAACATTGGACGAGCTACGCCAGCGCCTGCGTGGCCAGCTGGAAAGACACGCCAGGGAAGAGGGCGACAATGCGGCTCGGCGGGCTCTCTTGAACAAGGTTCTCGCAGGGAACGAAGTCGAGGCACCTCGCTCAATGGTCGAACGCAGGGTGGAGGCGCTGATCGACGAGACTCGCCACGATTGGGAACGAGCCGGTCGTTGGCCAAAACAAGACGACGCGTTGCGCCAACGCTTGCATTCGGAGTTCCATCCGCAGGCGGATTACGAGGTCAAGGTTGGGTTGTTACTCGAGGCGATTGCTCGCCACGAAGGTCTGGTCGTGACGGATAACGATGTAGAAGAACGAATCGTTGCCATCGCGGCGCAGGCGGACCAGGGCGCGGAACAGGTCCGGGCCTACTACAGTGCCCCGGAAGCCAAACGCGCGCTGCATGCGCGGATGCTTCAAACCAGGGCAGTCGACACGATTATGCAGCACGCAACGATCCACGATGTGGAGAATTCTAGCGTTGCCGATCCTACCGAAACTGGCTAGAATCGTGCTCGCATTTTCGAGGTGAGGCGGCTTGCATGAGTTTGGTTCCAATTGTCGTTGAGCAGACCGGTCGAGGTGAGCGCGCCTACGACATCTATTCCCGCCTATTGCGTGATCGGATCGTGTTCCTGGGAGTTCCCGTCAGTGATGAGGTTGCCAACCTGATCACCGCCCAGATGCTTTTTTTGGAGTCCGAGGATCCTGAACGAGAGATCCACCTATATATCAATTCGCCTGGCGGATCGGTGACCGCGGGGTTGGCCATCTATGACACCATGCAGTACATCCGCCCGCCTGTTTCTACGCTCTGTTTGGGGCAGGCAGCGAGCATGGCGGCCTGGTTGCTGGCCGCGGGTGCATCCGGCAAGCGTTTCGCGCTGCCACACTCTCGAATCATGATTCATCAGCCGCTTGGCGGTGTTCAGGGACAAGCGACAGACATTGATATTCAGGCTCGCGAAATCCTCCGCATGCGCGAACAGCTGAACAACATCCTGGTCAAGCACACCGGGCAGAGTCTCCGGAAGATCGAGCGAGACACCGACCGCGACCTATTCATGACCGGCAAGCAAGCGGTCGAGTACGGTTTGGTGGACGAGGTGATCGCCACGCGACCGGTGAGGGGCGTCTGAGGGATACCATGGCGAAACACGGTGACGACCGCAGCGGCAATCTGGTCTGTTCATTTTGTGGCAAGAGCCAAGACGAGGTGCGCAAGCTGATCGCGGGCCCTACCGTGTATATATGCGATGAGTGCATCGACCTGTGCAATGACATCATCGCCGAGGAGTGCGACCAGGAGGAGGGTGTCGCCTCCAGCTCGGCTGTGCCGAAGCCGGCAGAGATCAAGAAGGTCCTCGATCAGTATGTGATCGGCCAGGAGCGGGCCAAGAAAGTGTTGGCCGTCGCGGTGCACAACCACTACAAGCGAATCGAGTCGCAGATGGGGACTGCTGACGTCGATTTGCAGAAATCGAACATCATCCTGATTGGACCGACAGGCTCGGGGAAGACGTTGCTCGCCCAGACGCTCGCACGCTTTCTCCAGGTGCCGTTCACCATCGCTGATGCCACCAGCCTCACGGAAGCGGGCTACGTCGGTGAGGACGTCGAGAACATCATCTTGAGCCTGCTCCAAAACGCCGACTACGACGTGGAGAAGGCGCAACGCGGCATCGTGTACATCGACGAGATCGACAAGATTTCACGCAAGGGTGACAACCCATCGATCACGCGTGACGTGTCCGGTGAAGGTGTGCAGCAAGCCCTGCTCAAGATCATCGAGGGTACGACTGCCAGTGTTCCACCGAAAGGCGGGCGCAAGCACCCTCAGCAAGAGTTTCTGCAGGTAGACACCGGCAACATTCTCTTCGTTTGTGGCGGTGCGTTTGTGGGACTGGAAGAGATCATTCGCCGCCGGATCGGAATGAAGGGGGTCGGCTTTGGCGCCGACATCCGTCGCAAGGAGGAACGCAGCGTCAGCGAGCTGCTGCACGAGGTGCAGACGGAAGACTTGCTGAAATTCGGCCTCATACCCGAGTTTGTCGGCCGCCTGCCCGTCATCGCCACTCTCGACGAGTTGGGCGAGGAAGACCTCGTCAGGATCCTTCGTGAGCCGAAGAACGCGCTCACGCGCCAGTATCAGAAGCTCTTCGATATGGAGGGGGTGACTCTCAAGTTCACGGACGGCGCGTTGCGTGCCATCGCCAGAGAGGCGCTCAAGAGAAAATCGGGGGCCCGCGGGCTGCGCGCTATCCTCGAAAACGTCATGCTCGACATCATGTATGAGATACCGTCGCAGCCGGCGATCAAGGAGGTGCTGATCTCCGAAGAGGTCATCACGAAGAGTGAACAGCCCATCGTCCTCTATCAAAAGGCGGCCGAAACAGCCTGAACGCGTTCAGCGCGAGCAGAGGTAACCCAAGGAATGCTCTTTCGAAACGACAAAGGTGACAGCACGGACTCTACAGAAAAAGGCTTGAAAGTTCCTCTCCTTCCCTTGCGCGATATCATTGTGTTCCCGCACATGGTCGTGCCGTTGTTTGTCGGTCGCCAAAAGTCCATCAAGGCGCTCGAAGAGGCGATGAACAAACAGAAATCCGTCCTGCTTTCGGCGCAGCGCGATGCCAAGACGAATGATCCGGGCGAGGAGGACATCTACCAGATCGGCACTCTCGGCTCGGTCGTTCAGCTGCTTCGCTTGCCCGACGGCACTGTGAAGGTTCTCGTCGAGGGGAAAAAACGGGCCCGCATCGTCAAGTATCTCGAGAATGCGGACTATTTCCTCGTCGTCGCCGAGGAGATCGAGGAACCCGTCGAGAAGAATACGGAGGTCGAGGCTCTCGTCCGGTCGGTCAACTCGACTTTCGAAAACTATGTGAAGCTCAACAAGAAGATTCCACCCGAGATGATCATGTCGGTTGCTTCGATCGACGATCCTTCGCGCCTCGCGGATACGATCGTTGCTCATCTCGGCATCAAGCTCGAAGACAAGCAGGGACTGCTCGAAATCGTCAGCCCATCTGATCGCCTCGAGAAAGTGCTCGGCTACATGCGCTCCGAAATCGAGATCCTCGAGGTCGAGAAGCGCATTCGTACGCGCGTCAAGAAGCAGATGGAGAAGACGCAGAAGGAGTACTACCTCAACGAGCAGATGCGAGCGATCCAGAAGGAGCTCGGCGAAAAGGACGAGTTCAAAAACGAAATCCAGGAGCTCGAAGACAAGATCAAGCAGAAGAAATTGTCGGACGAGGCCCGGGATAAGATCGACCGTGAGCTCAAGAAGCTGAAGATGATGTCGCCGATGTCCGCTGAAGCGACCGTCGTGCGAAACTACATTGACTGGATTCTCTCTTTGCCATGGCAGGAATTTACGGAAGACAAGCTCGATATCACCGACGCCGAGCGTGTACTCGAGGAAGACCACTATGGGCTCGAGAAAGTAAAGCAGCGAATCGTCGAGTATCTCGCAGTCCAGACTCTCGTCGGTCAGCTCAAGGGGCCGATCCTATGTCTCGTTGGCCCGCCGGGCGTGGGTAAGACCTCTCTCGGCAAGTCGATTGCTCGGGCCACCGGCCGCAAGTTCATCAGAGTGTCCCTCGGGGGCGTGCGTGACGAGGCCGAAATCAGAGGTCACCGCCGAACCTATATCGGTGCATTGCCCGGAAAAATCGTTCAGTCGATGCGCAAGGCCGGCTCCTGCAATCCGGTCTTCCTCCTCGACGAGGTCGACAAGATGTCGACCGACTTCCGCGGCGATCCATCGTCAGCCCTGCTCGAAGTCCTCGACCCAGAGCAGAACCAGAATTTCAACGATCATTACCTCGACGTCGACTACGATCTTTCCAAGGTCATGTTCATTACGACCGCGAATTCTCTCGAGCGTATTCCCAGGCCACTGCAAGATCGCATGGAGATCATTCGTATTGCCGGCTACACGGATGTCGAGAAGCTGAACATCGCGAAACGATATCTCGTCCCCAAGCAACGCGAGGCGAACGGGCTCGCAGTGCAGAATTTCGACGTTTCGGACAACGCCGTGCTCGGGCTCATCCACGGCTATACTCGCGAAGCGGGCGTGCGCAATCTCGAGCGCGAGCTTGCCTCACTCTGCCGAAAGGCGGCGGTCGAGGTTCTCAAGGATCGCCATGCTCGCGTCAGTGTTTCGAGCAAGAATCTAGGGAAATACCTCGGTCCGGCTCGCTACCGTGTCGGCAAGGCGGAGAAGGAGCAACGTATCGGCGTCGCTACCGGCTTGGCGTGGACCGAGATGGGTGGCGAGCTGCTCGGGACCGAAGTGACCGTCATGCCCGGCAAGGGGAAGCTGATCATTACCGGCCGCCTGGGTGACGTCATGCAGGAGTCCGCCCAGGCAGCAATGAGCTACGTCCGTTCACGGGCGGATGCTCTCAGACTGGCACGTGATTTCTATCAGAAGGTCGATATCCATATTCATGTTCCCGAGGGCGCCACGCCCAAGGATGGGCCTTCGGCCGGAATCACGATGGCAACTGCGCTGGTCTCGGCCCTGACTCGCATTCCCGTGAGGAACGATGTCGCGATGACTGGAGAAGTTACCTTGCGCGGAGGCGTATTGCCCATCGGTGGCCTGAAGGAGAAGGTTCTCGCCGCTCATCGAGCTGGGGTCAAGACGGTTCTAGTGCCTGCCGAGAACGAAAAAGACATCAGGGATATCCCGACTACGGTCGTGAGAGCCGTCCAGATCGAGCTTGTCGAGCACATGGACCAGGTTTTGCGCAAAGCCCTGGTGCTCGACGATCCGGAAGACTTTCTCAAAGAACCCGAAGCGCAAGAGGAAAGCAGTCCGCCACCCTACGTGGCGGCCGATACTTCCCCTAGCGACGTGGTTACTCACTGATCGCTGCGGTTGCAGCAAGGATTGAGGGGGGCGACAGCTGCAAGGTCGCACCCCTTCCAGCGAGGTAGCGAATGACGAAAGCCGAACTAACCGAATCTGTTGCCAGCAAGGTCGATCTTCCCAGAGCGACAGCCGAACGCGCCGTCAACACGCTCTTTGACGACATCGTCGCAGCCCTGAAGCGGGGCGACAAAGTGAACATCTCCGGATTCGGTACGTTTGCGGTTGCAGAGCGTAAAGCACGTACCGGGCGCAATCCGAAGACCGGCGAGACAATCGAGATTGCCGCGTCCCGCGCACCGAAATTCAAGCCCGGGAAGACGCTTAAGGACGCGTTGAACTAGATCGTCGCGTTCGCGCATCTGGGCGGTTAGCTCAGCGGGAGAGCATCGGCCTTACAAGCCGGGGGTCATCCGTTCAAATCGGATACCGCCCATTCACCTCGAGCGACGGAACATAAGACGAAGGCCGTTTGACGCAGCACTGAAAATCCGACATACAAGCACGGTTCTCTGGGGTGGTAGTTCAGCTCGGTTAGAACGCCGGCCTGTCACGTCGGAGGTCGCGGGTTCGAGTCCCGTCCACCCCGCCACTTCATCGCGACGCATCCCGCACCGTTACGGGTATTCGCTTGAGTGGTACCGAGAACAGGAGTTGATCTATGGCTACGACCAAGATGGTGACGCGGAGCGAAGCGCTCGCAGGTCGTCGATGGTACCTGATCGATGCGAATGGAGCAGTGTTGGGACGCTTGGCGACCAAAATCGCCAATCTCCTTCGCGGCAAGACCAAGCCAACGTTCACCCCCCATCAGGACAGCGGCGACTTCGTCGTGGTCATCAACGCCGCCGGGCTCAAGCTCAGCGGCGAGAAACTCGACGGCAAGCTGTACTACCGCCACAGCGGCTATCCCGGCGGGGTGCGTAAGTGGACGGCCCGGAGAGAATTGGCTGACCAGCCGGAACGAATGCTGCGCGAAGCGGTTCGCGGCATGCTTCCGAAGAACCGACTGGGGCGTCAGCTGGCGACTAAGCTCAAAGTATATCGCGACGGTGATCATCCCCATTCGGCGCAACAGCCGACACCGGTAAGGCCCTAAGAAGTCAGGAGCGCAAGTATGGCCGAAGAAAATGCAACGCATCTCGCAACCGGGAGACGCAAAAGCGCCGTAGCCCGAGTATTTCTGACGTCAGGAACCGGGCAAATCATGGTCAACCAACGTGCGGCCGAAGATTACTTTCGGCGCCCCACCTCGAGAATGATCATCAACCAGCCGTTTGAGGTGACAAGTACCTTGGGCCAGTACGACGTTCGCGCCAATGTCTGCGGTGGTGGCTTGTCCGCGCAAGCGGCCGCAATTCGTCATGGCATCACGCGAGCGTTGATCGCCGCGAACGCCGACTTTAGGCCGCCGCTGAAAAAAGCGGCGTACGTGACTCGCGATCCCCGAGAAGTGGAGCGCAAGAAGTACGGACGGCACAAAGCGCGAAAGCGCCCGCAGTACTCCAAGCGTTAGCCTTCACTCCGCACTGAGAAAAAGTGCGCCGCCGAGCAGCAGATAGATTGAGTTGGCTGCCCAGGCGGCGACGATCGAGGGGATAACCACGGTCTCCCCTAAGGATTTGCCGAACGCGAGAATAACCCAGTATCCAGCGCCCACCAGGAGGCCTACTCCCAACGTGGCTGCGATACTCGGGTGACGGCGGACTCTTCCCGCCAATGGAATGCCGACCCATGCCAGTACGAAACTGGCAAACGGCACCGCGAGCTTCATCTGCAGGTCGACGAGATGCGCAGAGGGATCAATTCCCTGCTGCGCGAGTTGCTCGATACGCCGACGGAGCTCCAAGTAGCTCAGTTCTTCAGGCTCGCGGTGTACCTCAGAGAAATCTCCCAGGCTTTCGGTGATTATCGGCACTGTCGTTTCGAGCGGGCGCGACTCCAGATTGCCGTCGTCGAGGACGACGTGCTCAACCCCGCTGCTTGCATGCCATTGGTCTCCGTCCCAGGTAGCCACGGGCACTTCGAGAATGGTTCGTAGACTGAAGTTCGGATCGACACGATAGATCGTCAGACCGTACAACTTGCCGCGCTCCTGATCGATGTGTCCGATATTGTAGATCCCGCGCGCACCTCGATACCAAATGTCTCTCTCGCTCAAGATCCCGCGCGGCGCTCGCTTGCGGATTTCGATGTTGTTGATCTGCTGGAACTGACGCGCGCAGTACGGGACTACTCCTTCGTCCCATGCTAGAGCCAGGACACTGATCGTGACCGCTGCGATCAGCAGCGGCCGCGCCGTCTGCAAGAGGCTTACGCCGGCAGCGCGCATCGCCGTGATCTCATTGTGCCGGCCCAGCAGGCCGAGGCTTATTAAGCACGATACCAACACCGCCGGCGGAATGACTTGGGTCACCATGAGTGGAATCTTGAATGCGAAGTACTTGACGGCGGAGTACAGGCTGGCGTGGTAGCGCAGCAGGATATCGAGGCGGTCGAACAAATCGATGACGAGATAGAGCAGAACGAACCCGAGTGCCGTCAGTACAAAAACACTGACGAACTCTCTAGCAACATAGCGATCGAGCAAGCTCACGGCTTTGTAGACTCAATGTGGCCTGCGAAGGCGACGGCGGAGCCGCTCCAGCCGCTTCCCGCCGAACCGTTGCCGCAAGCTCGCAGGGGCGGATCGCGCACCAGCGGGTTCAGACGCTGCCTGACGCAACAACACGGCACCGAAGGCGAGCAGAAGCACGTTTGGCAGCCAAACCGCAGGGATCGTTGGAGTCAACCCGCGCTCGGCCAAGCTCTGTCCGAGCGTCAACGCCAGGTAGTAGAACAGGATCACCGCCAGGCTGACCATAAATCCCCGGGCTCGCACGGAGTTCGAGG
>Ga0187892_10004719_pt1 | contig 22489 bp, 27 predicted proteins | sample MA1701073metaG_FD_139345 | JGI IMG/M metagenome (GOLD analysis project Ga0187892, IMG submission 139345) | Bio-ooze microbial communities from a basaltic lava cave in the Kipuka Kanohina Cave System on the Island of Hawaii, USA - MA170107-3 metaG ... | reverse complement strand
CTGCGAGAGCGTCATCTAGCGCAACGGTTTGAATGGTGTATCAGGAATGGGGCGATTGATCGGATTGAGTGGATTGTCGGGGTCTAGTTCGTTGAGCGGATTAAATGGGTTGTTCGGATTGAGCTGATTGACGGGATTCACAGGATAGCCAGGATCAACGCGGTTAAGGGGATTCGATGGATTATCAGGATCGATGGAGTTGATGGGATTCAGCGGATTGTCAGGGCGGTACTGATTGATCGGATTGAAGATGTTGTAATCACGCTCGTACTTTTCGTCGAATCCGAACTCAGCCGAGGCGGGAGTGATGAGAAGGAACAGACCAAGGAGCCATACGATCCGCATGGCGAGCCTCGCATGACCAGGGACCTAGTTCATTAGGCTACTCCCTGCCTGGAGAACAGGGCAAGCGGGTCATAATATTGCCTGAATCCTTTTACTGCTCTCGGCTCACAGCAATTGCCAGTGATTAGATAAAATGCGTCCCGTCAAGAAGGCCAAGCGTGTAGCAAAGCCGCATGGGCCAATTCAGCCCCCCGTCCTTTCACGGCTCCCGTCCCTTTTCGAAGGGCGCTATGGATACACGTCATCAGACCACAGTGTGTTCAACCACGGTAGTGAGCGTCTCCTACGGGCCGGATTGTTTTCACGAGTGCAAGGTAAACTGACGCTTGTCCGACAACATCATGGAAGAAAACCGGTCCAGCTAAGTGGTCAGAGTCTACTGTGGTTGATCACGGACATCATTGATGCCTTTTTCGGAAGGTGTCCCTGCTCCTTTCGTGCAGGAGCAGCTGGGCCACGCGACGATTCAACTGACCGTGTCGACCTATGGGCGCTGGTTGAAAAAGAAAGCGCCTGGGGTCCTAGAGCAACTGGATTCTGTGGCTGTCCCTCAAAGTGGTAGCAAAACGGTAGCAGAGGCTGCTTTTGCGGTGGAGGCAGTGGCGACTCCCTCATCAGAAGCCCCCTACATTCAAGCATTTAGTATGGAGCCGGCGACTGGAATCGAACCAGCGACCTGCGGTTTACGAAAAATCTTGTTTTTGAGCCGATCTCCTTGATTCCCGCATCAACCCGCCCGTTCTCCATTGCCACCCTGCGCCAGAGTGCGCCACATTTCTGCAACATTTGCAACCCAGCTGCAACCTGACCCAGGGGGGAAGGGGCGACTCCACGTGGTCATCCCGCTGCGGCTGCGGAGGAGGTAACGAAATCCGCAATGGTGGTACGCGAGCCCCATGTGATGATCATTTCCTGTGTGTCACATTCACCATAACTCCTCTGCTAAACTCAACCCGCTCCAACCTCCGCCGCGCGGACGAGGCACCCAGGGGAACCGCTTTGTGATCGTCGATAGCGGCGCGTAATCGTTAAGGGAAGTTGCTCTCGCATGACCACCCTCGTCTGGCAGCGACGCTGCCCGTTCAGTGGGTCAGTTCATAGTGGACCGTCTGTAACAATAGGTCCATGCTAAAGGGTTTGTGTAAGGTATGCCGGATTCCTAGGAGCTTTGCCGCGTCAAAAGTCTGCACTGTGTCTGGCTCCCCTGACATGGCGATCACCTTCACATTGAGGAAGGCGTGGGTCAGCTCCAGGATCAGGTCGAGCCCATTCATCTCGGGCATAAGGATGTCAGTAATGACCACGGCGGCGGGCTGCTCTCGGTAGGCCGCGAGGCCAAGGCGTCCCTTCGGAGCTTCCGTCACCTCATGGCCAGCCCGTTCCAGCACGGTGCGGAGTAGCTTGCGGAGAGGTTCGTCATCATCGATCACCAGAATCGTCGCCATAGCCCTCCATTAACAAGTGCGTGGTCAGTGGACCAGTGGTCGCTCCTCGAGCCTTGGTTGCCCTACGTCAAGGATAGAAGGGAGATGACGAACACGTCAGACCAAAAGGAGGTACTTCCTCCGGCGGGGAGCGTGGGAAACCAGGTGGGAGAAGGGGACGGTTTTCTCTCCCACACAGCTGACTGATTCGTTGGCAGAAAGATGGAATGAACTTGTGGGGGGTCATTTCCCATGGCACACCTACCCCTATGGATGTTAAGAGGCGAGGGGTCTGGCGCTGGCTCGGCAGTGGTTTGCTCTGGGTTTTCGCCCTGAGCGCGTGCACGACCCAGCGGGCAACCTCGGTCGAACAGAGAGGCGATCCGGCTAGGGTTGACGCCGGGGTCGTCGAGTCCCTTCAGCGACAACTACGAGAGCAAGAGAAGCGCATTGCGGAGTTAGAATCCCAGTTGGACGCCTTGAAGGTGATTGACCAAGACATAGGTAGACGGCGAAGGCTCCCCGACCACCCTCGATGTTGATATCGATCGAATGACCACCCTGGCGACCCTGCTGTTCGTTGATTGACCCTTTTGGTCTCAAACTGCAGCTATTCAGGCCTGGGTGGACCTGTTGCCCCCAACTCGTCTACTCCCACAAGGGCACAGGAGGCATTTCACGGACAATTCCCCGCCCTTCGATATCCCCAGCCGATTCAGCCTCCTTTTTCCGCCACTCCCACGGCGGTACCGGATGCGGGTCGGCCCACAGCGGTTTCTAGCACTCCAGTTCTTCGGCATCTAGCCCATCGAGCACTCCCCAGCGCAAAACATAGCTTTCTTCGAAAAGCGGCGCGAGGAGCTGGTGAACGCACGACCGCACAACGGAGAATCCATCGGACTAGTTCACGGAAGTCACACTGTAGCTAACGCAGATCCGCAAGACTGTTCCGACCGTTCCTGCAGCAGCTTCACAAAGTGTTGCAGGATGGATTGCTGGTCTGGTGCCATACGAATGAACTCGATACCCATCGCCGAGCCCTTGCACCATCGAACCACTGCAAGATCAACCGTCAGCGGTAAGTTACACCCGGGCAGAAGAATTCTGAACTTGATGTATGATCCAGCAGATATCTGTTCGTCGCATTGAAACTTGCATCCGCCCGCCGAAATATCGGCGACTCTGCCGTGTCTACCCCGGTTCTCCCTGGTGAATACACCGGACAGCTGTACGTCGAATCGAGGATTCATGCGTCGTTCCATAGTCGTGAGGCCCTTTATGTCCTTTGATACCATGAGTGCCCCTTTAGCAGACCGAGCTGACTGATCCATTAGCACGGTTGTGCTCGCTCAGAACGTCTCGGATTGCAGCCAGAAGACTGGCCGGTTCGAAGGGCTTTTCGAGCGTCCGGTCTGCTCCGAGGAAAGCCGCGACTGACCTCATCTCTCTGAATTTTTGCTGGCCTCCTCCCGTCATGGCGATGATCTTGGCCCTCGGTCGTGAACGCTTTAGTTCCAGGATCGTTTCGATCCCATCCTTGTTCGGCATGAAAATGTCGGTGAGCACAACATCGGCTGGCTCGTTGCGCCACGTGGCTAAGCCGACTTGGCCATCAGCGGCGACCTCCACGATAAAGCCCTCTCTTACTAGTATTGTGCGGAGCAAGGCACGGATCTGTGGTTCGTCATCGATGATTAATATCTTTTCCATCGGTTGTTCCTCCTCCTGTCTTGAATTGGTCTACGTCACTGGCAGCGAGTGCAGGGGCCTTAGATCGCAGGCAAAGATAGTCCTTTCTGTAAGAACTCAGTCACCCCCAGATCCTTGGCTTCTCTGGCCGAAGCTTCCGTATCGGCTCCCGTAAAGACCATCACAGTAGCCTGGGGGTCAACTGCACGGATTTGCCTGAGCACCTCAATCCCATTCATTTCAGGCATGTGCAGGTCCAAGATTGTGATGTCCGGACGGTGCCGACGGAACACCTCAATGGCTTCCTGACCTCGCGCCGCCACGAGGACGTGGCGTCCCTGCTGAGTCAGCTTTTTTCGGATAAGTTCTCGAATACTCTCTTCGTCGTCTACGACTAGAACCGTGGAGCTGGTCATCGGTGTTCTCCTCTCCGCCTTCGCATTCGAATGTGTTTCCGATTCCCCTTTAACGAAATCCCGATTGGGTAACAAGGCATCCTCTTTCTCTTGTTTTATCCCCTGTCGTGATTGGAACGTGTCATCCCTCCGACTCTTTCTATCCATAGTCGTCCCGCTCACTGCCCGACCACACGGTGGACGCCGACTTTCGTATGAGGGTGGTCGAGATCGGTATGTCTGCACGGGCAAGAGCTTTGCCCCATCTCTACCTTTCGCGACGTGACGCCACAGTTCGGTGATCAGTTGCATTGTCTACCCTCCCTCCGTCCCCTGCACGCTTCGTGGCGGGAGCGGAGTCAGACCGTTATGAGCTCTTGACCATGGACCTCTGGGGAGCCGTTAAAGCCTTATAGGCTTGGCTCACCGACGCGACCTGCAACACCTGTCCGAAAGGCGGCGTCTTCGATTTGCTGAGAGCCGTCCCCGGCACAAGGACCATGCGCAGCCCGGCCTGATAGGCTGCCGCTACCTTCAACGCGACGTCACCGACTGGTCCGATTTTGCCGTCGAAGGTGACGGTGCCCGTTATGACGCGATGGCGAGGAATCGATTCGCCCTTCGCCATCGCCACGACCGTGAGACTGACCATGGCTGAAAGACTGGGCCCGTCGATGATGACGCCCCGATCGGCCACGGACAGCCCGACGCTCCAGGAGTCGGTGGAAAGGCGGAGCGCCCTGGCCGCGTTACCGATCGCCTGCGCAGTGGCCGCTTGCGCCTTCTCTGAGAAACGGCCCGGGCCGGTGACGAAATGGACCTCGAGCCCCTCGGCGTCGTCCCGCTTCGCGAACAACACCATGACAGGGACGACCGTGCCGGTCCCCTCCTTCGAAACGCACAGCACTGGGATGTACTGCTCGCGCGGGCCATCCTGAGCCCTGGCCGCCTCGACGAAAATCGTTAGATACAAAAAAGTCAACAGCAAAGTGATGCATCCCGTCATGGATAGAGCGTGGATTCCGCAGCGGGAGAATGGGCGGTGTCGGTTCCAAGTGGCTGTTCCGTTGTTCATGGCTTCCTCCTCTGGATACCGGGTTTCCTGTGCACGCCCTAACCGTACCGCCAGCCTCTTCATCGCGACATAGGAGACAGTCCGATTCTTGGGTCAGAAGGAGAGCCGATTGATTGTCCGAATCTGTCTGACAGGCACAGGGGAGGAAGAACGGAGGCGGCGGAACGAGGAGGGTTACGAGCTCTGCCTGTTCTCTGCCACGGTTCTGAGGATGGCTGGAAGCTGCTCCATGTCAGATGATTTTTCGAGGAAAAAAGATGCACCGGCAGCAAAACAGGCCTGCCGGATCTGAGGGCCAGTGAGGCTCGTTATCGCGATGACGGTGGAAGAGAGGCCGGCCTGTCTGATCGCACGCAGCACATCGAGCCCGCTTCCCCCCGGCAGTTGCATATCCAGGGTCACCACATCTGGTTGCCACCGGCTGAGGACACTCAATGCCTGAGGGACATCGACGGCTTCTTCAATGGCGACGGCGAACGGGACGTTGGCAAGCATGTTTCTGATTAGCTCACGGATCAGGTCCGTATCGTCCACGATGAGAATTTTGATGAGAGGCCTCCTTCAGTGGGGGCAGTGACCGGCGAATGTCTATGAAATAGCGAGGAGCGGAGGTTCTTCGGTAAATCTGTCGGAGGGCCATACTTCTCATGTCAGAAGTTGGCTCGGGCCGTTGTCGGGCTTCGTTCTACATCCTTGGGGAGCCGCCGCTGCAATCCTGTCAGGGCATCGAGGAGAAAAGGAGGATGGGAGAAGATGATCAAGTATGGGAGCTACGGTCGATTGTTGTGCGAGCGGTTTCATTCGACGACTTTCTGCTGAAGGGCATAGCGCATAAGTTCTGCATTATTCTTCATCTTCATTTTCTTAAGAATACGGCTCCGGTAGGTGCTGATGGTTTTCACGCTGAGCGAGAGTTGTTCCGCAACGTGCGACACCGTTTTCCCGGATGCCAATAGGCGAAAGACTTCAAACTCTCGGTCAGACAGCGCTTGGTGCGGCGCCTCCACGGCACTGGCATCCATGCTGGCGGCCAAGGTCTCCGCTAAGGCGGCGCCAACATACTTCCCGCCGGCGACGATTTTACGGAGGGCCTTGACCAGTTCCGTGGGCGCGCTGTCTTTGGTCAGATACCCTGCCGCACCGGCGCGGAGCGCTCGTCTGGCGAACTGGTCTTCGGGATGCATGGTGTGGACGAGCACCGGCAGCGCTGGCCGTTCCTGCTTCAGCTCGGCGAGCACCTCCAAGCCGCTCCGACCCGGCAGACTGATGTCCAACACAACGGCATCCCAGGGTCGTTTGCGAACCAAATCCAGCAGCTCCTGCGCCGTGGAGGCCTCTGCGCCGATTTCCATATCGCTCTCCTCCGCCAAAATCTCTTTTAATCCACGGCGGACGACGGCATGGTCATCTGCGACGACGATCGTGATCATGCCGCCTCCTTGGAAAATGGAATATAGGCGGTCAGGGTGGTTCCCCGGCCCGGGCTGCCGTGGAGCGTGATTCGACCTTTTAGCAAGACCACCCGTTCACGAAGGCCCAAAATGCCGAACGACGACATCCCGGCCGCTTCCGATTCCGTGATCCCCTTGCCGTTGTCTTCTACCAACAGTCGGAGTTCCTTCCCCTCTTCGTCCAGCCGGATGGTGACCTCGGTCGCCTGGGCATGACGCACCACGTTGGTCAGGGCCTCTTGCACGATGCGGAACATCGCCGTTGCTCCGGCGGGACCAATCGCCACTTTTTCAAGCGGAGAGAGGAACCGACATGCGATCTCGGTCCTCCGGTGAAACTCTTCCGCTTGCCATTCCAGAGCAGCGATCAAGCCCAGATGATCGAGGACGGCCGGTCGCAGCTCCGAAATCAGTCTTCGAAGCCCGACGATGGTCTCGTCGATCAGTGTGGTCATCGCGCGGGTCTTGGCCAGCAGAGGCGCCGTGTCTTGGACCCCTTGCGGATCGTCCAACCGTTTGCTCAGCCAGGACACATCCATTTTGAATCCAGTCAACTTCTGGCCCAGCTCGTCGTGCAGTTCGCGCGCGATCCGCGTCCGTTCCTCTTCCCGCGCCATCTCCAGATGCCCGGTCAGCGCCCGCAATTGTTCCGTGGACTGCCGGAGCGCATTCTCTATGCGCGTCCGTTCGACCGCATAGCGCAGGGCTCGCCTCAGGCTGTCGCGATCCCACCGATTTTTAACCAGATAGTCCTGGGCGCCCTGCCGCATGGCTTGGACCGCCAGGGCTTCGTCGTCGAGACCTGTCAGCACGACGATCGGCACGTCTGGCCTGTGCGCCTGGACCTTCCTCAAGGTGACCTCCCCTAGACTGTCGGGTAGCGACAGGTCGAGAACCACCGCGTCGATGAGGTCTTCCGTCAATCGCTGCAACCCCGTCTTCAGTTGGTCTGCCCAGATAAGGGAGAACCCCGCCTCGTTTCGTTCAGTCAACGCGTCACGAATCAAGCAGGCATCGTCCTCATTATCCTCGATGAGCAGAACGCGCATGCCGGTTACTCCTTAAATACAGGAATACACGAAACCAGCGTCCAATACAGCTCAAACTGCTTAACGACCTCATTGAACTGACTCAAATCCACCGGCTTGCGAATGTACGAGCAGGCGCCGTCGGCATAGGAGTGGACGATATCTTCCTCACGATCGCTCGTGGTCAGCATGATGACGGGAAGGCTTCGCAATTGCGGATGTGCCTTCATCGTCTCCAGCACCTCAAAGCCGTTCTTCTTCGGCATGTTGATATCTAGCAGGACGAGTCCAGGCCGATGCGCGTCCTTGTGTGGTCCTTCTCGCCGCAGGTAGGCCAGGGCTGCTTCTCCGTCCCGGACCGCGGTCAGAACATTCACCAGCCTTGCGTTGGCAAAGGCTTCCTGAATAAGAACGATGTCGTCTTCGTTATCTTCTACTAACAAGATTTCTACTGGTTCGCTCATCATGGCTTGAATTCCTCCTGATCAGGACTGTGTCTGACAAGATCCATTCCCCATCTCTCGCACTTCAGGGTAACCATTGAATTGATGGTCTGCCTTCGGTGCATTGGCCGGGCTGCTCCACGGCCTGGCTCAGCGCCGCTCAAGGTCATCAATCGAGAACGCCTTGGCGAAAAGCTCGATCATGCCTCATTGACGAGCCGGTTGTTTCCCTTCCTCTAGGCCGACTGCTTTACGCATGATGACTGGGGCTGCGGATCAATCGCGCGGATCTCCCTGAGTCCCGTCAGGCCGTCCATGTCTGATATCTTAAAGTCCAGAATCATCACATGAGATGGAGTTGCCCAGGGAACACGTTACTGCCCTTTTGACTGTGTCTGCTGTGATCACACGCTCCGCTTTGGGTCGTGCGATCAAGTGCAGAAAGTCGCGGATCTTCTCATCATCTCGCACTGCCAGATTGTTCGCTATTCTCTCTCGTCCTGTGAACCTCTAAATCTCGTCTTGCTTCTACGCAGCTCTATCTGCGCGGTTCCCCCCTTGGACTGCGAGCACATCGCGCACTTTGTGCGCCAACGTCTGTGGCGTAAATGGCTTCTGAAGAAAGGCGGTCCCGGGCTCCCGGGTAGCCGTGTAAGTGAACGCCTTGTCCGTATAGCCGGACATATACAAGACTTTCGCGTCCGGACGAATGGCGAGGACGCGGTCAGCCAACTCCGGGCCGTTCATCCCCGGCATGATAGTATCGGTCAACAAGAGGTGGATTGCGGTGGGCCCCTCTTGAGCACAACGCAGAGCATCTTGGACATTTCTCGCCGCGAGCACTGTATAGCCATACCGTTCGAGGATAGCCTGGGCCAGCGCGCGGACCATTTCGTCATCCTCCACCAGCAGAATGGTTTCAGTGCCGCGGAGTGTTGCGTCCGGAGCGGAGGCGAGTGTCAACTGCTCGACGTTCCCTTCCACGCACGGCAGGTAAATTTTAAATGCAGTACCCTTGCCCTGCTCACTATAGACCCAGATGTACCCGCCGCTCTGTTTGACGATTCCATAGACCGTAGCCAGGCCCAGACCAGTCCCCTTGCCCTGCTCCTTCGTCGTGAAGAAGGGTTCAAAGATGCGGGCTTGCGTCTCCTTGTCCATCCCACAGCCGGTGTCACTCACCGCCAACAGCACGTAGGAACCCGGGTTGACCGACTGATGGGTGTGCCCATAGGCGTTGTCCAGTTCAACATTCATGGTCTCGATGGTTAACTGGCCGCCTCCAGGCATGGCGTCCCGAGCGTTCACGGCCAGGTTCATGATGATCTGTTCCAGTTGTCCGGGATCGGCTTTCACACGCCCAAGCGCAGGGTGCGGGCACAAGACCAAGGCGATGTCTTCGCCGATCAGCCGTCGCAGCAGCTTCGTCGTATTGGAAACTACCTCGTTCAAGTCCAGGATCTTCGGTTCCAAGACCTGCTGGCGGCTGAAGGCGAGCAGTTGTCGGGTCAACGACGCGGCGCGATGGCCGGCCTCTTTAATCTGGTCGAGCCCGTTCCGCATAAAGGGGTTCTCAAATCCAATATCTCCCAGCAGCATGGCGCTGTAACTGTTGATCACGGTCAAGAGATTATTGAAGTCGTGGGCGATCCCGCCAGCCAATTGCCCGATGCTTTCCATCTTCTGAGATTGGCGCAGTTTCGCTTCGCTTTCCCGGAGCGCCTTCTCGGCCTGTTTGCGCTCGACGGCATAGCGAATGGCGCGCGTGAGATACCTTTGATCTAACTGTCCTTTGACCAGGTAATCCTGCGCCCCCCGGCGGACCGCCTGGTTCGCCATCGCTTCGTCATCCAGCCCCGTCAGCACGACGATCGGGAGATCCTGCGCCTGGGTCTGGACCCTGTCGAACGTCTCCAGCCCGTGACTGTCCGGCAGCGAAAGGTCCAACAACACCAGGTCGAGGTTGCCTTGGGCCAACCGCGCAAGCCCGATCCCCAGCTGACTGACCCACTCCAAGTCGACTCCGGCCTCCTTCTTTTCGATGAGCATCTCTCGAATGAGGCAGGCATCGTCTTCGTTGTCCTCAATAAGTAGCACGTGCACGACGGTTACTCCCTGTAGCCAGGAATCCGCCAAACCAAGGTCCAGTACTGCTCAAACTGCTGAACGACGCCCTTCAGCCACTCCACATCCACCGGCTTACGAATATACGACCAGGCACCATGGGCATAGGAGAGCGCGACGTCTTCCTCGCGATCGCTCGTGGTCAGCATGATCACCGGAAGCGGCCGCAACCGGGGATCCGCTTTCAAGCTCTCCAGCACCTCAAAGCCGTTCTTCCTCGGCATATTGATGTCCAGCAGGACGAGTCCAGGCCGAGGCGCGTCCTGGTATCGTCCTTCTCGTCGCAGATAGGCGAGGGCTTCTTCCCCGTTCCGGACCGTGTTCAGAACATTGACCAGCTTTGCATCGGCGAAGGCCTCCTGAACAAGCACGAGGTCGTCTTCGTTGTCTTCGACCAGCAAGATCTCGACCGGCTGAGCCGTCATGGTTCACGTCCTTTCTGAGGCATGAGGGGTGCCGAACGTCAGAATGAATTCTGCGCCGCCACCTTCGCGCGGGCGCACCCAGGCCCGGCCACCGTGCCGCTCGGCGATCTGTCGCACAATCGCTAGCCCCGCCCCCGTCCCCTCGACCTCCCGGCCCACGGCCCGCTGAAAGAGCTGAAAGATCCGTTCCGCATGCTCCGGGGCCACGCCTAGTCCACGATCTCGGACAATGAGGCCGACCTCTCCACTCTGCTCACCATCTGGATAATAGGGCGCAATCTCGATGTCGGGGGCTTCACCATCGCGTCTGAACTTCAGGGCATTGGCAATGAGGTTCGAGATCCCTTGTGTGGCCCAGGTCCTATTCACTCGTAAGCGAGGGAGGTCGTCCGTCACCTGCACCCGCGCGCTGGTCTCCTTGATTCTATCTTCCAATTGCCGCAGGGCATCCTGTACCAGACTTGCGCCTTCGACCTCTCCAGAGGGAAGCTCCATCCGTTGGATACGCGAAAGCGCCAGCACGTCGGTCATCAGTCGATCCATGCGCTCCGCTCCACGAACCACGCGCCGGAGAAAGTCCTTCCCCTTGTCGTCAAGGCACTCGGCATACCGGTCGTGGACCAGGCGCGAGAAATTCTCGATCGCACGGAGCGGTTCGCGCAGATCGTGCGACGTTACATAGAGGAGCGTCTCCAAGTCGCGATTCTTGTGTTGCAGCTCCAGGGTTCGCTGCTGCACGCGCATTTCCAGTTCGTCGTGTGCGCGACGGAGCGCCTCCTCCGCCCGCTTGTGCTCCGTAATGTCGCGAAAGACAACGACGCCGCCGAGCCGAGTTCCAGCCTCATTTTGTAACGGCCTACCCGTCACACTCAGCCAGATGCCGTGAGGCATAAGGGGGTTCCGCAAGAATTGTTCGTCTCCGTCCACAGGCTCTCCTCTCATGGCTTTGGCGAGAGGCAGTTGATCGGGCGGATAAGGAGTAACTTGATCGGGCAGGAAAACACCGTATTGCTTCGACCATTCCTCCTTTGGTACGTCCATTTGTCCATAACCTACGAGACTTTCTGCGGCGGGATTCCAGATCAAGAACTTTCCATCGAGATCGGCGACAACGACGCCCTCCCCCATGCTGGTCAGAACAGATTTCAAAATACTCGTTTGCTTGGAAAGCTCTTCCTCCGCTCGCTTGCGCTCGGTCACCTCGATCAAGAGTCGCTCGTTGGCGGCGGTCCGTTCCTGAATTTGCTCAGCGAGTTCGTTCTGCTGGTCCCTGAGTTTTTGATTCAGACGAACCGCCTCTTCATACGTTGGGATCAGCAAATCCAGAATCTGATGCCGTTCGGCTGTGATGGTGTATCGGCAGTTACCCAGTTCGATCTCAACTGCCGCGTTGAATTGCTGGTTCGCCCGTAGCTCCTTGTTTTTCAGGCTCTGCGTGATCCGAGCGAGAAGGAATTGTGTGTCGTAGGGCTTTGTAATGAAGTTGTCTGCGCAACACTGCAGGCCCATGATGACATCCTGGGGGCTATTGAGGTCGGTTACCAAGATCATCGGAATGTCCTTCAGCGCTGCATCGGACTTGATTGTCCGGCAGAGGGTGTAGCCGTCCATCTCCGGCATCACAATATCGCTGATGATGATTGTCGGCTTTCGCGCCCGCGCAACCTCCAAAGCTTGGCGCCCGTTCGTTGTCGGTGTGACGGCATAACCCTGTTCCTCCAGGAGACACTTGAGGTGCTCGACCTGCGTCGGACTATCCTCGACGATGAGGATCTCAACGGCTTCGTTCATGGGTCCGCCCTGTCCGTGCATGCATGTCAGACCAGGCCCCGCAGAAGTTCTGATATTTGCCTTGGCGATAAGACATACTGAGCCGCCCCTATGCGAACCGCCTCTCCTGGCATCCCGAAAATCACGCTGCTGTCCTCATCCTGGGCGATGGTCACCCCACCTGTCCTCCTCAGTGCCAGGAGGCCATTGGCGCCGTCTTGGCCCATCCCGGTGAGGATGATACCGGCTGCGGTCCTTCCAATGGATTCGGCCACTGACTGAAAGAGATGGGAGATCGAGGGACAGAAATCATTTTCCGCCGCCCCCTGAGTCAGGCGAATCTTCATGTCCTTTGTGATTCCCATTTCGGAACCATGTGGAGCCACATATATGGTGCCTGATCGTGCGGGTTCGCCAGGTTCAGCCAGCTTTACGCGTAGCGCGCTGCCCTTGCCGATCCACTCAACAAGCCCGGCGGTGAACCCCGGGGCGATGTGCTGAACGACGAGGATCGGAACCCGGAGATTCTGTGGAAGTCCTCCCAGGATTTCTGCAAGTACCGTTGGCCCCCCCGTGGAAGCGCCGATGGCGACAACTCGGATTGCCGAGGACAAGCCGAACGGCGGCAGAGGAGGCGGTACCGTTCCGCTGCGCCTTGGCCTTCTGTGAATCACTTTAATGCCTGCCATCAGTTTGATTGTCTGCTGAAGCTGCAACGCCGTCTTGGGACTGTCCGGATGACCTAGACCCGCTGGTTTGTCGAGCACGGCAAGGGCACCAGCCTTGAGCGCCTCAAAAGTCATGACAATCTCGTCATGGCTTAAGATGGAGCTGACCATTACAATCGCGGTGGGAACCCGTTCCATAATCTGCCGGGTCGCTTCATAGCCGTTCATCTGTGGCATGTGGATATCCATGAGAACTACGTTCGGCCTCAGTCGTTCAGTCTGTTCCACAGCATCTAAGCCGTTGGGAACGGTCCCAACAACTTGGAGGTCCGGATCCTGGTTGAGAAGGTGGACGAGGTATTCCCGCGCCACCGCAGAGTCTTCGGCCACGAGCACACGAATCATCTCAGACTCCCAATGACAAGGTCACAGGTGTCGTCGAATGAACTCTAAAAGTTTCGACTGGTCGAAGCTCGACTTGACGAGATAGGCGTTTGCACCGACCTCGAGTCCCCGTTCCTTGTCTTCGCGGGATTCAAGAGCCGTCACTAAGATGACCGGCAAGCTGGCCATGTCTCGATCCGCCCGGATTCTTGCAGTCAGATCCAATCCGTTCATCCTCGGCATATCCACGTCGGAAATGACGAGGTCAACTGGCTCATTTTTGAGGAGCGTCCAAGCCTCGATCCCGTCAATGGCCACCCGCACGTGATATCCCGCCGTCTCCAACAAGTTCTTTTCCATCGTTCGGGTGGTGATGGAGTCATCCACCACGAGAATTACTGGCTGCCGCCGCTCGTTCTCCTGTATAGTGCAAGCCCCTGGCGAACGAGGGCGATCACGGATCGTTCTCAGAAGATCCGTCGGCCGCAGGATTAGGATCACCTGACCGGTCCCGAGGAGCCCAGCGCCCGCTATGTTCCGAACCCGGACGAGCGGTGGCTCTAACTCTTTGACTACTACCTCTTGTTCTCCGAGTACCTCTTCGACCGCCAGTCCGACGAGTGCCTCCCGTATCCGCGCAATGACGCATGATTGCTTGCGGTGCGGTTCCGATCGATCCTTCCTGCTCGGGAGGCCTAGCAACTCGGCCAGTTGCGCGAAAGGGACCGGGTTTCCCCACCACTGGATCATTGACCGACCTTCCTCGCTTTCTGGTTTATTGTGGAGTGGGGCGCGGATCGTTTGAACGACTGCCTCGGAGGGGAGCAAGTACAACTGTCCGCCGGCGCGAACCAGCAGCCCACGAAAGGTGGCGATGGTGGCGGGGAGAGTGATTCGCACCGTTGTTCCGACTGCGCGACCAGTCTCCACGCGGATCTGGCCGTCCAGTTGTTCCACCCGCCCCCTCACAATCGGGAGCCCCAGGCCGTGGCCCGAGACATCACTGACGAGAGGAGTGGTGCTGATTCCGGATCGGAAAATGAGATCCAAGGCTTCGTCGTCGGTCAGGGCCTGGGCTTCCTCAGCAGTCAGATGCCTGCCTCGGACTGCCGCCGCTCGCACCTGCGACAAGTCAACCCCTCGTCCGTCGTCCTCGATTCGAATCTCGATCCGGCTCCCCTCCAGGGAAGTGATGGTCAAGGCAACGCGGCCCTGAGCGGGCTTACCTGCCTTCGTTCTGACCGCTGGCGACTCAATTCCATGATCAATGGCATTCCTCACTAGGTGGATAAGAGGGTCCTTCATCGCCTCCAGCAGCTTCCGGTCAACCTCCAGATCGGCTCCTCGAACGACCCACTCCACCTGTTTCCCCAGTTCGTCGGCGAGGCTATGGACCATGCTGGGGAACAAACTCAGTATGGTCGAGGCCGGTGCCATCCGTAACAGCCGCAAGTTTTCCTGAAGACCGTTCGCGGCGGAAGTGATCATCCGGCGATCGCGAGTGATTTGATCCAGCAGGATCCTCGTCTTCGCCTCTATCGTTTGCACGACCGATTCAGGATCGGCCTCAAGCGTGGTTGACTGGCTCTTGGTTGGGGATGATGGCCCCAAGAGGCGTCCGTGAGCCAGCGTGGCACGGCAGCGTGTCACGGTATCGAGCAGCGCGCGAGCTTCCTGGACCCGCATCTCGGTTGCCAGCTTGGAGAGCAGGAATTCCTCAGCTTGGAGGAACAGAATATCGAGCTTAGTCGCGTCGACCCGAATGGTGTTGGACGGCGGAGCCACGGTCCCAGTTGCCGTGATCGGGGCAGCAACCTGAGACGCTGGAGTTTCGATTGGCTGAGTTGCCTCTGAGACTGGCACAGTAGTGATACCTTTGAGGCGGCCGACCAACTCCTTGGTAGCAGCTGGTGGTGCGTTTCCCGTCAGCAGCGGTGGCACACACTCGACGGCTTCATGCAGCATCTTCAAGATCGACGGAGACAGATCAAGATCGCCCCGCGAGAGCTTGCTGAACACGACCTCACAGGCCTGGCACAATGTTTCCACCTCCATGAGACCGACGGAACGAGCTGCCCCCTTCAGCGTATGCATTTCCCTGAATGAGACCTCGATCACCTTGCTGATCTCGGACGGAGGCAGCCCGTGACTTAGCGCCAGGAGGTTGGCCGTTAAGACCTGTATATGCTCCTCCGCCTCAACCTGGAAGGTGGCTAACAGCCGCACCCTTAGCGCGTCGTTCTTGTTCTCCATAGAAAACCAGTTACATGGTCATACGGACCCGTTCCGACGGACGGCTCTTCATCAGATTCCCGTTTCCTGATACCGTGACGAGCGCCGTGAGCCGCCGGGCCAGTTCGTTCAGATTGTGGGCCGATTCTTCAACCTGTCGTGTCGCCGCCATGTTTTGCGTCGATGCCTGTTTGATGTTTTGCATTGCTAGCGTCATCTGGTCCATGCCGACCACCTGCTGTTGCGCGGAGGCCAGGATCTGTTGGGCTGCTTGGGCCGACTCGGTGAGGCTTTCAGCTAGAAGGCGAATGCTTTCTCCCGCCTGTTGAGCCAACGTTTCTCCTGTCTCCGAGACCTTCACTCCCTGTTCAGCCGCCATGACCGCTGCCTGGGTTGCTCGGTGGATCTCGTTCAGGATTCCCCGGACCCGGGCTGTAGCTTGCTTCGACTGCTCGGCTAGGCTTTTCACCTCTGTCGCCACCACCGCAAAGCCCTTTCCCGCCTCCCCGGCCTTAGCTGCCTCGATCGACGCGTTCACCGCCAGCAGATTGGACTGCTCAGCCAGATCGTTTACAGTGGCGACGATTTCGCCGATCGCCTGAGCCTGCTCGCTCAAGCTGAGAATCCGTTCGGCGAGAGCCTCCATCCTTGTCTTCGCTTCCTTCGATCCCTTGATGCTTTCCTCCACTGCGCGCCGCCCGTCTTGGGAGACCTGCGCGGTCTTCTGTGCAGTCTCGGCCACCGTCCGTGCTTTCTGAGCCGCGACTTGGGCCGTCTGTTTCACCTCGTCCGCTGTGGTGGAAGTTTGCTGGACCGCCGTTGCTTCTTCCGCCGTTCCTGCGGCTTGTTGGGTCGTGGCTGCGACGATCTCGGAAGACGAGGAGGCCAGGGCGCTGATGGTTTCGCGCAAGGAGCCGTTAACGGATCGTGTCAACAGGGAGGCCGTCACGATTCCGAAGGCCAGCGCAATCGTCGCCATGATCAGCATGGCCAAAAACGTTCGGGAGACTCCTGCCTGCGTTTCCTGAAGGATCCCAGTCACCCTCTCCTTATCGGCCGCCAACACTTGGTCTATCGTGCTGAACATCCGTTCGTGGATAGGTTTGAACTCCTCGGCGTTGATCTTCTGTGCATCAGCCATTCGACCGTCAGTGACAGCGGCAATTATTTCCTTCCCGGCTTCTTCAAACTCACTGAGGCCCAGGAGCGCTTCTTCCCATCCCCTTCGACCGTCCACGTTCGGACTCGTATTTCGGGCCTCGACCATTCTCTCTCGCGTCCAGGCAAGCCATCGATCCCATTCCTTGAGATGCTTTCGATCCTGTGTGTTGAGGTATCGAAAGATCTCGAGGCTCGCGGATGCAACACCTCCCTTCGGGCCGGGTTGATTCTTCATGATGATCGCCTGCTGTCCTAGCGCGTACTCGAACGTCTTGGAGATGGAGGAGAGGGTGTATATGCTGATCCCTGCTACCAGTAGGAGCAGGACAAAGACCACTCCGAATCCCGCCATAATCCGTCTGCTAATCGTCCAGTTCATCGCACACCCCCTTTGGTAGGCCGCGCTTTAGTTGACCTCGTCCTTCACTAGGATCTCCGGCGTTCTCGCCAATACGTCAAGATCGAGTATCGTAATGAGTTCTTCCGTGATCCCGCGGGTAATGGCCAAGGCGAGACCGGAGAGGACCGCCGAAGGTGGCGCCACTTTGTGGGCCGGGACTGAAAGAATCCCAACAACAGAATCGACAACCATCCCGAACGTCATCCCTCCGACCTCAACTGGAATGAGGTTCCTGTTTTCCGCTTTATCTTTCACGTTTCCCGGCAGGTTCAACAGCTGTTGCAAATCCAAGATGGTCAGTACCCGGCCCCGGTGATGGGTCACGCCGATTATGAAGGTTGGTGTATAGGGCACGGGGATCAACTCCCGCAGGGAGACGACCTCGAGGACACGGGCAGTCTCAATTCCAAATCGTTCTCCTGACAACGTAAATACCAGCAAGGGAAGCGTCTCCGTTGCAGGTGCCGCGCCTTCCTGAGGGGTAGCCAGGGCCGATGCGCGATGCCTCAGTATCCGGGCGGCCTCTTCCTGCGGAAGTTCGCCGCCCGTTTGGAGAGCCCTTCCCGTCCTTTCCAGGCGGGCATGGGTTTCCTGCCAGTTGAACATCTGTTCCCGTTTGTTCATCGTTGCATCTCTAGGTATGTCTGTGCTGTTTCCAACAAGCGGCCAGCTGTTAGGCCATCACTGCCTGCCACTGTTTCATCGGGAGAAGCTGAACGCAATAGAGCCTCAACTGCTTCCAGGGATCGTCGCCCTCGTTGCCGGTCTCCTTGCCGGAGGAGGAGGCAACCCAGCATGAAATGGGCTGCGGCTGAGTCTGGATCCAAATAGATGGCCCGACCAACGGCCTCGATGGCTGCATGGATGTCGCCTTGTTCCTGGCAGATCGCGGCGTGCAGAAGGGAAACTTCAGGATTCAGCCGTTCTTGAGCGAGCACAGTCTCACACAAGCGGCGGGCCTGCTCGAGGTGTCCCTGGTTTGCGAGGACTCGGACAGACTGGAGATCTACTCCTCTATCGGGCTGGTGTGGGGTCTTCTCCTCCACAGGGGCCACGGCTGGTGCCTCATCAAAGCATGAAGCGGCAGGTTCATCAGTCACACACATGAGACTCGGCAACTCCGGTACATTCGTTTCGGGAAGAAGGATTGGCAGAGAGGCCATGAAGGGGCTCTGAGTCTTCCTGTAGAAAATCGCACCAGGAAGGTTCACGGGAACCAACGAACGAAATACCTCTGTCGAAGCTTCGGTGGGAGCCACAATCAACCATCCTCCGATCGCCAGAGATTCTCGGAGCCTGGCTACCACAGCTCGTTGCACATCGCTGGTGAAATACATCAGTACGTTCCGGCACAGGAGCAAATCCATGGCATTGGTGTTGGTCATGAACGCTGGAAAGCTGTCTTTGGCCAGGTTCAACGGCGCGAACGTGACCATCTGTTGGACCGCGGCGTCCAGTTCGAAGCTGTCTTTCCCCCGACGGTGGAAATAACGGTCGATGATCCACTGGGGAGTCTCGCGGAGCGCCCATTCACTGTAGAGCCCACGCTGGGCTAGGTCTAAGGCAACCGGATTGATATCCGTTCCCAAGACGGTCAAGGACCACGTTGCTCGGTCGGGGAGCAGTTGATCAAGCAGGATCGCCAGCGAGTAGGGCTCTGGGCCGGTCGCGCATCCGGCGCTCCAGAGCCGGAGACGGAATATACCCGCCGATCGCCGATCGGTGATCAGAGCGGGAAGGATCTGTTGCTCCAGTGCCTCAAAACACAATCGGTCTCGGAAAAAGTAGGTCTCGCCCACTGTGAGGGAACTGGCGAGCTGTCGCCACTCTGGACTCTCGTCCGGGAGGGCTCTGAGCCAGGCCAAGTACTTTTCCGGGGAAAAGTCCGACTGTCTTAGTACATGTCTTAGACCTCGCTCCAGGTCCGCCTGCCGACTTTGTTGGAAGTCTAGTCCCAGGCGGTCGGCAATCAAGGCCCGCGCCTGTTCCTGTACCTCGTCCGAGATCTTCATTCTAGTTTCCTTCTAGAGACACGGCTAACTGCTGTTCTTCGTCCAGCGAGAGAAAGGTATCCAGATCGTGGATCAACAGAACACCGTCTGAAAGCGCCACGATTCCGGCCACAAGGCCGGTCCCAGAGATCAGCGTCTCCGGCAAAGTTACGTTCTCTGACGGCACCTCTCGCACTCCGAGGACTTCGTCGACTGGCAGAGCCAGTTTTCGCCGGCTCGTCTGAGCTATCAGGAGGCAAGAGGTGAGGCCATAATCGCCCGGCGAGTGACCGAAGCGGCGCCGAATATCAATGACTGGGATAATCTGACTATGGAAATTGATTACCCCAAGAACGATAACCGGAGCCTTCGGCAGAGGTGACACTTCAACCATGTGCAGAACACGCTCAACAACAGCGAGGTTGAGAGCGTAACGTTGGTCCGCGATGCTGAAAACAACCAGCGATCGCTGTAGGGTGGCTTGTGCGCTCTCGGTCACCGTGGCACCTCTTTGCTCTCGAGGTGCTCATATACTGTGTGCTTCACACAGACAAATACGTCTTCTGCCCGATGAATGATATGGACCATCTCCACGTTGACCATGACCACGAAGACCTCTGTATTGGGCGGCTCCAAAGCCGTTCAGCAAATCCTCCTCTTTTGCAGTGCGGTCATCGGCTATCGTACTTTTCGACAACCCATCGCATCCGTGCTCAATGTTTCACCGCCCCTGTCAGCGAGATCTTCAGGTTCGACACAGCAGTCGCCGTGGCGATTGCGGGACCGTCTAGAAAGACGTCGACAAGGTGTCGATCCAGAATCTCCCCCGCCCGGTCTTCGTGGCTCGCAGAAGGACATCGCTTGTAGCAAGAGTGACAGGCAGCGCGGGAGTCAGGACAAAGTGGGAGCCTCGGGCCAAGTCAAAAAGTGCCCGGAAATCAGACTGTGCAAGAGATGCCTTTCGAACCGAGGCCTGCCAATACATTGGCGACACTACTTCATTGTAATGTAAAGACACGAGCTGGCTGTGTGTTCCTACCTTGAAATACGATGAAACCACACAAAACTAAGAATACTCTTCGCGTGAACCAGTGCAATCTTTTTCAGTAATCACACACCGCTACAGCATAGAATCTTAAGTGATGCCTGCTCTAGTGCCCTAACCACCTTGTGCCAGCAATTACCGTGAGCAAAGCGAGAGAAGATTTTCTGAGACGGTCACTCGCGTGGTTTCTACCAAGGAACGCATCATAGTGGAGCGACACGGAAAGCCGGTTGCGGCAGTCGTGTCGTTCGAAGAATTTGAGCTCTTGCAGGCATTATAGGATCAGATCAATTTGGTTGATGCTCGCGCCGCACTAACTGAAGCAAAGAAGAAGGGCACCAAGTCCCTCTCCAAACTCAGAAAAGAACTCGGCCTCTATGGGCAATGGTGAGCACCTACAAGGTTGAATTCGCCTCTGCCGGCGAGCGCCAACTGAGCGCCTTCGATAAAACCATTCAGAGACAACTCATCTGGCGCATTGAAAAGCCTGCCCATGATCCTCGCCTGCAAGGTGTGGAGAAACTAACGGGCGAGGAGTGTCTCTATCGAGTCCCCTCAGGCGACTATCGTATTCTTTACGCCATCCAAGACAAGGCGTTGATCGTTCTGGTTGTCAAGATCGCTGACCGCAAGGGGGTGTATCGTCGGTTGCGGAAGCTGTAGTGATAAGAATAGGGAAGAGGCTGAGAATGGCTCAGAAAATCCAATCAACGAGACTGTGGGTACGGTTGCAGAAGCTGTCATGTTGAGGACTAACGCAATAACATGGTTGCGATGAAGCTGGCACGGGGCTATTTCAAATCAATCATCGTGGCCGTCGGGAAGGTCGTCTCCGTTGCTGCCATACTAACTGGGGGAAGAAAACCAGCAGCCATTTCATAGGCCACAGGTACCTAGGTGAGGCTACAAGACGTAGGACCACCCCTTCCGAGTTAGAGTCAAGATGCAGCAGCACCCATGCGGACATTGTATATTGTGCTTTAACGACAAGTCTCAACGATTCTCTCGATGTGTCGGCAGAATTCATCGATCGTCAGAACTGGCTGGGAAGCCCCCGGAGGCTTCCTAGCGAAGCAGATCAGCGCGTCAAGGCATCTTCACGCACGGAGACCTCACGACCCATCCCTCCTTCCGGGGTAAACTCTTTGGGGAATGCGCTCGGCTGACGCGCCGGCTACCCTTTGTCCATGAGGTCAACGTGGTGCTGGAAAAGGCGGAGATCCCGGCGATCCACGTCTCGCGCGGGAGAGCGAAAGCGCGCAGCGAGAAAGGAATCCCGATGGGTCCATTTACCGTGCGGAGGGATCAACGGTTTCGAGAGTCTGTGCCGGTGCAGTATCGTGGGGAGGGGATCAATGGTCAAGGCTTCGTCCACGATCTGTCCTTAAGCGGAGGACGCATCGTCGGAAATGTGCCTGTGTCGGTGGGCCTGTCGCTCGTCTTGCGGCTCTCCCTCCCGGGCGACGCAGAGCCATTCCAGTTTGATCAGGTCACGGTGCGATGGGTCAGAGGACTGGAATTCGGTGTGGATCTCGGCACGCTTCCGCAGGACGTGGCCGAGCGCTTCACGCGGGTCATTTCTGGGCTCGTTGAGAAACACCATGGGTCCACTTCTTAAGAGCATCCCATTTCAAGAATAAAACCTGATTGAAGGGGAGAGAAGCCCCCGGAGGGCCGGAGGCTTCCAAGTGAAGCCGCTTAACACTTCAACGCATGAGCGGCGATCCATTCCTTGGCCTGGCGGGCCCGGTGACGAGCCCCTCGAGTTCATTGAGACCGAATGATGTGCCATTACGCCAGGCGCCGGACTGATCCTTGAACGGCCGAGAGAAGGTCGTCGCAAAGAACGGGCCCTTCTCGCTGCTGTTCTGCCAAATCGTGGCCTTAATGTTGCCGCATCGCAGCGTGTGAGTTGGTTTTTTGTTGGTCGCCATCTTGTTGCCTCCTTTGTTTGAAGTGAAGGTGGCTCTCTCACGGGACGAGGAGAGCCAACGCACAATTCACGGAGGAAACATGAGGCAGAGGCCGGAACCGGCGGGCCGGAGAGGACCAAGCGGCGCGAGTGACAGCCTTGGTGGCATGAGCGGTGCGCCTCGTAGGCAAAAGCCGGCCCATGCCGAGGGCTTCATGAAACCCGCAAAACAAAGTGCAAATTTTAAGTTTGTGGCCCGCTGATTTTTGGTGAGCGTGATAGGACCTGTCTTTGCAACGCACTATGGCAGGAGATGGTCGACTTTTCATTTGGTGATCAACAGGTTGTCGGCTTTGTAACGATGCAAGTAAGAGGCAAGAGATGTCCTTCTCTTGAAGGGAGAGAGAAAAATTTAGCACAGTCGGTAGGGTAGAAGACTCTCCCGAAGATATAAATGATTGATTTTGGTGGGCCGTGCAGGGGTCGAACCTGCGGCCCGCTGATTAAGAGGGTAAACAGGCCGATTT
>Ga0187892_10004718_pt1 | contig 22494 bp, 19 predicted proteins | sample MA1701073metaG_FD_139345 | JGI IMG/M metagenome (GOLD analysis project Ga0187892, IMG submission 139345) | Bio-ooze microbial communities from a basaltic lava cave in the Kipuka Kanohina Cave System on the Island of Hawaii, USA - MA170107-3 metaG ... | reverse complement strand
CGGCGAAAAGGTCCAACTGCTTCGCCTCCGGTCGCTCCGGAAACCCCTCCACCACCGTTTCGTACGCGCTGATCAACTCCGATGCGGTCAGCGCCGGGGGCAGCGATGCTAACTTCAGGGGCAGCGGGTCGTCCCTCGCAACGCCTACAAAAGTCTTTAGCGCCTCATAAGCCTGCTGCCGGCCGGCTTGCGCAAACAGCCGGAACTGCTCCAACTGACTGATGAAGTAGTCCGCCTGGAGTCGATCCAGGTTGCTCGAACGAAGCGAGCCCCGCTGCGTCAGGTTGTCCGATACTTGGCGGAACACTCGCAGCCGTCGCACCGCGTCCTCCAGGACCGCATCCACGTCGCTGGTCAAACAAACCAAGTGATAGAAATTCGCTACGTCAAAGGCCACCGCATCCTGCTGCCGGAAGACGTCCAGCCGCTTGATCTCCGCGTACATTTTGGCTTGCTTGAGCCCACTGGTTCGCTTGCCGCCGGTGCTTATGATCTGGCCAAAGGCTAAAGAGCTCACGAAGTTGTACGGGCCGGTGATGGGGACATTCAAGGTGGCCAGATTGAAAGGGTGGGCCTCATAGTTCAGGTCGTTGTTGTACGCCAGCGCCGAAAAATCAAACCGCAGTTGCGGCAGCCACAAAGCTTTGACCTGATCGACCAGGCCCTGCGCGGCCTCCGCTTCGTATCGCGCGACGTCCAAGCTCGCGTTGCGATGGATCGACAGCTCGATCAGGTCATCAAGCGCGTACCGATGATCGGCCGGGTAAACCGTCGCGGGCGGGAGTTGACGTGCAGGCGGCTCACGTTTCCCAGGGGCGGCGCAACCACTCCCCATGCCCAAGCAAAGGACAAGTGTGCCTCGTATCGTAAACCGGGCGATGTCCCGATGTACTCGTACATTCGTACAGCGCCGGTCGGGCCTTCGGGCTGTCATCCGCATCAAGGTATCTTCGGCAATTGCGACCCGGTAGGCGCCGGCGGAGGGGGCGGGGGCCGATTGGACGGGGTGTCGGGTAGGTCCGCCTTAAGAGGATCGGGCGGGCGTTCGGTTGAGCCGAAGACGGTCACCTTGATCTTCAGAGTGTCCGCGACTTTCAAGCCGATAAAATCCGATCCGGCCGGCCCGGTGATGCCGTACTCCGCCAGGCTGAGGTCAAAACTAGCACGGAGGCGAAGCAAATCGCCCTTGACGCGGCGCATCGTCTCCGGAGTTTCATCCAGGTAGGTTAGAGTGGCTGGGATTCGCACGGGCTGCGTCTTTCCCCGTAAGCTGCAAGTACCAACGAAAACGAGCGACGCCGAGGTGGGTGCGGTCTTCTTGACCTCGTCGACCTTGTCAATCTGGATAGAGACTTCGGGGAATTGCGCGGCATCCAGCCAATCGGGGCCTACCATGTGCTGATCGCGAAGGTCCATGCCGGTTTTTAGGTCTTTGACACGAACGGAAAACCGGCCGCTAAACGATTCCAGCTTCTTGGGATCAAGCTCACACTCCCCCAATACGCGGTTACAAACGCAGGTGAAGTCCTCCAACGTGGATTCGCTAAAGACGGTCACCTGATTGTTGCCGCCGCGATCGTCTGCGTAGAAGGTCTTCCGGCCGAATGCCGTGGTCTCCAGCGCAGTTGATTGCTGCGCGGCGGCCATACACTGCCGCATGTCGGCGGCAAGCAGGACGGCAGTCAGGCCAGCGACGCGCAGCGAACGGCGTGCCGTAGTGCACATGCAAAAAGGGTTCATGCTCCTTCCTTTCCCGGGTCGCGTCGGTTTCTGCGGCGAAAACGCCTGAGCAGTCCGGCAGACGCCAATAAAGTCGATGATAGTATGACGGTTGCCGCGACCGCATCCAGTCCTACGTAATGTCCAATGATCGGACCGCGAATGAGTCGGATCTCCTTCTCGGTATCGCCAAACACATCGTCTTTCACTTCAACCTCGACCGCCCTGGCAGGTTTGGTAAATGTCTCTCGGCCGCTGCCAAGCCACAAGGCGCAAGTTATTACCGGCAGAAGGAGCAGAGCGGCCCGAACCGACCTCGCGCAACGTTGCAGCGTCAGCATCGCCCCCCCGTATTCGTCAAAAGCCGGCACTCCCAACGGTTCGTCTATTCATCGACCCCTCCGCTGGGTGGTTATATTAGGCTTTCTTCACCAGGATGGCGAAGTGGGGTATCATCCAAGAGGGACGTTTTTCCCTGCGGCTTCCGACTGCGGGGATTGGCAGGGTGAAGGCGCCGGCCTTTGGTTGGGTGGAGGCTTCATGAGACGCATCGGTGGGCGCAGGGGCCTTCGCGCCGTGTCGATCACATATCTGCTCCTTGTTTCGTCGTCCTGCACGCCGGTGGGACCTTCTGGAGACGGCCAAACGAGCGACGCGGCTTGGCGGGCGGCCTTCGACACCGAGGGAGTCGGAGCGCTGTCGTCCGTGTGGGGCTCGGGACCTAATGACGTTTTTGTCGTGGGCGGAACGCCGGGGCGGGGCGAAGTCTACCATTATGATGGTCAAATCTGGCGCGAAATGCCTGCTCCCTCGGTACCGTTGCTCGTTTGGGTCTTTGGATTCTCGGATCGGGACGTGTATGCCGTCGGCGAAGACGGCGGTGCGATTCGCTACGACGGCGATTCATGGAGTCTATTGGATACCGGTACGGGCGAGGATCTTTGGGGGATTTGGGGTGCGTCGCCCAACGACCTCTGGGTGGTCGGCGGGGACGTCGGCGAGGATGAGCCGGTGATCCTTCATTTCGATGGGACCGGCTTTTCGTCCATTCCGATCCCGGCCAACGATCGCGCGGCCACGTCATTGTTCAAGGTATGGGGCATCGGCGCCAAGGTATTCGCCGTCGGAGAGAAGGGGCTCATCCTTCAATTCGAGGGCGGCCGGTGGTTTCAGGTTCCCGCAGGCGCGGCGGCCGATGACGACTTTGTATCTTTGTGGGGCACGAGCGAGGACAACATCGTCGCAGTCGGCGGCCGGGGCAGCGCCCGCATCGCTCGCTATGACGGATCCGTTTGGACGACAACGTTGCTCACCGGCGTTCCCGGGCTTAACGCCGTCAACGTTGTCGACCCTGAGACGGCCATCGTCGGGGGGACCAACGGCTATGCCGGGCGGTACGACGTTATGACAGGCGCCCTCGTGCGCGAGGCGACGTTCACCAACCAATGCATTCACGCCACTTGGGGAGACGGCGAGGGGACTTTTTACGCGGTGGGAGGAAGATTTTCGACGCCGTACACCGGACTTGCGCTCATGCGAGCAGTCAGCGGTGCTGGTGACGGCGACCCGGTGTTACCGCCATTGAGGCAATGCACGATCCACGGCGATTGCCGAGTTGGCGAGGCGTGCCGAAATCAGGTCTGCGAATCAGTTCGTTGCTCCAATGACGACGACTGCACAAACGGAGAGATGTGCGAAGACGGTGCGTGCATTCTCCGGCCCGCGTGCGAGAGCGATGCGGTCTGCGGGGCCGGCAAGGCCTGTCAGGCCGGCGCATGCGTGCCCGTCGGCGACGACCGATGCACGAGCGAGCCGGACTGCCCTCTTGGTCAACGGTGCGACGGAGGCTCCTGCATCGCAACGGGCGGCCCCGACATTCAATACTGGGCGGCCGCCGGCGGCTCAGCCGGACCTGTGGCCGAGGGCGGAGTGATGTCGGTCCACGCGGGGTTTCAGGGCGGTTTCCACACATTCGTGACCATTCGAGCGGTTGGCTTTGCGCCCAACACCGAGGCCAATCTGTCGGTGGGAATCGCCTTTGCCGACGGTGGCGGCAACGTGGCCACACCGCGAACGCTTACCATCCTCTTTACGGAGATCGAGCCGGGTATGAATGAGGTTACGGATATCCTGGTCCGGTTCGATGAGTTGGCAGGTGGGTTCAACGGCAGACCGGCCGTTCTCTCGGCGACGGTTTCGGATGCGGGTGACGAATCGACCGTAGCGAGCCTGGTTCAGGAGGTTGAACTGATATTGGTCGGCAGCCCGTGAATGCGGACGGTCGGGCGCGCTTCTGGATTGAAGCAGTTTGGTATTAAGAATCGCAAGTGTGACGACTTACTCCTCATTCTAGGCCTCGCTATCCCGTCGGAGGTTGTTCGGTGACGCGCGAACCAACGCCGGATATCCCTGGTATCATCAAACAGTACTGGGGGTTCGACGCGCTGCGGCCTCTGCAAGCCGAAGCGATTCAGGCCGCGTGCGAGGGTCGGGACTCGCTGGTAGTGCTACCGACCGGCGGCGGGAAATCCCTTTGCTACCAGGTTCCACCGGTGCTCCTTGGTCGGACGGACATCGTCGTGTCGCCGCTCGTTTCGCTGATGAAGGATCAGGTGGACGCGCTTGGGGCTTGCGGTTATCCATCCGCGGCGATCCACAGCGGAATGAGTTCCGAAGCTCGGCGTGCAATTGAAGATGGGCTAGCCGCGAAGCGCTTTGCGTTGATCTTCGTCGCCCCCGAGCGACTTCTCACACCGGGTTTCTTGCGATCGCTCGATCAGTTAAACGTCCGGGCGTTCGCGATCGATGAGGCACACTGCATCAGCCATTGGGGGCACGATTTTCGACCCGACTATCGCGACTTGGCGGTCTTGAAAGAGCGATTCCCCAAGGCTGCCGTCCACGCCTACACCGCCACCGCGACGGCCCGCGTCCGGAACGATATCGTCGAACAGTTGCGATTGAAGACCCCCATCGTATTGGTGGGGCAGTTCGACCGACCCAATCTCGTTTACCGCGTGATCCCGCGAATCGACAAACAGAAGCAGGTTTTGGAAGTCCTTGGACGCCACAAGGATGAGGCGGTGATCGTGTATTGCATCAGTCGAAGGGATACCGAGGAACTGGCCGCCTATCTGCAAGAACACAAGATCAAGAGCCAGGCCTACCACGCCGGCATGGAGCCCGACGCCCGTCGCCGCACACAGGAAGCCTTTGCGGAGGAACGGATCGACGTAGTCGTGGCAACCGTTGCCTTCGGAATGGGCATCGACCGTAGTAACGTGCGTTGCGTGATCCACACAGCCATGCCTAAATCCATCGAGCACTATCAGCAGGAAACCGGCCGCGCCGGACGCGATTGCCTTGAAGCCGAGTGCGTTCTGCTCTACTCCGCCGCGGACGCGATGCTCTGGGAGTCCCTCATCCGTCGCAGTGCGGAGGAGGCCGACGCGTCCGAGGAGGTGGTTGCGGGTGCGAAGCAACTTCTCGACCACATGCGCCGCTTTTGCAATCGACCGGCTTGCCGTCACAGGCTCCTGTCCGAATACTTTGAGCAATCCTACGAGAAGACCGATTGCGGAGCATGTGACACATGTCTCGACGAGGTCGAGGGCGTCGACGACGCCACGGAAACGACTCAGAAGATTCTTTCCTGCGTCTTCAGGGTGGAACAGCGGTTCGGCGTGACCCACGTGGTGGATGTGCTGATGGGTGCGAAAACGGACGCGGTCGTGGCGCGAGGACACGACAAGCTAAGCACCTACGGTCTGATGAAGGGTACGTCGCGGAAAGCCATGTTGAACATGATATATCAACTCGTTGACCAGGGGGCATTGGCGCGCATTGGCAACGACTACCCGATTCTGTGCCTGAACGACGCCTCCTGGGCAATCCTTCGCGGCGAACGTTCCGTGCGCCTGATCCGACCCAAGGAGAAACCGACGAAGGCGGCCGCTCAGACGGATGGTTGGGTGGGCGTCGATTGTGGCCTCTTTGAGCGTCTACGGATGGTCCGCCGTGAACTGGCCCTGGAGCGAAGCGTTCCGGCCTTTGTGATCTTCAGCGACGCAACACTACGCGACTTGGCCCGCCTGCGTCCCAAGAATCCACTCGAGATGCGTCGGGTACGAGGGATTGGGGAGCGGAAGCTGACGGACTTCGGCCCCAGGTTCCTCGGCGAAATCGCGCGCTACGGGCCCGAGCCGTGACTCAGGGATTCGCGATGGAGGCGCTGATATTCGACGAGCCGAAGTGGGCGAGGATGCCTTCGTTGAGCGGATCGCTGACGACATTGCCGCCCACGGCCCAGATGCCGCCGGCCGGGTCAACCCAGGTCGCGTGAAAATCTCGCGTGGTCTGCGCGGGCAACCCGGTCATTTGGACTTCCCAGCCTGAGGCCGTTTGAAAGGCAACGGCCGCTTCGATGCCTACGGCGACTCCGTTTCCGTCGGGGGGGATAAAGACACCGTTCATTTGCGGGGTGAGCGGCACCGCCCGATTCACGAACGCTTCACCGGCCAGTTCCACGATCACGCCACTCGCGAATCCGCCGACGGCGACGGTCTCGTTCGCGTTCCCGTGCACCGTGAACAGGCGCCGCGTCGTTCCGCTCTCGAGTTGCAACCAGGCGGTCCCGTCAAAGCGCAGGACAATGCCCGCGAAGCCGACGGCGTACACTTCGTCAGCGCTGCGACCCCATACCTTGAACAACTGAGGGATGCCGTTAGGCGCGATCGCGGAAAGATCCTCCTCGACCCACTGCGAGTTGTCGAAGCGCCAGATAACGCCGCCGGTGTCCGGATTGTCGATGTCGCCGCCGACAGCCCACATCGTATCTGCGTCGGCACCCCAGACGCCGAACAGAAGTTCGTCACCGGGAGTCACTTGTTGTTCGAACGTGCCCGCGGTTGTGTCATAGCGCAGGATCAGCCCTCCCTCGCCAGCCAAATAAAATGAGCCGTCGATCGGAGTTTCGCTGATCCACCAGAGATCGCCGGAGGCGCCGGTGTCCAGCCGCCGCCATTCGTCGCCGTTGTACCGGAGCACGTACGGCCCGCGGCCGTCGGCGGGGTCAGCGCCGATCGCATAGACGTCCGTAGGCGACGTGCCGGATATCGAAAGCAACGCCGAGGGCAAATCTTTCAGCACCAGTTGCCATTGAGGCCGACCGTTTTGGTTATCGTTATCGTTGTTGTTTGAGGCCCCTCCGTTGGGACCGGGCGGAGTACAACCCCCGACCATCCCTATCAGAACGCCCACCAACCCGCATGAATTGACGTACTTTCGGCACCAATCCGCGTCCATCGCCGTCTCCAAAGAGCCTTGAAATCACGCGCCCAATGGGCTATTATAGGCCGCTGGGGTTCTTGAGCAAATGCCCGGAGCGGTGAGGATGCGCGTACCTAACAGAAACCGGTCCATAATGACTGGCCTGCGCGGGCGTTGACGCGGTGGGTCCGCAAAGACTTGCGAAGAATGTGACTTCGGGTATGCTCTTTACCTAACCGACCTGTCGTCGGGTTCAGCCTGTGAATTGTCACAAGCTCAGGGAGACGGTCGGTTTCGTCGAAAGGATGGGAAAGTCGTCACTTCGACGATGTTCCGCAGTATTGTTCTATTATCGTTACTTGGGGTTTAACAAATGATGACGAGGCTTGAGGCAGTTTTAGTTTCTGCGTGGCGATTGGGCCGTACAGCCGCGTATTCACTGGGTCTGGCGCTCGCGCTGACCGGGGCAAGCTGTACTCCAAGCGTGGCACCGGCCCCAGGCACCGACGGACCACCAACAACCTCCAAACCTGTGATTACAACCGTTGCGGGAAGCGGCGTAGCCGGCTTGTCGAACGATGGAGAACAAGCGGTGGAGTCGCCGCTTTATCTCCCGCAGGATATTGCCTTCGGGCCGGATGAGTTGCTCTATGTGGTGGACTGGAACAACCACCGCGTTCGGCGGATCAACAGCGACGGTACCTTTGAGACGCTGGTCGGCACCGGCGAGTTGGGGGAGGGTGGTGACGGGTACGCCAAGGACATCCAGCTCAACCATCCAACCAACGTTGCCTTTGATCGGGAGGGGCGGATGATCGTCGCCGCCTGGCACAACAGCAAGGTCAAGCGGCTCGATCTGGCTACGGGACAAATTGAGAACCTTGCCGGCACCGGGGCTCGCGGGTTCGGCGGGGACGAGGGACCGGGCAACACGGCCATCCTTGATTTGCCCAGCAGCGTGGTCGTCGATTCGGTCGGCAACATTCTTATCTCCGATCAGGCGAACTACCGGATACGCGTGCTAGAGCTCAACGGGAACATCTACACCGTGTGCGGGAATGGAACGCCGGGCTACAGCGGCGATGAGGGTCCGGCGGAGATGGCGCAGTTGAACTCGCCGAAGGGTCAATCGGCCCAACCCGCCGGCCGGATTGATATCGATGAGAACGATATTCTGTACATCGCCGATACCTCGAATCACGTCATTCGCGTGGTCGAAAACGATGGTCGCATTCGCACGATAGCCGGCAGCGGCGTCGCGGGCTACAGCGGCGACGGCGGACCGGCGATTGCGGCGCAGCTCAACACGCCCAGCGACATCGAGGTTGCGCCGGACGGGTCGATCTACATTGCGGACACGGCGAACAACGTGATTCGAAAGGTGGCGCCTGATGGCATCATCACGACCGTCGCGGGCACCGGGGAGGCGGGTTTTGGCGGGGACGGCGGCCCGGCCGAAGAGGCTAAACTCAATCGCCCCTACGGCGTGACGCTCTCGCCCGACGGCGACCTCTACATCGCCGACACGCATAACAATCGCATCCGGAGGATTACGGCCGTTTTGCCCGCTGACTTCGATCCCAACGCCGGTGGCGGGTTTGCCCCGGTCGAGATTGTTCCGTGCACCGACGAGGTGGGCAGCATCTGCACGTACGCCGGGACCGGCCAGACGGGCTTCAGCGGCGAGGGCGACGATCGGCTGCGCACCGTGCTCTATTGGCCGTTCGACGTTGAATTCACGCCGTCCGGGAAGACCTATCTGCTCGACTGGAACAACCACCGCGTGCGCGAGATCCGTAACGACGATACGATCCACACGATCGTCGGGACGGTGGATGTCGGCGACGGGCCGTTCGACCTGAGCGATCTCATGGCGCCAGGGGCGGCAGGCACGACGGTTAATTTGAACCACCCGACCGACCTCTTCGAATTGCCGGACCGCCAGTTGGGGATCATGGCGTGGCATAACCACAAGATTCGCAAATACGATCCGGCGACAGGGCTAGTGACAGTCGTCATGGGGCGCCAAGCGGCGTTCGAGGGCGACGGCGGGCCGGTCAAAGACGCCCGAGTGAATCAACCCGCGCACGCGGTGCTCGACGCCCAGGGCAACCTCTTCATCGTCGATCAGCGCAGTCAGCGGATTCGCGTGGTCCGCGACTTCACCGGGCAGCTTGGCGAAGGGACGATTTACACGGTTGTGGGGACGGGTACGAAGGGCTTCAACGGCGACGGGCTGTCGGCGCTGGAGACCCAAGTCGCATTCCCCGCGGGCGGCAATCCCGAACCGACCGGAGGCATCGCAATCGACGCTGACGGGGTCCTCTACTTCTCGGACTCGCATAACCACGTCATTCGTCGGGTGGAGTTCTCTGATCCCGATTTCCTCGCGGGGGTGGTGACGATCATCGCGGGCACCGGCGAGGTCGGCGACGGCGGTGACGGCGGGCCGGCGCTTTTGGCCAGGATTAACTTCCCGCAAGACCTCGAGCTGGGGCCTGACGGAAACCTGTACTTCGCCGATACGAATAACCACCGGATTCGGATGATCGATCTGCGCAGCGGCGAAATCGAAACCGTCGCCGGGACAGGCGTAGAAGGTTACAGCGGCGACGGCGGGCGGGCGACGCGGGCCATGCTCAACCGTCCGTTCGGCGTCGCGTTTGATCAGGCCGGTGATCTTTATATCTCCGACACGTTCAACTCTCGCGTGCGGAAGGTGAAGAGATAACCCGTGAATGGCGAATGCTGAAGATCGAAGGCAGGAAGGCACGAAAGCACAAGGGCCGGGGCGCCCGCCACGCGCCAGCCGCCACGCACTGTACGCTATTCTCCGTTCAACATTGGCTATTCGCCGCGATGGGCATCGCGTTCCTGCTAACGGCGAGGTGTACGCCGCCTCCTGATGGCGGCGGCAATGACGGGACGGAGCCCGTCTTCCCGACAAACTATCGATCGGTCTTCGCCGAAGTCCGCGACTGCCGACTGGGTATTGAGCACGGCGGCGTGATGTTTCGCGTATACGCCAACGAGATCGCGCGTGATGCCTATCTTGACAATCAAGATCCGCTTCCGGTTGGGAGCGTGCTAGTCAAGGAAGAATTCGACGGCCCCGGCTGCACCGATGATTCCGATCTTTTTCAGTGGCGCGTGATGCGCAAGGAGGCGCCGGGGTTCGATCCTGACGATGGCGATTGGCATTGGCAGCGGGTGCTTGCCGATCGCAGGGTCGTCGAGGACACCAAGGCTTCCTGCATCCGCTGCCACCGCGATCCCGAATGTCTGCGGCGGGACTATATGTGCACCGAGCCGTAGACTCGGCGGGGCGGGCGCGCCTATCCTTCCTTGGGGTCGTTGAGTTACGAGGAGCTTTGCGATGTATCGTGGGGATGGTGCTTTTCACCGAAACGCCGCGGGGGCGTCATTTCTGCGCCGCCTGATACGTTGCCGGGCCATCGCACTGGGCCCCCTCCTGCTGATCGGGAGTTGCGCGCCGGCGGTTTCCGGGCCGGCAACGCCGGCAACATGCGACAATTCGGGCGTCATCTGCACCGTCGTCGGCACCGGACTAAGCCTGTTTGATGGCGACGGAAGGCCCGCGCTGCGAACTTCACTGTATCTGCCGCTGGATGTCGACTTCGACGCCGCCGGCAGGCCGCTGGTCCTCGATGAGAACAACTTCCGCGTGCGACGTGTCAATGCTGATGGCACCGTCGAGACTGTTGTGGGCACGGGTTTCGAGGAGGTTCCCGTCGACGGGACCCCGGCCGTGACGACCTCGTTGCACCATGCCAGCGACATCGAGACGGACGCCGCGGGGAATCTTTACATCGCGGGCAACCATGCTCCCTTCGTCTTTCGCGTCGGCACCGACGGCCTGGTTGCGATCGTAGCGGGCAACGGTGAGTATGGCCGTGAAGGCGATCAGGGATCGGCAAGAAGCGCGAGCCTGGGCGCACCCTACGGGATTGTGCCCGCGGCCGACGGCGGTTTCTACATCAGCGATACGGAGCTGCACGTCGTTCGTTTCGTCAATGCCGAGGGCGTGATCACGACGGTAGCGGGGGATGGTGAGCCGGGCTACATGGGCGACGGCGGTCCGGGTCCATTAGCGCGGCTGGATAGCCCGACGCGCCTGCGACTCGACGAAGCCCGGGACTTGTACATCTGCGATACCGGTAATCACGTCATCCGGCGAGTGGGTGGCGACGGGGTCATCACAACCTTTGCCGGTACCGGAGAGCCCGGGTACGAGGGCGACGGGGGCGCGGCGACGCTGGCGTCGCTCAACGCCCCGCACGATCTTCGCTTCGCGCCCGATGGCGACCTTTATATCGCCGACGCCGGCAACAACGTAATTCGCAAGATTGATCGGTTGGGGACCATAACCACCGTGATCGGAACAGGCGTAGCCGGATTCCACGGCGACGGTGCGGCCGCGGAGAGTTGTCACCTCGACCGACCGTCAAGCGTGAACTTTGACGCAGAAGGCTCGATGTGGATCTCCGATACCTACAACCAGCGAGTGCGTCGGGTGATGCGCTTCCTGCCCATGGACTAGCAAACGCCCTGGTTTTCTGTGCCAAGTGCAGCACTTCGCCGGCGATCGTCCTGAGCCGCGTGGATTCCTTCGCTGAACTCCGTGGACGAGTCCTTATCGGGCACGGCGAAGGTGACGTCTACGATCGAAGAGTCGTTCAAGACCAAGGACGTAAACATTCGACGCGGAGTGACATGCCGCCGGACGACTTCGACGATCCCATCATACGGAATCAGCCGTTCCGGTCGAGAGCCTTGCCGGATCAGAACGCCGCCCGGCGTCAAGGCGACCAGCGGGTTCTTCAGGTATTGCATCAGCCCCATGACAGTCCAGGCGAACAGCAGCACCAGAATCAGCGTAGTCAGGATTTGCCGAACAAACATTCCCGGCACCACTCTACCCACCCAAACCGGTGGATTAAGCCATACGCTTCGTGCAAACGCCCAGGCAATGATCAGGACCACCAAAACTACTATACGAAGACCAATAAACACCGTCAGACTTCGCGGCCTCCATGTCCGCGAATGATCATCGAACGCCAGGCCGCATTCCGGACACTGCCAGGGTGATGGCAACCCCTGCAGCGAGTACCTGCATCGCGCACATCGCGGCGCCCGCGCGAGCCTGCTCGACACGCCCTCGTTCATGACGGCGCCTCGTTTTCGGCCAGTGCGCGGATATGGCTCAAGACCCGGAGGTGGATCTTATGGATCAACCAGTCCGACCAAAGCTTCCAATACAGCGACGGCCTCATGTTGTGCTGATACCACGTGGCGCCTTCCAACCGCGTTCGGCCGCCTGTCATCGGCGTCAACTGAAACTGCCCGGCCCGCGAGACAAGAAAGCCTGAAAGATGCGGCGGATGCGTGATCCCATAGGGGCTCCACTCACGCATCGGCGGCGGGTTATGAGTGACGCGAAAATGCAGCAGATTCGGCGCGTCCCAGACTTCGATCGGCTCGATGAAAGCTCCCGTGGAAAAGACACACTCACGGACGGCGCCTGGGCCAACGCCGTTGATAGTCGCGGAGGTCGGAAACGCCACGCCCGCTCGAAAAACGAACTCGGTCGGGGGCTGCAGAGCGGGGAATGCGATAACCCTCGGCCAAACCTCGTTGGGTAGGGCGTCAATCTCCACTGCGGACCGAACGGCAAAGAGCGGCGTCTCTGAGTGCGTCGCTGCCTCGGCGCCCATCAGCGCAGGAAGCGCCAGACACAGGGCGACGATCAGCACCGCGACCTCGCGCTCACTTGACGCAACCCCGTGCATGGCGTACCCCACGACGCCACCGAGACCGGCGCAGGGCACGCAAAGGGGCGCCGCCATAATCAGACACCCGGCGCCTTCCATGCCGCTGGCCAACAGGGCGACAAAGAGCATCATGCCGCTGGCGCACGCGACTCCAAAGCAGCCCCACGCCGTACGCCGGCCGTGATACGAATGAATCACCGCGGCAATCATCCCCAGCGAGAACGGGAGGCCGACGAACAACCCGAGTCCGTAGATGCGCATCGCGTAGATGTCCCAGGCGGCCAGAACCAGACCCAGGAGCGTCGTGGCGATGATCGCGCAGGCGGCGCTTCCGGCCGGGCGGCAGGGGATCAGTCGGGCGAGCGCCCGGCTTCGATCGGAGACATCGCGGTGTCCATCGGCGGCGACGTGCCGCAACGACGGCACAATCGACAGGATTGCAAAGAGCAGTCCATTGATCACCGGCGCAAAGAACAGAAACGCCAGCCAGATCGGCAGATTGGCCGCCCGAAGCCTTCGGACCGTCAGTGTCACGCCGCACCAGACGAACGGCAGCGCGAGAATAAGCATGGCGCCCAAAAACGGCCGGGTGGTCGCACGCCCGCCCCCAAGAAGCGACGCCATCTGCTCATGCGGGAGGTACGATGTCAGGTGCCACGGGCGGCCGAAAACCTGCGTCGCAACCAAGAAATCGAGTACGTACTTAAGGGCGAAGAGGAGTAGGCCCCACACCAAGTACGGGAGCCGGTTGATCGTTCCGTAAAGGCTCCAAATGTTCCAAGTTGGTTGATCAAGGTTCGTGGGCTATCTCTTCTTCATGTCTGCCGACCGTTCGGAGGCGCGCGGCCTCCGCGAGGCGAAGAATGCAGTAACACGTTTTTACATCTCGGCTAGAACGCCAGCCTCGCGGCGACGCCTATCTCCCGTCGTTGATACTCGTGCTATTTGGCAGTGTACTACAAAACCTCCGTTGTCCTTATAGTTTATGAAAACAACATAGGTTTTGCGTAAAATGGTTGTCGCGCGTTTTTGGACATAAGTCCTTTAAAATAAGGCACTTACGAGCGTTCTCGGCTCTGGCCGTTTTTCATCGAGCGCAGAATGCGACAACGCCTACTTCCGATTCGAAAACCGCGTTCTTAGATACAAAAACGCTGGTTGCGTAAAGCATAAGTGAATGTAGAATCGGAAGTCAAGAGGGGCCATCGGAAGGAAGATTGGTGTTTCGGATGGGCCCGACGAGTGTAATCGGGCTTTCGAAGCCGGTTCGAAAAACCCGTTCAAAGAGCCGCGGATCATCGCTGATTTACAGTGTGTCTGGAAGAAGCTGGTCACGCCATGTTCTCTCTTCCGGCCAGCCGTTCGCTGTATCCGCTGGCGGCCTTTGCTGCCGGCGTCTACAGGTAGCCGTTGACCAGGCCCTCGCACGATCCGATCACCGTGTCGATGAGCGCGCTGTCCGCCGATGATCCGGTCTCGCTGGTGGTGAGCTGGATCGCGATCGGGCTGGAGACCCGCGCGATCCAGTCCGAGGCGTTGGCATACAGGCCCATCTATTACGTCACCGCGTCAACGAACAGATAGCCCACGTCTGGGGCGATCGCCTCAATCCACGTTCGATTCCACCACCACAATCATCTCACCGCCGAGCGCCTACGGATTGCCACGATGCTCCAACATCTTGCGGAGCTCGGCGTTCTCCCGGCGCGTAGCTTCCAAGTCAAAGAGCATGTACTTGATGTCGAAGTCGATGCCCTCTTGGAGGCTGGTGAAGGCTTCCTTAAGTTGCCGATACCGCTCCCCGGTCTCCGCGGCGAGGACGTAGAGCTTCCCACGCTCCCCGACCGGCAAGTTCCCAATCTCCGCAATCAGTTGCCCCAATTTTCCTTGAAACGTTTCGTCACCCGCTCTCGTGGCTTTCTCCTTTTACGTCAGTGTCACCTTGATCGCCTTTTGCCAATATCCATACGTGAATTTTCCGCGGAATCGAACACCGAAGATGTATTGCTCCCTCATGAATTCTTCTTCTGATCCTTCTGCCAATTGCTTAAACTCGATTGGCTCGCGGTCCTGATAAATCAGACCACGTACCTGGGTATCCACCTTGAGTACGTAAAAAATGGTGGTCGCTGTCAATCTGGGGAACGCCACGACTCTCCCGACGTTTTGGAGGATGTTCGTAGTCGATGCGATGACAGCGGAATTTACCGCTTCCAAGAAAGCGATATACATGGTCGGGGGAATCACAAATACCAGCCCGCTCGCCGTCAGGTTCATCGGCTCGCCTTGATCGTCTTTCAGCGCAAGAAGGGCAGGGATCGCCGCGTTGAGCGCTGTGCGGACGTCAGCGGCGCTGGGGTTGGTAGGGGTCGTGACATCTGAGACTATCGCGTTGCTCTGCGTCCCGGAGAGCCCGCTTGAATGCGTAGTGGAAAAGAATGGAACTCCGTCGTACGAATTAAATCCGGCAGAATGACCATTTATCAGTAGGCGGGCCACTTCAGAGTCGCCAAAGAGCTTAGCTCGCTCCGCCATGTCTCCTATCCGCAGACGAATGGCACCCACCTTGTCATCTGATATCGCATCCCGATCCGCGGCGATCGTAATCTCAAACTTTTCATTGAGCACATCGTACCTTTGAGTGAACATGCCCCTAATTTGGCGGCCTCCGTCCCAGTTCCTGACCGGCGGAACCGATCCTAACCAACGGTAGCTCTCACTTTCAGCTGTACTCTTGATAGTGGTCGTGACGTCCGGCCAAAGTGCCTGGGTAGCCTCGTATTTCTCCATGAACTCGGCGCGAGCCCCGACTAAAGAAAGCCCGTCTGAATTTACAATGCCCATGCCTGCGGCCTCCTGCCTACTGTTTTCAACTCATGTGCCAATGTCTGGCACCGGCATCCATGCCGGCACCGAATCCCCACTTACTTACGGCGCGGTCCTGAAGGAATCCAGCCGTACGGTCACGTCAACGCCCACGGTGACTCCCACAATCAAACCGACGTATACGTTGTTCGTGCTTGTTAGAGTTAAAACTGAATCATCAGTGCAGTAGATGGGAACGCCGAGATCAGTTTGTGCCGCAGCAGCAAACGGTAGCACGACATCACCGAGCGTCTGCACCTTAGCAAAAACCGCTCCTGCCGCACCAGCCGTGTTGTCGGCCGTCTCGTGCGCCACGCCAGCGCAAACGTCGGCGACCGACGCGGCAGGAATCTTGGCGAAACCGGCTGCGCTGATGGCGACCAGGCCGCCCTTCCAAATTTTTACCGCGGCCGCAATGGGGAAACTTCTAATCTGCTGATCTACGAATCGCGCGACTTCCCGCGCTGCACTCAATGCCATTTTGCTTCAAGCCCTCCTGTTTTTGTGTCACCTAGTTGGCACCGGACATCCGTGTCCGGCGCGCGGGGGTTATTCGTCGTTGTCCAAGCGGTTGACGAATGCGTCCAGTTCATCGGGCGATGCGATAGCGCGTTCGATCGCGCCGTCAACTCCGCCGCCGTAGTCTTCGATCCCGGTGCGCCACACGCCGGCTTCGCTGCGGTTCCGCAAGATTGCGTTCTCGAAATACTTTACGGTCGCCTCGCCGTACCGAGCGTGCTCTTCGGTCTTTGGTTTGTTCTCTGCGTTGCGGCGCTCGATTGCGGTCAGTTTTAGTTCGAGCCTTCGCGTTTTGTCCTCCCACACCTTCATGGGCAAACGCGCGAGGTCCAGCGGCGGATCGCCAACACCCTTTTCCAGTTCGACGAAGGCACTGAGCCAATCCTGATCAGGTCCTTCGGTTCGTGAAAAGAAGAATTGCAGCGCAGCGGCTTGGATCACCCGCTGAAAGTTCGTGCCTTTTTTGTCCGCGTACGCCTGCACCAAACGCGCTACTTGATCGTGAAATTGCAGAGTCTTGGCTACTTTGGCCATGCCCGGTTCCGTCCGAGTTTCCATCGTTTGCGAGTCTCCGTTCATGGTACAGCGTCGTCCACTGATGGTGAAGTATAACGCGCGGTCCAGGCCTAGTCAACTGAAAAAACTTAAAAACATTATTCTTCTTGCATAGACGGAACTTGCGTGCTATAATGTGGATTGAGTGCCAGCGATCGCGCTCAGTGCGGGCCTTTTTGCCCGGAAGTCTGAAAAGGAGGCCAACTCCCGGCTCGCACGTTGCGGGCGCGGGATCGAAGAGTAAGAGGAACAACCACGGAGAAAGCAAATGGCGAAAGCAAAGCGTAGTCCGGTCAAGCCGGGCACAAAGCGTAGGCCGGCGAAGCCCGGCAAAGCGGAGCGGCTGGCGGCTGAGCGCGCGCCTGTGCCACTAGTTGGCACCGGCGAGACGATGGTTAAGCTCGGGGACGTAGTCGAGTTGGTGGCCATGACAGAGTACCTGGGCGATGAGCCGTTCTTCGCATTCATTCATAATGAGGGAGAGTACGAGGAGTTCGTACAAGCGATGTTAGCCTTGGTTCCTATAGTAGCGAAAATCTGGGATAGAAAAGAGGCGGCGCAAAATGATTCAGGCGAAAACCAAAGCTCGGCAAATTCACGTTGACCGCGCTGCGGTTGGTCAGCGAATTCGCCGCGCCCGTGAATCCCGCGGGATGACAGCCTTGGACTTAGCGCGCGCCTGTGGCCTAACTCGGGGCGAGACAATCTATCGTTACGAGGAAGGAGGAAATCTCCCGGAAACCGAAACCGTGGTCCGGCTGGCCGTCACTCTTCGCCGATCGATCGATTTTCTGCTCCTCGGATTGACGAAGCGAGGATCGATTGCGACGTACCAGCGTCGCGTCATGAAGCGGCGCGAACAGCGCGTTGGCGCTAACAGGACTTTCCCCTCCTCCGACGCTACGACGGGTGGCGGTGGCCACGCCTCGCCACCCGTCGCAAGCGAGGGGGGTACGAGCTCCTTTCGTAAGGTCGGGCCGGCCCGGCGGTCCTCCTAACGCAGCCGGCCCGGCCAGTTTTTTGGAGAAAGAGACATGAATCTACATGACCAGCCGTTGCAACGCGTCGCCTGTGAGGCCACGGCCGCCGGCGTCGGACTCAAGACCATTCGCGTCGCCCCTTGGGGTGAGACGGACTCTCTCCGTGGAAAGTTCATCGTGGACGATGAGGGCGTAGCCTCGGTCGTTGCAGCCTTCGAGCGACACGGGGTGGCACTTCCGATCGACATCGAACACGCGAGCATCGACGAGACTCAACCGCCAGAGCAGCGCGGCGCAATTGGTTGGATAGAAAAAATATTTGGTGAGAGCGGCCGGGGCCTCTTTTCTCTCGTCCGTTGGTCAGCGCGGGGCCGGGAGCTCATTCAGAGCGACGGCTTCAGGTATCTGTCCCCCGTCTTGGTGATCGACCCCGAGACCAAGCGAGTCAGGCAGATTCACTCGGCCGCGCTGACCAATAAGCCAGCGATTCCACGGATGGAACGTTTAGCCGCATCGGCTCGGACCGTCGATGCAACTCATCGACTGACTTTATCGGAAGGACGAACAATGGAACTACTACTCAAAGCCCTGAAAGACAAGATGGGACTCACCGAAGAGATGACGGTCGAGCAAGTGCTGGAGGCCGCCCTGGCACGGATCGAATCGGCGGCCGGTGACGAGGCTATTGCGGCCAGCGTGAGAGCCCGGCTCAACCTAGATTCCATCGCGGGCCGCGATGAGGTCATTCTGGCAATGGCCGCGCACGAGGGCGGCGGCGCGGCGGCCAGCGAACTTGCGGCCATGAAAGTCAACATGAAGGAGAAAGAAGCCAAGGCACTAGTCCAGGGGTACATCGACACCGGGTACATCATTCCGAGGGACACCGCCGCCGTTTCCTGCGCGATGAACTTGGCGATGGAGGACCCACAGAAACTGAGGACCTTGATGGGTGGCCTGCGCCCGATCGTCCCCCAAGGTCGGACTACGGCACCCAGACCTGAGACGCTGGAACGCAACGCCCTGATCCGGCAAGCCCACGCGGAATTCAATGGTAGCCCGCAAAATCAGAAGCTGACAAGTGCGCGGGCGTTCGTATCGCTCGCCCTCCGCGATCTCGGGCATGCACCGTTAACCGAGCTTGAGGCTGCGGCGTTTTCCATCCCGGTATGACCAATGCCCGCGCTGGCGAAAAAACATCACGTTGAACAACAACCGGCCGGCGAGTGGCTCTCGCCGGATGAAGCGGCCGCACTCATCGGAATCACCGATCGCAGCGTTCGGTATCGGTGTGCGGAGGAGTTTGCCTCAGCCGCAAAGATGCAAAGAACGGCGAGAGCGATCAGGGTCCAACCTCCCGGTCATAAGGAATGCTGGCGCATCCTCAGGAGCTGGTGCCACCGGCTGCGATTCGAGCACGCCACGTCGTCAAAGCATAGGTTGCTGGAAAAGTACGGTGATCCCGCGACGACGCACGGGAACAAAAAACTTTGGTGTGTAAAAGCCTTCGAGGATCGGCGTGCTCACAGAAAGGCGGGCGAGACCGACGTAGAGATCGTGGCCGATATTTGCCGGCTGGCGAAGGCCAGGGACCATCTAACGATCTGTCCACGGACGTTATGGCGATGGATCAAAGCAAAAAAGGCCGGCGGCGCTGAGGCTTTGATCGACCGCCGGATGGTGAAAACTCCCGACGAACAAAGCCGCTCCGCGAACGCCGTCGAGTTCTTCTATGATTGCTACCGGGTGCGCTCCCAGCCGTCCATCCGGGTGTGCCACGATATGACCTTCCGTGAATCGCGGAAAAGCGGCTGGCAGTGGCCCGCAAGCGTCCAAGCGACGACACAGTGGCTCCGGCGGCACGATGACAGGTCGCTGACATGCCTGCTGCGCGAGGGGCAGCACGCCTGGGCCTCACGCTATCTGCCGCACTGTTCCATCGATTATTCGAACATCGATCCTGCGGAGATGTACCTCGCGGATCACCATCAGTGCGACTTCTGGGTAAGTCACCGCGCCGAGCAGATTAGGCCGTGGCTGACCAGCGTAATGGACGCCAAAACCCGCTGCATCGTGGGCTGGCATTTAGGCGCTTCGCCACATCAGGACGCAATCCTGGCGGCGCTGCGCATGGCCTTCGTGGACTGGGCGATCCCCGGCGTGGTCAAGATCGACAACGGCAAGGATTTCGCAAGCAGGCTCATCGCCGGCGTCACCCGCCGGGAGCGTGACCAGCTTCGCCGCGAGCTGGGCGGCGATTGGCAGCGGATTCTTCGCCGCGACCGCGGTCTGGTCGAATGCACCGACAACAAGTTTATGGGCATCGCCGGCGAGCTGGGAATCAAGCTTATTTTCGCAACGCCCTACGCACCATGGTCTAAAGGAATCCTCGAGCGGTTCTTCGGGAGCTTCGCCGATCAGTGTTCGAAGACCTTCTCGACGTACTGCGGCAACAGTGCGGCGGCGCGGCCGGAATGCCTGACGGAAATCCGTCGTGGCTATACCGACCAAGAGAAACGCAGGCTGCGCAAGCTGCATGGCAAAGATTGGAAGCGGATCGCGGTATTGAAATTCGTCGATCAGTCGGCGGTGCCCACAATGAAGGAAGCCACCGACGTGATCCGCGATTGGATTGATCTGTATCACCGCACGGGTCACCAGTTCGACGATCGATTCAACGTGATCCCCCTGGAATGCTGGCAGACCGCATCGCGCCTGCGTCGCGCCGTCGAGAACGAGCTGCTCCTGTTGATGGACGGCCGTGGCGTGTACCGCGTTTCCGCCAACGGGGTGAGCTTCAAGGCCGGAGCCATGAAGCACAGCTACGGCGGCAACTGCGTCGCCCTGAAGCCCTACATCGGCCGCGAGGTGTTTATCACCCTCGACCCCGCGGACCTGTCGCACTGCTTCGCGTTCACCACGACGGCGGGCCAGAAGCGGCGATTCATCGCCCGGCTCGACAGCAACGAAAAAATCCCGCCACATTCCGCAGTGGAGGCGGAGCGGGCGGTAATCGCAGGGAAGAAGCGCGAGCAGGCGGTGATGCAGAAGGCCCGCCGCTCGGAGGCCCGTCGGTTCAAGACCGTCGCCCAGCGATTGCGCGAACACAATCAGGAGCGCCTCGCTGAATTGCGGGCCACCGGCACGGACGGCAGGCGCGGGACGCCAAACATCATTCCGGTCGACGCCGGTTTCGACGTATGTTCGATCCACGATCAAAGGTCGTTTGAAAATGCCGCGGACGGCGACGACGAGACAGATTTCACGGACTTTTTCAAGCCCGAGGAGGCTGACGAAGCCGCCGAAGATGAGACCGATTTCAGCGACCTGTTCAAGCCGGACCAACCGGCTGACGACTTCGACGAGGCGGACGACGAGGAGAGGCGACCAAAAGAGAACGATGACGGAGGGCTTGATGCCTTTCTATGAGTGAAGACAGGGAACTCGACCAGTTCCTGATGGACCAGGAGCGGACGCTTATGGTGGCATGGACGCTGCCAAACGATGGCCCGCTGACCGACGAACAGCGTCGGGCGGCGATGGGCAATTTCAAGCGGTACATCGACAAGCGATCATTCACGATCGCCGATGTGGCTCACGAGCTGGGCACGCCCAAGGCGAGCACCATCCGCGAGCTCACTCTGGGCACGTACCGCGAGGGCAGCGACGCCCACATAAGAACGCTCAACAACTGGATCGAGCAGAACGCCCGCCGCCGGGCGGTCAAGCTCAAGAATGACTTCGATTCGACCACCAAGGTGGCCAAGGACATTTTCAACGTGGCCCGCATGGTCAGGGAAAACAGCACGATGGGGCTGGTGTTCGGCCCGGCGGGCATCGGCAAGAGCCGGTGCAGCCAGGCAGTCTACGAGGTGACCGCGGGGGCAATCCTGGTGAGGACGCTCAATTCGACGCGGACGCCCAAGGGTCTCATCGGGGCGCTGGCCGATGTGCTCCATTGCCGAAGCGCACACCGGAACGCGGAACACGCCAAGCAGACTCAGGAGGAGCGGGTCATCGCCAAGCTCGCTGAGAGCAACCGGCTCATTATCATCGACGAAGCCCATAAACTGACCACGGATGCGGTGGAGGTGCTGCGTGATATTCACGATGCCGCCGGAGTTCCGATTCTGCTGGTGGCCACCAGGGACCTTCACACACGGATTCTCAGATCGCTTACGCCGGACCTCGGGCAATTGTACTCCAGATTCGACATCATCCTATCGCTGGTGCAGGGACATGATCCCAATGGCGGCGATGGCAAGAAGCCGTTATTCACCATCGAGCAGATCAAAAAAATATGCGCTCAGCCCCAGATTCGCCTTGCCCGCGACGCCGAAGAGTACCTATCCGACATCGCCAATCAGTTGGGTTATGGCTCGATGCGTCGCTGCAAGATTGTGCTGGTCAACGGAGCCCGCGCCGCGCGAAAGCGACAGGGGGTCAGCGACGAGGACCCGGTCACGGTCCACGCCGAGGATCTAGAGCGGGCCGAGGGCCGGCTACGCTCCGATCGAACAGAAAGAGAAATGGCCGCCCAGCGGCGTCGCCGCTTGCAATCGCAGGCGCAGGCTCAGGAGGCGTAATGCGAGGAATCAGAAAGGACGATGGGGTGGCCGACAGGCGACGGATCGCCACGGCCGAAAAGAGCGGGAAGCCGCGGAGGATAGCTTAAACTCAAAACCGCCGCCGGTGTGCGTCTACTTCGCCAGGGGCGCATGCTGTGCGGCGGAACTACGCGCACAGCCCGCGTTGACAAATGCAGTTGTCGTACTGACAAATAGACGTTGTCCTTATAT
>Ga0187892_10004717_pt1 | contig 22495 bp, 16 predicted proteins | sample MA1701073metaG_FD_139345 | JGI IMG/M metagenome (GOLD analysis project Ga0187892, IMG submission 139345) | Bio-ooze microbial communities from a basaltic lava cave in the Kipuka Kanohina Cave System on the Island of Hawaii, USA - MA170107-3 metaG ... | reverse complement strand
TGGCTGGCCGCGGCGGGCCAGATCTTCTTCACGCTCTCGGTCGGGATGGGCTCGGTGCACTGCTACGCGGCCTACGTCGGGCGCGACCGGGACATCGCGCGCAACGCGGCCGCGGCTGGCTGGCTCAACGAGTGGGTCGAGGTGATCCTCGGCGGCTCGATCGTGCTCCCGATCGCGACCGCCTACCTCGGGCTCGAGGCGACGCGCGCGCTCGCGTCGGGCTCCGACCCCTGGTCGCTCGGCTTCGTCACGATCCCGCGCCTCTTCGCGCACCTCGGCTGGTTCGCGCCGGTCGCGGGCGTCCTCTGGTTCGGCCTCCTCTTCTTCGCGGGCGTCACGTCCTCGCTCGCGATGGGCCAGCCGGTCGTGGCGTTCCTCGAGGACGAGCTGCGCGTGTCGCGGCGCGGCGGCGCGCTCGCGTTCGGCGCCAGCACCGCCCTGCTCGGGCTCTTGTGCGTGTTCCTCTATCCGGGCGGCGCGTTCGGCGAGTTCGACTTCTGGACCGGCACGTTCTCGCTGGTCGTGTTCGCGCTCGGCGAGGCGCTGGTCTTCGCCTTCGTCTTCGGGCTCGACCGCGGCTGGGCGGAGATCACGCGCGGCGCCGACCTCCGCGTGCCCCGCTTCTTCCGCTTCGTGATCCACTGGGTCACGCCCGCGTTCTTCGCCGCGATCTTCCTCGGGTCGCTGGTGCAGCCGGCCGGCACGTGGGCCGGCGCCGCGCGCTCGCTCGCCCGGGGCGACGGCTGGCCGCTCGCGCCGGACAGCGTGCTCGGCCGCCTCTTCCACGTGGGCGCGGGCACGGGCTGGTTCGCCGCCGACGGCCGGCCCACGCCGGTGCTCGTGCAGGACCTGACCCGTGGGCTCCTCCTCCTGGTCTTCGCCGCCTGCGCCCTCCTCGTGCGGCGCGCCTTCCGCTCGCGCCCGGAGGCCGCCGCGTGACGGCCGCCGCCTGGCTGCTCCTCGCCGCGACGTGGGGCGTGGTCACGCTGTTCGCGGGCCGGCTCGTGTGGAGGATCGCCCGGGTGCCGCGCCCGGCCGCGCCGCCGTCGGAGCGCCATCCCCCGGCGCTGTGGCTCCTCGGCGCGGTCGAGCTCTGGGAGCGGTTCGGCTTCTACGTCATCCTCACGCTGCTCACGTTCTTCCTGACCGAGCACCACGGGCTCCGGACGGAGCAGGCCGGCCTCGTCTACGGCGGCTACCTGGGCCTCGTCTACTTCACGCCGGTCGCGGGAGGGCTCCTCGCCGACCGCCGGCTGGGCCGCGTGCGGGCGATCGCGCTCGGCGGCGCGCTGCTCCTCGCCGGCTACGCGCTGCTCGCGCTGCCCGGCGGGCTTGCGCTCACGGTCGGCGCGCTCTTCGTGGTCACGCTCGGGAATGGGCTCTTCAAGCCGAACATCTCCGCGCTCGTCGGCGGCCTCTACCCGGCCGGGAGCCGGCTCCAGGACGCGGCCTTCAGTCTCTTCTACGTCGCGATCAACGTCGGCGCGTTCCTCGCGCCGATCGCGGCGGTGGCGCTCCGGCGCGCGCTGGGGTTCCACGCCGCCTTCGGCGTCGCGGCGGCGGGCCTTGCGGTCTCGCTCGGCCTTCTCGGCCTCGGGCGGCGATGGCTTCCGCGCCCGGAGGAGGCGCGCGCTGCGCATCCCTCGGAAGGGCGCGCGCCCGGTCCGCCGGATGAGCGGCGCCGCATGGCGGCGCTGCTGCTCGTCTTCGCCATCGTGATCGTGTTCTGGATGGCCTACAACCAGAACGGCTTCGCGCTCTCGCTCTGGGCCCGCGACCACACGACCGCCGCCCTGTTCGCGGACCCGGGGACCTACCAGACGTGCAATCCGTTCTTCATCCTCGCCTTCACGCCGCTCCTGGTCGCGCTGTGGCGCCGGCTCGGCGCGCGCGGCCGCGAGCCGGGGACGCCCGCGAAGATGAGCTTCGGCATGGCGGTCACCGCGCTGGCCTTCGGCGTGATGGCGCTCGCGGGCCGGGCGGGCGGCGACCAGGGCCGCGTCTCGCCCGCCTGGCTCGTCGGCGCCTACGCGGTGCTCACCGTGGCCGAGCTCTGCGTGAGCCCCATGGGCCTCTCGTTCGTGGCGAAGATCGCGCCGCCCCGACGCCGCGGCCTGCTCATGGGCGGCTGGTTCGCGGCGGCCGGGCTCGGCGGCTACCTCTCGGGCGCGATCGGCTTCCTCTGGGCGCGCTGGCCGCACAGCGGGTTCTTCCTCTTCCTGGCCGGCGCCGCGCTCGTGGCCGCGCTCCTCCTCCGCGCGGCGCTCCCGCTGCTCCGGCGCGCGACCGCCGGACTCTACGGGGCCGTCGAAGCGAACCGGTAGCTGCCCGACGCGACGTCGAACACGGCCTCGTCCCCGTCGCGCCGGATCGGACGGACCCCGCTCGCACGCTCGACCGGTGCGCCTCCCTCGAGGATCGCGGTCCGCGCGCGCGCGGGGAGCCGGACCTCGGCGGTCGAGCCCACCGGCACGTCCACCGCGAGGTGGAAGCGGTCCCCTTCGATCCGCCACGCGCTCGCGGCCCGGCCGCGGGGCGTGAGGTGCTCGGCCCGGGCATGCGTGAGCCCGCCCCCCGGATGCGGCCGGATCACGATGCGCCGCCACCCCGCGTCCTCGCCATCCTGGTCGAGACCCGCGACCGTCCGGTACAGGAACTCGCCCACCGACCCGAACGCGTAGTGGTTGAACGAGTTCATCTCGGGATCCTGGAACCCCTTCTCCTCCGTCCATCCGTCCCAGCGCTCCCAGATCGTGGTCGCGCCGTGGCGGATCGTGTAGCCCCAGGACGGATAGCTCTCCTGCATCAGGACCCGCCAGGCGAGATCGGGCCGCCCGCCTTCCACGAGCGCGGGGAGCAGGTGCGCGACCCCGAGGAAGCCGGTCGTGAGGTGGCCGTCGTGCCTCTCCACGTCGGCGGCGAGGTGGCGCGCCGCCGCCGCGCGCAGCGCGAGGGGCACGAGGTCGAAGCGGAGCGCCAGCGCGTAGGCGGTCTGGGTGTCCCCGTGGATCCGGCCGTCGCCCTGGACGAAGGCCCGCTGGAACGCGGCGCGGATGTCCGAGGCCAGCTCGCGATAGACGCCGGCGTCCCGGGCCCGGCCGAGGGCCACCGCCGCGCGCGCGAGGAGGCTCGCGGACTGCGCGAAATACGCGGTCGCCAGCAGGTCCTTGGGAGTCTCGGAGCCGGCCGCCACCCAGTCGCCGTAGTTGTTCCCCACGCGCCGCGTCCAGATGAGGTCCGGGTTGCCGGCGCGCACGTACTCGACCCAGCGCCTCATCGAGTCGTAGCTGCGCTCGAGGAGGCGGCGGTCGCCGGTCTCGCGCCAGACGACCCAGGGGACGATCACCCCCGCGTCCCCCCAGGCCGGCGCGCCGTCCGCCAGGTCCACGCAGCGCGGCGAGACGTCGGAGAAGGCGCCCTCGGGTGACTGCGCGTCGCGCACGTCGACGAGCCACTTGGTGAAGAAGCCGGCCAGGTCCGCGTTGAGGAGGGCGGTGGGCGCGAAGACCTGCGCGTCCCCCATCCAGCCCAGCCGCTCGTCGCGCTGCGGGCAGTCGGTCGGGACGGACAGGAAGTTCCCGCGCTGACCCCAGACGATGTTCTCCTGGAGCCGGTTCAGCATGGGGCTCGAGCACTCGAACGTCCCGGCGCGCGGCATCACGGAGTGGATCACGATCCCGGTGATCGCGTCGAGCGGGGGACGGCCCGGCCAGCCGGTCATCTCGACGTAGCGGAAGCCGTGATAGGTGAAGCGCGGCTCCCAGTCGGTTCCGTGCAGCCAGCAGACATCCGTGGAGGTCGCGCCCCTCAGGTTGGCCGTGTAGATCGTGCCATCCGGGTTGAGGACTTCGGCGAACCGGAGCCGGATCGGCTGCCCGCCGGCCGACCCGTCCGGAGGCCGGATCAGGACGCGGCCGACCATGTTCTGGCCCAGATCGAAGACCCACGCTCCGGGTCGCGGCTCCGTCAGCGACACCGGCTCCAGCCCCTGGGTCCGCTGGATCGGCGGGCCGATCTGGGCGACGAGCGGGACGACGATCCCGGAGTCCACCGTTGCCGGCACCGCCCCCAGGTTGCAGGCCCATCCGGGTATCACCTCGTCACCGCTCTCTCCGAGCAGGAAGTCCGCCCTCGTCGGAGGCGGAGAGATCGCCGCATCCCAGGACTCGTCCGTTCCGATCACCGTGCTCGTCCCGTCCTCGTACTCGAGGTAGAGCCGGGCTCGAAAACGAGGAGCGCGACCATAGTGATTCCTTCGTCCTCCCCAACCGACGCTCCCTGCGTACCATCCATCGGCGAGGACGACCGCCAGGACGCCGTCGCGGCCGCGGCGGAGGAGCTCGGTCACGTCGTACGTCTGGTACTGGACCCGTCTCTTGTAGTCGGTCCAGCCGGGGGTGAAGACGTCCCGGCCGATCCGTTCGCCGTTGAGCCAGGCCTCGTAGAGCCCGAGAGCGGTGGCGTGGAGGCGGGCCCGCCGGACGGGTGCGGACAGCGAGAAGGGCTTCTGGAGCTCGATGCATCGTCCCGGGTCGTCGAGCGCGGCGGAGGCCTCGTCCAGCACGCCCCAGGGTTTCGAACCCGCGGGTCCCAGCTCGCGGGCCGCCACCCATGAGGACGCTTCCCGCGCAGCCGCCGCGCTCCATGTCCGGCCCGAGTCCACGACGAGGGGATCGCCCTTCTCGAAGTCGATCCGGAGCTGGCCGATCCAGCCAGCGGGGCCGCCACCATTGCGAACCGCGACCTCGATGATGTTGCGGCGGCCCGGCTCGAGCCCGGCCACCACGTCGACCAGCGCGACCCGCTCCCAGGACCGGCCGCTCCCCGACTCCTTGCCGTTCACGAGGAGCCGGAACTCGTCATCGGCGGAGATCATGAAGCGGGCCGACCGGATCGGGACGTCCGGGAGCTCGACCTCGCGCCGGAAGAAGCGCTCCCCCTTCACGGGCTCCTCGGGGAACCAGAGCCACTGCGCCCGGGCCAGGGTCGGCCGCGGCGCCGGGTCCGGCACCTCGAAGCCGATCCATTGCGACGCCTTCCAGTCCTCAGGCCGGACGAGGCCCATCTCCCACCAGGCGGGCTCGCTCTCGACGGTGACGTCGCCGTCCCCCCAGACCCGCACCTTCCACCACGCCCGCTCCATCGACGCGAGCGCGCGCCCGCCGTACTCGACGAGGACGGAGTCGTCCCCGGCCACCCGACCGCTGTCCCAGAGGTCCCCTTCCCCAGCCCGCAACCGCTCCTCGCTCGAGGCCACGAGCAGCCGATACGCCTTCTGTCGCGCGCCGCGGTCCGCGGACTCGACGATCCACGAGAGACGCGGGCGGGGCTCGTCGATCCCGAGCGGGTTCGCGGCGTGCTCGCAGCGGAGCGCGGTCACGCGGAGCGGCGGCGCGTTCCGCGGCGCGTTGCTGGAGAGGCACCCGGTCAGCACGAGCGCGGTCATCAGGTTTCGGTGCATCGCGCCGGTCTCACGGCCCGCCACTTTCTCCGCTCCTCCGGCCGATTCCAAGCCCGCGTGCCTCCCCGGGGGTCCCGATGGTCACGATTCCGGCAGCGGTCGGCCGAGAGCGGCCCGTATAATCCGCCCACCCATGAAGGTCGGACCGAGCGACGTAGACACCACCTTCTTCCAGCGCGACATCGAGCTCGCGCGGCAGGTCCATATCGCGACGCTGCCACAGCCCTTCAAGGACCCCGCGCTCGAGATGGCGCTCCGGTACCAACCGGCCTTCGGCTTCGGCGGCGACTACTGCTCGGTGCACCGCGTGGGGGAACGCTATCGCATCACGGCCTGCGACGTGAGCGGCCACGGGATCGCCGCGGCCCTCATGGTGGGGCGCATCAACACCTTCCTCCGCGAGAAGAGCGCCCAGTTCAAGACGCCGCGCCTGCTCACGGCCGCGCTGGACCGCTTCGTCCAGGAGAACTTCGGGAAGCTGGGGATGTTCCTCACCTTCTTCGTCGCGGAGTTCGACCCGGCCTCGAAGGCGCTCGCCTGGTACGGCGCCGGCCACCCGCCCGCGCTCTGGGCGTCTCGGGCCCAGGGGCGCATCGTGCCGCTCCCCTCCTCCCAGCCTCCGCTCGGCTTCGAGTTCCCGGGGCGGAAGCCCGGGGAGGACCAGACGGCGACGCTCGAGGCGGGCGACCGCGTCCTGATCTGCACCGACGGCGCCCTCGAGGCCCGGAGCCAGGAGGGCGCGCTCTTCGGCGCCCAGGCGCTGGAGCAGGCCTTCTGGGAGCTCCGCGAACAAGGGCCCGACGCTCTCGTCGAAGCGTTGCACCAGCGCATCCTCGCGCACTCAAAGCGTCCCCACGACGACATCCTGCTGCTCCTCCTCGGAATCAAGTGAAGCGCCTGATGCTCGCAGGACCGGCCGAGGCCCGGACGCTTGGCGGGCTCCGTCGCCAGCTCGATCGCTTCCTCCGGGAGGCGGGCTTCAGCGCCGAGGGCACGACCGCGCTCGCCCTGGCCTTCCAGGAAGCAGGCGCCAACGTCATCCGCCACGGGCGCGGCGAGACCCTCCGGGTCACGGTGGAGCTGGAGGGCGGCGAAGCGGTGCTCCGCGTGCACGACTACTGCGGTGAGAAGAACGCGGCCTGCCTCAGCGCCGAGCCGCCGGCGCAGCTCCGCCCGGGCGGACTCGGGATGCACCTGATCCGCTCGAGCACCGACGACGCCCGCCTCGAGCCCGAGGAGGGGGGACGCCTGGCCCTCGTGCTGAGGAAACGCTCGTGAAGACGCCCTTACGCGTCGCCGAGGAATCGCAGGAGGGGGCGAAGGTGCTCCGGGCTCAGGGCGAGCTGGACCTCGCGAGCGCCGGCCAGCTCCGCGATCCGCTGCTCCGCGCCTTCGACAGCCGGCCCAAGGCCGTGGTCCTCGACCTCGCCTCGATCCTCTACCTGGACAGCGCCGGCGTCGCCGTGCTGGTCGAGGGCTATCTCAAGGCCAAGAAGGCCAAGGTCCCCTATCGGCTGACCGGGGTGGGCCCGACCGTGCGCGGCATCCTCGAGATGGCCCGCCTGCTGGAGGTCTTCGAGATCCGCGACGACGTCGCGCGCGCGCTGACCGGCTGATGCTCGCGTCGGTTACCGGACCGATCGGGCGCGCGGCGCTGGAGTTCACGGTCCAGGCCGGCCGGGTGGTGCTGCTCCTCAGGGAGACCGCCGGGCACGTGCTCTTCGCGCCGAGGCGGGAGCGGCGCGAGCAGCGACGCCAGCTCGGCCGCCTCGCGGTCACCATCGGCAACCGATCGCTGGTGATCGTCGCGCTGACCAATGCGCTGATCGGTGCCATACTAGTGCTCCAGACCTCCGAGCTGCTGCGCCGCTATGGTCAGCTCCCGCTGATCTCCGGAGTCGTCGCGGTCTCGATGACCCGCGAGCTGGGGCCGCTCATGACCGCGATCATCTTCATCATGCGCGTGGGCTCGGCCTTCACCGCCTCGCTCGGCCTGATGAAGGCCAACGAGGAGATCCTCGCGCTCGAGACCATGGGCATCCCGCCGACCTCCTACCTGGTCGCGCCCCGGATGGTCGCGGCCTGGATCATGCTCCCCTGCCTCGCGATCTTCGCCAACGCCGTGGGCATCCTGGGCGGCTGCCTGACCGCGTGGCTCAAGTTCGACCTCGGGATCGAGCGCTACCTCAGGGACACCGCCGACTTCCTGGTGCTCCGCGACCTCTGGGCGGGCGTCGTCAAGACCTGGCTCTTCGCGACCGTGATCACGACGATCTCCTGCCACATGGGTCTCTCGGTGAAGGAGGGCTCGGAGGGGCTGATGCGCAACACCATGCTCTCCTCGGTAGCCTGCCTGGTGGCGGTCGTGGTCACGGACCTGGTCTTCACGGGGATGCTGCAATGGATTCCGTGAACCTGCTCGAGGCCCACGACATCCGGATGCGCTACGGGACGCGGGAGATCCTCCGCGGGATCACCTTCGAGGTCGGGCGGGGCGAGATCGTGGTGCTCATGGGCGGGAGCGGGACCGGGAAGAGCACGCTGGTCCGCGTCCTCTTCGGCGCGCTCCAGCCGACTTCGGGCGAGGTGCTGCTCGAGGGGGACGACCTGACGCGGCTCTCGGGGGACGCGGCGCTCCCCATCCGGCGGAAGTTCGGCGTGCTCTTCCAGGACGGTGCGCTGCTCAGCTCGCTCTCGGTGGCCGAGAACGTGGCGCTGCCGATCCGGTTCCATACCGATCTTCCCCACTCGACGGTGGAGATCATGGTGCGGCTCAAGCTCGATCTCGTCGGGCTCTCGGGAGAGGGGCACAAGCTCCCCGGTGAGCTCTCCGGCGGGATGCGCAAGCGGGCCAGCCTCGCGCGGGCCATCGCGCTCGACCCGCTGGTGGTCTTCTGCGACGAGCCCTCCAGCGGCCTCGACCCCATGGCGACCGCGATGATCGACCGGTTGATCCTCGACCTGAAGGAGAAGATGGGGATCTCCTCCGTGGTGGTGACGCACGACGTCCAGAGCGCGATGCGGATCGCCGACCGGATCTGCCTCCTGGACTCGGGCAAGGTCCTGGCGAGCGGCGCGCCGGACGAGATCCGGCGCTCGAAGGACCCGCGCGTGCAGCAGTTCCTGTCCGGGAGCCTGGAGGGCCCGCTGGCCGGCGGGCGGCGGAAGAGCTTCCTGGACGACCTGGCGGACCTCGAAGCGGAAGAGCCCCGGAGTTGAAGGAAGACTCGATGGACTACCACAAGTCGGAGCTGCGCGCGGGGGTCTTCGTGCTCCTGGCGGCGGCGGTGCTGGTCGTGATGGTCTTCTCGGTGACCGGCCTCCCCAAGGGGAAGCGCGCCACCTGGTTCGCCGAGATGAAACAGGTGCGGTTCCTCAAGCCGGCCAGCGCCGTGACCTTCGCGGGCCATCCGGTGGGCGACGTCCGGCGCCTCGATCCGATCCCCGAGCAGGGCCGGGTGCGCGTCGAGGTCTCCATCGACGCCGCGCTCGAGGTGCGGGACGACGCGACCCTGACCCTGCGGCAGGACGGGCTTCTCGGGGACAAGTACCTCGAGCTGGACCCCGGGACGAAGGGGCGGCCCGTGCACGCCTCCGACCAGCCGATCCGCTCGCGGATCCCGGCGGGCCTGGACGAGCTGACCGAGGGTCTGGACCTGTTCCTCACCCAGGTCGCGCCCCAGCTCACGGAGCTGCTCAAGCGGTTGGACAGCATCCTGGGAGGCGTCCAGCAGGTCCTGGGCGAGACGGGCACGGCGAAGATCCAGACGATCGTCGATGGAATCGCGACGCTGGTCGAGGACTTCAAGAAAGAGAAGTTCCCGCAGGAGCTGGGCCAGGTCACGGACCGCCTGCTCGAGCTCACGAAGGCGATCGAGGGGACCGTGGCCCAGTTCGACACGATCGCCCGGGAGAACCGGGAGGGGCTCAAGGAGGTCGTGGGCAACGTCATCGTGCTGACCGACCAGGCCAACGGGGTGCTCCGGGACAACCAGGCGAACCTCCAGCTTGCGATCCGGAGCCTGCGCGAGGTGAGCCACCATCTGGAACAGCTCTCGCGGAAAGTGCGGGCCCAGCCGAACGTGCTCCTCTTCGGTGGGCCGGAGCCGCTGGAGGACCGCCGCGCGCGCGACGAGACGGAGCTCCGGCGCGAGGGTCGCGTGGGCCGCTACGACAAGGAGGACCGGTGAGGAAGCCCGGGACCCTGCTCCTGCTCGCCGCCTGCCTGGGCTGCCGGAGCTACCACGCGGTCGAGAGCCACTACAACCGCGGCGTGGAGCACCAGGACGGCGGTCGGCTGGCGCTCGCGATTGAGGAATACCGGCTCGCGCTGGAGCAGCGGCCGGACGACCTGAAGGCGCGCTTCAACCTCGCGGTCGCCTATCACGACCTGGGCCGCAAGGACCGGGCGCTCGAGGTGTACCGCGAGGTGCTCGCGCGGCAGCCGGACAACGCGCGGGCGCTCGTGAACGTGGCCGAGCTGCTCCGGGAGCAGGGCCGGCTCGACGAGGCGCGCGCGCACCTCGAGCGGGCCGAGGCGGCCGAGCCCGACCAGGCCTGGCCGCTCTGCGCGCGGGCCGTCTTCGAGGAGGCGCAGGGGGACCTCGGGGCCGCCAGCGCGAGCCTGCGCCGCGCGCTGGAGCGGGACCCGCGGAGCGCGGTCGCGCATTACGGCCTGGCGCGGCTCCTCGAGCGGGAAGGTAGGGCGGACGAGGCGCTCGACCACTACGACGAGGCGCTCGAGACCGACCCCGACGACGTGGCGTCGCTCCTCGCCTCGGCCCGCCTCATGGCGCGGCGGGGGGACGGGCGCGCGGCGGCGGCGCGTCTCGAGCTGGTGGCCGGGCTCGTGCCGGAGCGCGCCGACGTGCTCCGCGAGCTGGCGGCCGCGCGCGAGCAGCTCGGCGAGGTCGAGCGCGCGGTCCAGGCCCTCTGGGACGCTCGCGCGCTCCAGCCCGAGGACCCCGCGATCGCCGAGGCGCTCGCCCGCCTCTACGGCCGGCTCTGTGCGGGGAAGTGAAAAGGTGCCACTCTTCATTTCCGCCGCGGAAATGAAGAGTGGCACCTTTTTTCCCGACGCGGGAGCCATCGGGTGAGAGGGTCGCTGCCGTCACGGCGCCCCCGTGCCCCGTGAGCCGGCACCGCTCCCGCCCCGTGACGCCGTCCCACACCGCCGCGAAGACCGGTCCGCGGCGCGACCTTCGACCGGAGGGGGGCTCGGTCGTCACGTGGTCCGAGGACCAGATCGTGCTTCAGCACCACCGGCGGCCGCCCGCCCGCCACGTCCACCAGCTCCGCCTGGAGCGCGCGCTCAGGCTGCTGCCGCCGCCGCACGATCGGGCGCGTGACCAGCACGAGCCGGTCGCCGCCGGGGGACACCGCGAGCGCCTCGACCCATCTTCCCGACCCGTGCTGATGCCGGGCCTGGATCGCACCGCTCTCCAGCTGAAGGCGGTGACGCTGGGCCAGCGCCGAGAGGATCGCGTCGTGCGCGGGCTGGCCCGCCTGGCTCGCGGGCGGCGGCGATCCGACGGGCCAGGCTCTCGCCCTCGACGTAGCGCATGGCGATGTAGGGCGTCCCGTTCGCCAGGCCGGTGTCGTAGATGGTGGCGATCCCGGGATGGTCCAGCCGCGAGGCGACCCCGGCCTCGCGGCGGAAGCGGCGCAGCGTCTCCTCCGAGGCGGCGCCGATGCCGGTGAGCACCTTGAGCGCGACCGCGCGGCCCAACCGCTCGTCCTGGGCGAGCCAGACCGTCCCCTGACCTCCGCGCCCCAGCTCGCGCACGAGGCGGTACGGCCCGACGCTCCCGAGGTCCGTCCGCTCGTCCATCGCCCGCATCCTATCGGCCCAGCCCCACCTCGAAGCGGGCGCTTTCCTCCCGCGTGAGCTCGCGCGGACATGAGGCGCGCGCCGCCTCCCGCGCGTCCACGGGCCAGATCCGGGCGGTGCCGTCGCGCGACGCGGTGATCACCTGCGTTCCGTCGGGCGCGAACGCGACTACGTGGACGTCCAGGCGGTGGCCGCGAAGCGTGGCCTCCTCGCGACCGGTCCCGGCGTCGAAGATGCGGGCGGTGGCGTCCTCGGAGCCGGTCACCACGCGACGGCCGTCCGGGCTGAAGGCCGCGCAGCGGACGGGCCCCTGGTGCCCCTCCAGGCGCGCCTGCTCGCGGCCGGTAGCCGCGTCCCACACGCGCGCGCTCTGGTCGCGATGCGACGTCACGACGCAGCTCCCGTCGGCGGAGAAGGCGGCGTGCTCGGCGCCGGCCGTTCCGAGGCGGGCCACCTCGCGGCCGGTCGCGAGGTCGAACAGCCGGGGAGTGTCGTAGGGGAGGATCGCCACGCGTGCCCCGGCCCGATCGAACGCGGGCGCGCGCATGGGGACCGCCCCGGTCTCGAGCCGCAGCCCTTCCGGCTCGCCGGTGACGGCCGACCGCAGGGTCAGGGGCGACTCCGTCGAGAGCGTCAGCACGCGGCGTCCGTCGGGAGTGAACGCGCACGCGAACGCGCCTCGCTCCTCCCAGCGGGCCACTACCTGACCGGTCCGGAGGTCGATCAGCCGGACCCGGGGCGCCGCTTCCGGCGGCGCCGGCCGCTGTCCCCGGGTGACGGAGCGGAGGGGATGGAGCACGGCGGCCACCCGCGCGCCATCGGGGCTGAGGGACAGCGACTCGAAGCCGAACCCCTTCTCGGGGCCGAGGCGCAGCCGCGGGGCCCCGCCCGGGGCCTCCCACACCCGGGCCGATCCATCGAGGTAGAGGAGCGCCACGGCGTCTCCCCGCGGCGACAGCGTCACCTCGCGGGCCATGACCGCCGATCCCGGCAGCCCAAGCCTGGGGCGGCCGGTCGCGACTTCGAGCATACGGAAGGTGGCGCTCATCGAGGGGCCCAGAGCGAGCACGCTCCCGTCGGGGGTCAGCGAGACGGGTGCCGGCTTGCGGTCGGAGCCGAAGCGCCGCACCACGAGGTCCCGCGCGGACTCCCGGCTCCACGCTCTCAACGTCCCGTCCCGGGAGACCGTGACGATCCGCCGCCCGTCCGGCGTGAAGCGGACGTCGGAGACGTCGGCTTCGTGGCCGCAGAGGGTGGTCTCCAAGGTCCCGGTGGCCACGCCGAGGAGCCGCACGGTCGTGCCGGCCGGCGTGGCCAGGACGCCCGACTCGGGATGGAAGGCGACCACCGTGAAGTCTCCCGGGGTGTCGGCCGGGAGGAGCGTGAGCCGCTGGAGCGAGGCCGCGTCCCAGAGCCTGAGCGCCCCGGTCGTGTGGCGGACCGCGATCCTCTGGCCGTCGGGCGAGAACCACGCGCGGTCGCTCGGGCCGTCGCTTCCCTTGAGCGCGTGCTTCTCCTCGCCGGTCTCGCCGTCCCAGAGTCGCGGGGTCCGAAGCGGGTCGGCCGTCAGGATCGACCGGCCGTCGGGGCTGAACTGGGCCGAGCCGCTCGCGGGGAGGACCGCGACCTGCTTCACGCCCGCTACGTCCCAGAGCCGCGAGGTCCCGTCACCCGGGACGCGGAGCCGGCCCGTGGGCGTGTCGGTCACCGTCTCCATGGTGCGCGACGCGCCGGTCGAGAGCAGACGGCGCCCGTCCGGGCTGAACTCGATCGCGCGGATGAGCCCGTCGTGGCCCTGGAGCGCTCCCTGGAGGGCGCCGGTGACGGCGTCCCAGAGGCGGATGGTCCGGTCGTAGGAAGCCGTCGCCAGGCGGTCCCCCTCCGGCGAGAACCCGAGCTGGGTGATCGGCTGCTCGTGGCCGGCGCAGCGGACCGGGGCCGCGCCTCCGGCCGTGTCCCGGAGCTCCGCGACCAGGGGATCGCGCAGCCCCACGGTGGCGAGGCGGCGGCCGTCGCGGGAGACGGCCGCGTGCGTGAAGGAGCTCTCGCCTCCTCCGAGCACGGCCTCCGTCGCGCCGGTCTCGAGGTCCAGCCGCCGGGCCGTCCCGTTGGAGGCGAGCACCCAAGCGACGCGTCCGCCGGTCGGGAGGCCGAGGAGCCGCGGCGATCCCATGCCGCCGACGGCGCGCCGCTCGTGGCAGGCGTCGAGCGCCGCCCAGAGCGCCTGCTGGGCCAGGCCGCCCTCGATCGAGCGCGCGCCCTCGAGCGCGAGGAGGAGCGCGAGGCCGGGGTTGTGGGAGATCGCCGCCGAGGACTGCGCGATCAGCCGGAGCCCCTCCGAGCGCGCCAGCGTCCGGTCCCGCTCCCCGAGCGCCGCGGTCTTGGCGCTCACCTCCTCCCGCACGCGGCGGAGGAGATGAAGCGCGAAGCCGAGGCCGGCGACCACGAGGACCAGGAACGCGGTAACGGCCCGGTTCCGCTCGATCCAGCGGCTGAGCCGCAGCACGGGCCCGGCGGGACGGGCGTGAATCGGCTCGTGCTCGCGGACGCGACGGAGGTCCTCGGCGAGGTCCAGCGCGGTCTGGTAGCGCCGGTCGCGGTCCTTCTCGAGCGTGGTCTCGAGGACCACCTTCAGGTCGCGCTGGATCGCGGGGTTGAAGCGGCGTGGATCGGGCGGCGGCTGCGTGAGGATCGCGTGGTAGAGCCCCTCGCGGGTCGGGCCCTCGAAGGGCCGGCGCCGCGTGAGGCACTCGTAGAGCGTGACTCCCAGCGAGTAGACGTCGGTCCGGCGGTCGGGGGCCGCGCCCCGGGGAGCGATCTGCTCGGGCGACATGTAGTGCGGGGTGCCGTGCAGCTCGCCGCTCTGCGTGAGCGTGGCGGTGCCTCCGGAGACGTCGCGGGCCAGCCCGAAGTCGAGGAGGATCGGGTCGCCGTGCGGCGTCACCATGATGTTCCCCGGCTTGAGGTCGCGATGGACCACGCCCGCCTGGTGCGCGGCGTGCGTGGCGCGGGCGGCGGCCTCGATCAGGCGCACGGCCTCGAGCGCGCGCGCCCGCGCGGTGGACGAATCCGGCGGGTCGGCCCGCTCCGCGATCCATCCGGCCAGGCTCTCCCCATCGACGTGGCGCATCGCGATGTAGGGGAGGCCGTCGTGCACGCCGGCGTCGTAGATCGTGCAGATGCCGGGGTGGTCCAGGCGGGAGGCGACCTCGGCCTCGCGGCGGAAGCGGGCGACCGAGTCTTCGGACGTGGAGCCGAGGCCGGTCAGCACCTTGAGGGCCACCGGGCGGTGGAGGCGCGTGTCCTCCGCGAGGTAGACCACTCCCTGTCCGCCGCGCCCCAGCTCGCGGACCAGGCGATAGGGCCCGACCTGCTCGAGCATGGGCAGGGTCAGGACCCGCCGCGGGTCCTGACCCTCTCGAACGTCACGGCACGATCCGGAGCGGCAGGTCGTTCGAGATCGTCTTGACCCCCGAAGGCGACCCTCCCGGGTTCAGGGTGATGAAGGCCACGTAGACCGTCGTCCCGGCGAGCGGCGGGTTCGAGGGGATGTTCAGGTAGGCGACGCCGTTGCCGGACGAGTCGAGCGTCCCGGAGAAGGCCTCGAAGACGCTGGGGTAGAGCAGCGACGCGAACAGGAGCCCGTCGATCGCCAGCGGGATCTTGCGCGTGTCGATCGAGATGCCGCCATTGGAGAGCGCGCACGCTCCCTGGTAGACGCGGTTCCCGTCCTGCGGAGCGCGGTAACGCATGAGCACCCGGGCGCCGAGCCGCGGCGTGTCGGCGGTGGTCAGCGCAGCGTCGAAGAGGGCGAAGTCGTCGAGCGCCGGGCTCCGGAGCAGCGGCGGATCGAAGTACGCCGAGAGTCCCAGCTCCCCGGCGTTCTGATACAGGGTGAGCGTCTTCTCGTGGTTCGTGTCCCAGGTCCCGTTCCGGTCCCAATCGACCCAGGTCGTGGCGCGGTCCAGGCGGACCACCATGCGCAGGCGGGCGGACATGCGGACGGGGGACAGGTCCGTGAAGATGTTCGACCCTCCACCGTTGTTGCGCTCGTACGTGAAGTAGCGGTCGAACCCGACCGTCGAGGTCGGCGTGTTGTCCTGCACCTTGTTCATGATCAGGTTGTGGTCGGCGGAGCCCCCGTTGTGCCGCGCGCAACTCCCGCCGAACTGCACGGCGCTCGTGCCCCCCTCGTAGAAGACCGTGACCTCCACGACGCAGTTCTGGAGGTTGTAGCCGTTCTTGGTGATGTAGCTGTAGAGGCCCGGCGTCGCGACGTGCAGCCGGCCGGCCGACACGATCCAGTCGCCCCGCTTCTCGGTCCAGCCCGGCACGCTGGTGCCGTCGGGATACGTGAACGAGTCCGTGTAGACCTGGGCGCCGGCCAGGGACGCGAGCGCGAAGAGGGGGAGGATCAGCTTCAAGCAACGTCTCCTGGAAAGGGGTCGAGGTCCGTAGTTCGTCGTCATGGCGAGCCCTCCTTGCGTTTGCCCGGGCGGGAGACTATCCCGAGGTCGCGTCGCCCGGCAAGATGCCGCCCATGGACGTGATCGTGGTCGGGGGGGGCGGGATGGGGACGGCGGCCGCCTGGCGTCTCGCGCGGCGCGGCGCCCGCGCGCTCGTCCTCGAGCAGTTCTCGGTCGGGCACGACCGGGGCAGCTCGCACGGGGAGTCGCGGATCATCCGGCTGGCCTACTTCGAGCACCCCGACTACGTGCCGCTCCTGCGCGCGGCGTACGCGCTCTGGCGGGAGACGGAGGCCGCGTCGGGGGAGCCCCTGCTCACGATCACGGGCGGGCTCGAGCTGGGACCCGAGGCGGGCCTGCTCGTGCGCGGGAACCTCGCGAGCGCGCGCCTCCACGGCCTGGAGCACGAGCTCCTGGACGCGGCGGCGATCCGCGCGCGCTTCCCGGCCTTCGGCGCGGAAACGGGGGTGGCGGGCGTCTTCCAGCCCGAGAGCGGCGTGCTCGCCGTCGAGCGTTGCGTGCGCGCGCAGGCGGCGCTGGCGCGCGCGGCGGGCGCGGAGGTGCGCGAGGGCGTGACGGTGCGCGCGGTGCTCCCGGACGGAGCGGGGGTGCGGGTCGAGAGCGACGCGGGGACCTTCCGCGCCGCGCGCGCGGTCGTGACGGCGGGGGCGTGGGCCGGGCGTCTCCTGGCCGGTCTCGGGCTGCCGCTCGCGGTCGCGCGGCAGACCGTCGCGTGGTTCGCGCCGCGCCGTCCCGAGCTCTTCGTGCCCGGCCGCTTCCCGATCTTCATCTGGGAGCGGCCCGAGGGGTTCTTCTACGGGTTCCCGATCGTGGGGCGGCCGGGCGTGAAGGTCGCGCGGCACGGCGGCGGCGCGACGGCGACGCCGGAGACCGTCGACCGGCGCTTCCGGGCCGAGGACGAGGCGCCGCTCCGCCGGTTCCTGGAGACGTGTCTCCCGGAGGCGGCGGGCGCGCTCCTCGGCGGATCGGTGTGTCTCTACACGAACACGCCGGACGCCGACTTCGTGATCGACCGGCACCCGGAGGCGCCGCAGATCGCGTTCGCCGCCGGCTTCAGCGGGCACGGCTTCAAGTTCGCGCCGGTGGTGGGCGCGATCCTCGCCGACCTCGCGCTCGCGGGCCGGACCGACCATCCGATCGGCCGGTTCCGCACGGCGCGGTTCTCGTGATCGGGGGGGCGCTCTTGAGCTGGTGGGGAGGCTCAATAGAATGCCCGCGCACTGCGCGAGGACCCAGCCCATGAGATTCCCCCCGCGTTCCGCGCTCTCGCTCGCCTGCCTGACGCTGTCCACCGCGCTGTCCGCCCAGACGCTGGTCCGGGACATCCATCCGGGACCGGCCTGGTCGATCCCGGCCTTTCCGACGGTGGTAGGCCGAACGCTCTTCTTCGCGGCCGAAACGAACGCTGCCGGGCGGGAGCTCTGGAAGTCCGACGGGACCTTCGATGGCACGTCGATGGTCGCCGACCTCCATCCCGGGCCGGGAAGCTCGGCGCTCGCGAACCTGACAGCGATGGGCGACAACCTCTTCTTCACGGCCTGGGACGGTGTCTTCGACGTGGAGTTGTGGACGTCCGACGGCTCGGCGGGGGGGACCCATATCGTGGCCGACATCCGTCCGGGCTACCCGGGCTCGACGCCCGCCGAGCTGACGGTCCTGGGGTCCACGCTGTTCTTCCGGGCGAACGACGGCACGCACGGCGCGGAGCTCTGGAAGTCGGACGGAACCGTCGCCGGGACCGTCATGGTCGCCGACGTCCGTTCCGGAGGGAGCAGCAATCCCGCCCATCTCACGCCCATGGGGGGCCTGGTCTTGTTCTCCGCCAACGATGGGCGGAGCGGCGTGGAGTTGTGGAGATCCGACGGCACCATGGCCGGCACGGTCCTGGTAGCGGACATCAATCGCGGGGACGCTGGATCCTCCCCGACCCTTCTTACGGTGTCCGCCGGCGCGCTCTTCTTCAGGGCGACCGATGCCCTGACCGGAGTGGAACTCTGGAAGTCGGACGGTACCGCGGGAGGAACGGTCCTGGTGGCCGACCTCGCTTCGGGGCCGGCATCCTCCAACCCCCAGATGCTCACGGCCGTCGGCTCCAGCGTGTTCTTCACGGCCGATGACGGGACGGGGAAGGGCGTCGAGCTCTGGAAGACCGATGGAACCACGATGGGCACTGTCCTGGTCGCGGATCTCAATCCGGGCCCGGCCAGCTCCAATCCCACCGAACTCACCGCCTCGGGCAACCTGCTCTTCTTCTCGGCCACGGACGGCGTGACCGGATTCGAACCGTGGGTCAGCGACGGAACCGCTGCGGGCACGCGGCAGGTCCGGGACATCCGGCCCGGCCCGGGAAGCTCCGCGCCGCTGCACCTGCTCTCGGCGGCCCACAACACGCGCATCCTGATGGCCGCCAACGACGGAATCCGCGGAACCGAGCTGTGGCTGAGCGACGGCTCCCTCGCGGGGACCATTCCGCGGGCCGATCTCAATCCCGGCCCCGCCGGCTCGAATCCCGTTCACTTCATCCGGATGGCCAGCGTGGTCTTCTTCGCGGCCGACGACGGTCTCAACGGGCAGGAGCTCTGGGCGCTGCCCCTCTCGGGCTTCGGAGGAGCCCTCGCGGAGCCCTACGGGATGGGCTGCGCGGGCACCGGCGGCCGGACGCCGCGCCTCTCGGGAACCGGATCGCCGGTGGTGGGCAACGCCGGATTCGCGATCCGGCTCTCGGAGGGGTTGTCCCAATCGACCGCCGCGTTGTTCCTCGGCCTGGATCGCGTCGCGATCCCCTTGGGAGGCGGGTGCACGGCGTACACGCTTCCCGTTTCGGTCCTGTTCGCCCCTACGGGGGGCACGGGCGAGGCGTCGTTCGCCCTGCCCATCCCGCCGATTCCGAGCCTGATCGGGATCGAGCTGCACGCGCAGTCCGGCGTCTTCGATCCCGCGGGGGCCTATCAGGGACTCCTGAGCTTCACGGCCGGCCTGCACGTGGTCATCGGAAACTGAACCGTCGAGGAGGAGAGCCTTCCATGAGAGCCATGCTCGCGAACTGGGTCCCCATCGCCCTCGGTCTGCTCCTGGCGGCCGACACATCGGCTCAGAGCCTCGTGCTCGACATCAATCCCGGCTCGACGACCTCCAACCCACAACTCCTCACCGCCGTGGGCGACCGGTTGTTCTTCGGCGCGAACAACGGAGTGAACGGCGTCGAGCTCTGGAAGTCGGACGGGACCTCGGGGGGGACGGCCATGGTGCTTGACATCAACCCCGGAGCGGCCGCCGCCAGCCTGCTCCATTTCATTGCCGTGGGCGACACGTTGTTCTTCCGTGCGAACGACGGCGTCAACGGCATCGAGCTCTGGAAGAGCGACGGGACGCCCGCCGGCACCGTGATGGTGACGGACATCAACCCCGGTTCCGCCAGCTCCACCCCACTCAACCTCGTCGCCGTGGGCAGTACCGTGTTCTTCCGCGCCGACGACGGAACGAGCGGCTCGGAGCTCTGGAAGTCCGACGGCACGGCGGCCGGAACCGTGATGGTGCGGGACATCAACCCGGGCTCGAGCACGTCGAACCCGCAGTTGCTCACGGCCGTGGGCGGCACCCTGTTCTTCGGCGCCAACGACGGGAGCAGCGGAGTGGAGGTCTGGAAGTCCGATGGAACGACGGCTGGGACCGTGATGGTGCGGGACATCAATCCGGGTGCGGCGGCCGCGAGCCTGCTCGACTTCACGCCCATGGGCAGCACGCTCTTCTTCCGCGCCAACGACGGCGTGAACGGCATCGAGCTCTGGAAGAGCGACGGCACGAACGCGGGCACCGTGATGGTCGCCGACCTCAACCCGGGTCCGGCCAGCTCGACCCCGGGTTCGATGGCCGTCCTGGGCAACACGCTGTTCTTCAGCGCGACCGACGGCGTCAACGGCATCGAGCTGTGGAAAAGCGACGGCACGGGAGCGGGGACGGTGATGGTGCGGGACATCAACCCCGGCGCCTCCAATTCGTCACCGCAGTCGACGATTGCGATGGCGCCGTACGCCTTCTTCACGGCGGATGACGGCACCAACGCCCGCGAACTGTGGATCAGCGATGGCACCACCGCGGGCACGACCATGGTTCACGACATCAATCCCGGAAGCGGCTCCAGCCTGCCCACGGGGGCCGGCCGCCTGGTGTCCTCCGCGCACAACATCCGGATCCTGATGGCCGGCAACGATGGCGTGAGTGGATCGGAGCTCTGGGTCAGCGATGGGACCTCGGCGGGGACCGTCAGGGTCGGGGACCTGAACCCGGGCTCGACCGGGTCGACGCCGGCGCTCTTCACCCGGGTCGGCGGTCGCGTGTTCTTCACGGCGAGCGACGCCGCCGCCGGGTTGGAGCTTTGGTCCGTTCCACTCGGAGCGTTCGGAGGAGCCCTGGCGGAGCCATTCGGTTCCGGCTGCCCCGGCACCGGGGGGTTGGTGCCCGCGCTCTCCGGGGTGGGCCTCCCGGTGACGGGGAACACCAGCTTCGCGGTGCAGGTGGATCGTGCCCGGCCCGACTCGACCGCAGTGCTCTTCCTCGGTTTCGCGCGCAGCTCGATTCCAGTGGGCGGCGGCTGCACGCTGTACGTCGTGCCCAGCGTCTCGCTGTTCTCGCCGACGACCATGATGGGCGTCGCGACTTTCGGACTCGCGATCCCACCGAGCTCGAGCCTGGTCGGCGTGGAGGCCTTCCTACAGTGTGTCGTCTTCGACCCGGCGGGTTCCTACCAGGGGCTTCTGAGTGCGAGCGGCGGTCTTCAGGTGGTGATCGGCAACGGATGACCGAGCCCGTGGTCCCACCCCTCCGCCGATGACGCGTTTTCGGGCGGCCGCCGGGTATCCTGGAGCCACCCCTCGATCGGAAAGCTGGAAAGAAGGAACCCGCCATGACACGCCCCGCCGGTCTCGTCGCTCTCCTGCTCGCCGCCACCGCCCTCCACGCCCAGCCGGTGCCCGGCGACTGGATCCTGACCGACAGCTACCCGGCCAGCGTGCACTATGGGACGCCGTTCTCCGGGCAGCTCGTGACGCTCAACAACGTCGCGACCCAGGGCTACTGCACCTACGGTCGGATGGCGGGCGACAACAGCTCGATGTACGTGCTCTTTGACAATCAGTCCTCCGCGTTCCTGCTCCGGTTCAACCGCCTGGGTGGGTTCACCACGCTGTTCGCGTTCCCGCTCAACGAGGTGGTCCGCGGCATCGAGCTCGACGTGGACGGGACGCTCGTGATGAACACGAGCAGCTTCGCCCGCATGGACCCCCTCCAGCCGTTGTCGCCGACGCAGATCGCGGCCACCTCGCCCTTCGGGTGGGACGTCACCATCGAGCAGGACACCGGGAACTACCTGATTCCGAGCGTGCCCAACGGCTTCAACTCCGCGCTCCTCTACGTGACCCGCGAGGAGCGGACCGTGCACACGCTGGCCACCGGCCTCGGCTTGATGCAGGCCGTGGACTTCGAGCCCCGCACCGGCGCCTCGCTGGTCGCGGGCTACCCCGCGCTCTACCGGGTCCGGCCCGACGGCAACGTCACCACGGTCTCGACCTTCCCGACCTACCAGTCCGCGCTTCGCGTCGATCCGCTCACCGGCGAGATCCTCGTCGGCGGCATCGACCGGAACGTGTTCACGATGGCCCGACTCTCGCCGTCGGGGCAGGTGCTCCAGAGCGCCCAGTACCCCGCGCTGCTCACCGGCAGCCTCGGCGTCGAGACCTATGGTTCGCGGAAGCTCTCGTCCCGCGGCGTCTTCAACAACGGCGGCACCGTCACCCTGAGCTTCTCGTTCCCCCAGTCGCCCGGCGCGCCGTACGTCGCGGCGCTGTCCTTCGCGCTCCGCCCGGGCATCCCGATCGGCGGCGGGCGCGTGCTGAACCTCCGGCCCGACGAGCTGTTCCAGATCTCGTTCGGAGGGCTTGCCGGCTTCACGACGGGGTTCTCGGGCGGCCTCGACGGGATCGGCGGCGCGACCGGGACGATCACGCTCCCGGCCGGCTTCCCGACCGGCATCCGCTTCTTCGTGAGCGCGGTGGCGCTGAACCCTGCGTTCCCGGTGGGGCTGGACGGCGCCAACAGCCTCGGTCTGACGACGCGCTGAGCCTCGCGCGGGCGCCGCGTCGTGGGCTCCCAAAGCCAGGACGGCAGGACGAAGACCGGCACCGCGCCGGAGATTGTCCGGATCCCTGCGGGGCGGTGGCCTGCCCGGCGTAACCTGCCGCGCTGGTCGGGGTCGCCCGTCACGTCTTCCATCATCTGGAGGCAGTGGTTCGCTGAGTTCCGCCCGGCCGGCCCTTGAGGCGCGCCCGCGCGATGGAGTCCGCCGCAGCCCCTCCACTCCTGAATGGAATCCCGCTTGAGTATGGAGTGGTTGAGGGCGGTTCGACCTCTTCTGCGGGTGCGGGAGGGAGCAGGTGGGGTGCGCGCCGGGCCGGCGCGGAGATTGTGGCCGGATCTGACCGGTGGGAGATGGCCGTGCGGACGTTCGAGGCCAACTTTCCGGGGGCGACGCAGTAGAATCCTCCGCCATCGAGGAAAACGTCGTGAGAATGAGCGGGTTGGGTGAGCATCGGGTCTCCTGGGGGCGGCTCCTGGAGTGGGAGGTGGTGCCGCGGTCATGGAGCGAGGTGGCGGCGCTCACGCCCTGGCCGAGGGTCTGATGGTCGCGTGCGAGCCGACGCCCCCGCCGGTCCGGCGCGGTCT
>Ga0187892_10004716_pt1 | contig 22503 bp, 16 predicted proteins | sample MA1701073metaG_FD_139345 | JGI IMG/M metagenome (GOLD analysis project Ga0187892, IMG submission 139345) | Bio-ooze microbial communities from a basaltic lava cave in the Kipuka Kanohina Cave System on the Island of Hawaii, USA - MA170107-3 metaG ... | reverse complement strand
CGTGACCGCGAGCGAGAAGCCGACCACGACGGTCTGGCCCGTGAACGACGGGTCGGGCGCGTCGGCATTGATCGTGAGCGTCGTCGCGGCGAGGTTGACCGTGTGCGTCTCGGTGTCGGTGGTCGACGCGAAGCTCACGTCGCCCGAATAGGTCGCGGTCAGCGTGCGTACGCCGACGGCGGTCAAGGCGAGGTTGCACGACGTCGCCGGCAGTGTCGCGATGCAGGTTTCCGCACCGCCGCTCGCCGTGATCGTCACGGTGCCGGTCGGAACGCCCGGGCCCGACGGCGTCAGCGTGAACGCGACCGCGACACTTTCGCCGCTGACCGACGGATCCGGCGCGTCGCTCGTGATCGCGAGCGCGGCCATCCCGAGCGAGACCATGTGCGACTCGGTGTCGCTCGACGCGCCGAAGCTCGCGTTGCCGGCATAGCTCGCGGTGATCGTGCGCGCGCCGGGGATGGTGAGCGCGAGTGAGCACGAGGTCGCGGGCAGCGTCGCGGTGCAGGTTTCCGTGCCGCCGCTGACGGTGACGACGACGTTGCCCGTCGGCGTGCCGGCGCCCGGGGCGCTAACGGCGAGCGTGAAATCGACGGTAACCGAGGCGCCGAGCCCGGACGGATCGGGGTTGTCGGCCGTGATGGTCAGCGTCGTCGCCGCGGTGTTCACGGTGTGCGTCTCGGTGTCGCTCGAGGCGCCGAAGCTCGCGTTGCCGGCGTAGCTCGCGGTGATCGTGCGCGTGCCGGGGCCCGTCAACGCGAGCGAGCACGAAGTCGCGGGCAGCGTGGCGGTGCAGGTTTCGGCGCCGCCGCTGACGGTGACGACGACGTTGCCGCCCGGGGTGCCGGCGCCCGGTGCGGTCACGCTCAGCGTGAACGCGACGGTGACCGACTGGCCGACGACCGATGGATCGGGATTGTCGGTGTTGATGGTGAGCGTCGTCGCTGCCGCATTGACCGTATGCGCTTCCGTGTCGCTCGAGCCGCCGTGGTTCGCATTGCCGGCGTAGCTCGCCGTGATCGTGCGCGAGCCGGCGCCGGTCAGCGTCAACGCACACGACGTCGCGGGCAGCGTCGCGGTGCAGGTCTCGCTGCCGCCGCTGACGGTGACGACGACGTCGCCGCTCGGCGTGCCGCCGCCCGGTGCCGTGACGCTCAGGGTGAACGCGACCGTGACGGACTGGCCGACGACCGACGGGTCGGGGTTGTCGGTGTTGATCGAGAGCGTCGTGGGGGCAGCGTTGATCGTGTGCGCCTCGGTGTCGCTCGACGCGCCGTGATTCGCGTTGCCGGCGTAGCTCGCGGTGATGGTGCGCGAGCCGGCGACCGTCAGCGCCAATGCGCACGAGGTCGCGGGTAGCGTCGCCGTGCAGGTTTCGCTGCCGCCGCTGACGGTGACGACGACGTCGCCGCTCGGCGTGCCGCCGCCTGGTGCCGTGACCGACAGTGTGAACGCGACCGTGACCGACTGGCCGACCACGGACGGGTCGGGATTGTCGGTGCTGATCGTGAGCGTCGTGGAGGCAGCGTTGACCGTGTGCGCCTCGGTGTCGCTCGAGGCGGCGTGATTCGCGTTGCCGGCGTAGCTCGCGCTGAGCGTGCGCGAACCGGCGCCGGTCAGCGTCAACGCACACGACGTCGCGGGCAGCGTCGCGGTGCAGGTCTCGCTGCCGCCGCTGATCGTCACGACGACGTTGCCGCTAGGCGTGCCGCCGCCCGGCGCCGTGACGCTCAGGGCGAACGTGACCGTGACCGACTGGCCGACGACCGACGGGTCGGGGTTGTCGGTGTTGATCGTGAGCGTCGTCGCTGCGGCATTGACCGTGTGCGCCTCGGTATCGCTCGACGCACCGTGGTTCGCGTTGCCCGCGTAGCTCGCGCTGAGCGTGCGCGAACCGGCGCCGGTCAGCGCCAACGCACACGAGGTCGCGGGCAGCGTCGCGGTGCAGGTCTCGCTGCCGCCGCTGACCGTCACGACGACGTTGCCGGTCGGTGTGCCGCCGCCCGGCGCGGTCACGCTCAGCGTGAACGCGACCGTGACGGACTGGCCGACGACCGACGGGTCGGGATTGTCGGAGTTGATCGTCAGCGTCGTCGACGCGGCGTTGACCTGGTGCGACTCGGTGTCGCTCGAACCGCCGAAGCCGCTCTGCGCCGCATAGGTCGCGGTCAGCGTCTTGGTGCCGGCCGTCGTCGAGGTGAGGTTGCAGCTGCCGCTGCCGCCCGACAGCGTCACGGCGCAGGTCGCGCCGGTTCCGTCCGCGACATCGACCGTCCCGGTCGGCGTGCCGCTCACCGAGCTCACCGTGACGGCGACGGGGTACGACTGGCCGACGACCGACGGATCGGGCGTATCGGCGGTAATCGTCGTCGTCGTGGTCGCGCTCGAGACCGTATGGCTCTCGGTGTCCGATGACGCATCGAAACCGCGGAAGCCGATGTAGGCCGCAGTCAACGTCTTCGCGCCGGCGCTGGTCGAGGTCAGCGCGCAGCTCGCGGTCGTGCCGGAGATCGTCCCGGTGCAGCTCGCGCCGGTGCCGTCGCTGATCTCGACACTGCCGGTCGGGTTTCCCGTGATCGCGATCCCGGCGTTCTTCGTGATGCTTGCCGTGACGGTGTAGGCCTGCCCGACGTTGGACGGATCGGGCGTGTCCGACGTGATCGTCGTCGTCGTGTTCGTGCCCGGGCTGAAGTACCAGGCCGTGGTCGGCGAGAGTTGCACGACCGCGGACGACACCCGCCGGTGGTTCGTCGCGATGAGCGTCGTCCCGACCGAGCACAGCGCGAACGCCGAGGCCGCGTTGAACTCGACCGGAATGTCGCAGGCCGTGGTCTGCCCGGCGTACGACAACTGCAAGGTGTAGTCGTCTGCCGTTGCCTGCAGCATGTCGACGCCCGACATGCCGAGCTTCAGGGTCGCGAGATCCTCGCCGGTCAGCCGGCGCTGGGCTTCGTCGCCGAACGCACCCTGCTGCATCGCCGATTCGGTTGCCGGCACGCCGAGCGCGGCGAGCACGTTGCGGTCTGCGTTCGCGGCGAAAAGGTGCCCCGCGCCGAGCGCGCCGGTGCGCGTGAACGTCGTCGTGTCGACGATCGACGGATAGTCGAGCGGATGGTTGCTGCCGGTCCGATACCAGTAGAGGTTGATGTCGTCGACGCGCACGTCGTCGCTCGACCCGTGCAGGACATCGACGCCCGCACCCTGGTTGAATGCCGCGTTCGGGCCGACGCCCGACTTCGTTCCGTTGCGGTCCGGCTCGGGCAGCCCGGACTCCGTCGCGTGATTGGGATGCGCGAGACCGAGGCAGTGCCCGACTTCGTGCAGCACCGTCGATTCGATATCGGCTTCGCCGCTGGCTAGGTCACTTTCGGTGCCGAGGCCGATGTTCTCGGTCGCTGCGCGCTGCGCGTTGAACGTCGCGACGACCTTCTGGATCGAGCTTTCGAACGTCGCGATCGTGCCCGGCGCAGGGATGCCCACGGTATTGATGCAGACCGTCACGACGCGCGGGCCACCGGTGCCGGTGTAGCCGTGAGGATGCGTGATGACGTTCGGCGAGCCGTTCGAGGCCGAGATGTACGGGCCGGCGTTGATGCTCGGCGCCACGAAGAGCGCCGCGCAAGCGACGAGGGTGCGTGTGTTCATCGCGCAACCTCCACCGCGAGCGGCACGCGCGCGTCGCGCGAGTAGTCGTCGAGACGCTGCGCGAAACGCGCGAGTCGGGACAGACTGTCGACTTCGCCGTAGCGCTGCGCCGTCGGCAGGAGCCCATACCATGCCGCGACTTGCTCACTGCCGCCCTCGCGCACGACGATCCGGTGCGTGTCGGCGCAGACGACGTCGTAGACGATCCCGCCCGAGGGCGCGAGGCTCGCGCGCAGCTCGCGCACGGCCTCGAGCTCGTGACGGACGGAGACGGCGTCGAAGCCACGCACACCGGAATCGGCGACTGCGCCCGCCAGCGCGGCGAGCTCGTCGCCGGGGATCGCGAACGCATACGTGCCGGCGCGCACGTCGAGACGCGCGTACGTGACCTCCACGCAACCGGAGTCGTGGATCTCGATCCGCCGCATCGGGCCGACGTCCGCCGGCTCGCTCGCGACGATCTCGAGCTCGAGCCACGGCGGCGCCGCGTCCGGACACGTCCCCGCACCGGCAAAGCCGGACCCCGCCAGCAACCACAGCGCCAGTACGAAACGCATCGTCATTTCCCCCGAGGCCCCTGCCCGTATCTGCGCAAAATAGCGCGAGATGCCATCACGCGCGCGTGACGGGGACTCGAAACGCGAACGGAGCGCACTGGGCGGCCCGTCTGGTGGAGCCGCGCCGTCGTGGCGACCTGCTACCGCCTGCGCGTGCGTTCGACCTCGAGATCGTCGGCGTCCTCTGCGTAGGCCCAACCCGCCTTCGCGCCTCCGCACAGCCAATAGCAATCGTCGAGCCAGCGCAGCTCCATGGTCACCACCACCGGCTCGCCGAACACGATCGCGCTCCAGCGCACGGCAGCTCGATCGCCGCGGCGCCACAGCTCTTCGAACCGTACGGATGCGAGCAGGGCATCGACGTCGAAATCGTACGCGAGCAACATGCCCTTCGCCGTGCGTAGGTAGCCATCGAGAAAGGCCCGCTCCTCGTCGTAGGACAGATAATCCGATTCGGCTGGTGACTGCATGCCCGTGCGGCGAACGAAATTCGCCGCGACTTCGAGCGCGCGTTCGAGGCGCTTGCGATCGGTCCACGCGGTACGTGCGAGCCAGCCCCGGACCGCGAGCGCGGCGGGGAGCAGCTGCATCCGCATCCCTTCGTCGCGCGGGAGTTCGAGCATGGCCGCGATCCCGTCGGCCAGGCCGTCCGGATCCTCCTGCGCGGCGGCGGTCAGCTCCAGTGCGAGGTCCGGCACGCGCAGCGACATCTCATCGGCGAGTCGCCGAGTGCCGTCGTTCGTCAGCAGGGCGGGCCAATACGGTTCCTCCGGAGAACTCATGCGCGCGAGCGGCTCCTCGTGCTTTGCGAGCCGCGCGCGGTGCTCCTCCCACGCTGCGGCGATCTCCTCCGCCGGCTTACCTGTGATTGCGATCCGTAGCGCGCGCGAATCGTTTTCGCGCAGCGCGGCGAGGATCGCAGACGGCTTTGCGAGCGGCGATGGACGCGTGTCGCGCGGCAGGTCGTCCGAGCCGACGGCGATGCCGGCGAACAGCGCAAGCAGGGCGGCGATGCAGCGCATGCGTCTCTCGTAGTGATGCGACTCCAGGGCAGGTCGACGCCCGGTCAGTCGGATGTGCCGATCGTGATCGTGACCTGCGACACCCTTGAAACGCGAACGGGCCGCGCGAGGCGGCCCGTCCGATGAAGTGTTTTCGCGCCGTCGTGGGTGCGCGCGGAGGGTTCAGCCTTTCAGACCCGCGTCCTGCCGCAGCACCAGGGGATGCGTGCCGCGCGCTAGGGCAGCGCGGCGGTAGCGCCGGCGCTGCCGATGAGCTCCGGCGGCGAGCGGCCATTGTTCTGCCACAAGTCGTAGAAGAACGCGCCGCGCGATTGCGTACGCGGACCGCTGGTGAGCGGTGCGCGATCGGCCGCGCACAGGTCGTTCTCCGAGGGGATGCTGCGCTCCACCGCCTGGTCGCGCAGGAACTCGGCGTAGTCCTTGCTCGCAACCTGGTGGCGCAGGCGCGCGCTGACGCGCACTTCGCCGGTGGCCGCCAGCGGCACCGGGATCGCGTATTCGGTCACATCGAAATTCACCAGCACGCCGGAGCCCGGCGCGGTCTGCGCGTAGACGTAGCCCACCGGCGCGATTTCCGGATCGCTGCCGCCACGGAAGCCGGCCGGTGGAATGCGGTTGTCCTTGGCGGTGCAGTCGTTGAGGATGAAATGGAACAGCTCGCGACCCATGGCGTCCTGCGTCTCGCAACGCGACAGCCGCGGGTTCCAGACGCCGTGCTTGACCTCGTACACCTTCACCGGCGCGTTGCCGTCGGCCAGCACGCCGGTGGCGGCGTCGTAAACGCCGCTGCGCCAGAACACGGTGGGCGAAGCGACCGGTCCGTACTCGGCGTGCACTTCCAGCCACAGCCGCCGGCCTTCGCTGTAACCGCTGGGCAGCTTGTGGCCGGCGCGGTTGGTGACCCGCACGCGTGCCGTCACCGTGCCGCCCGGCGTGGTGGTGGCGCCGGTCAGCGTGGTCTCGACCGTGGCGCTGGACTGCAGCATGGCGCGCGCCGCGGCGATGCCGCGGTCCAGTTCGACGTTGCGTCCCAGCGCCGTGCCGTACAGGGTTTTCACCAGCCCCAGCACCCAGGTGTTGGCGCCGGCGAACGCGTGCGTGCGCAGGTTGCCGGCACGCCGGCCGGTGCCGGTGCTGCCCGCCGCGGCGGCGTCGAAGATGCAGGCGTGCGCCTGCGGATCGTCCTCGCGCGGCATGTGGCAGGACTGGCAGGTCTGCGCCACGCGCGCGGCTTCGCTCAGCGACGGCTCGTTCTCGGCGAAGCCGTCGGCGAACACGCGATCGGCATAGCTGCTCGCCTTCCACTCGCTGTAGGTGCGTTCGATCGGGAACGGGATCGGATCGACCACGCCGGCCGGCTGCGGCTTCAGCGTCTTCAGCGGACCGGCGTCGGTGAGCGGCGTGGTCACGTCGTGGCAACCGCCGCAGAAGCGCGCGTCGCGCACGTACTCGCTGAACGCGGCCGGATGCGGCGGTGCGCCGCCGCTGTCGTAGGCGTAGGGGCCGTAGCGGCAGGGCGAGCCGTCGCAGGTGCCCGCGTCGTCCAGCCACAGATCCGCGTTCTGCGGACGCAGTTGCCGGCCCAGGGGGCCGGCAGGCACCTGGCGGTGGCAGACGTGGCAGCCCACGCCCTCGAAATCGCTGTCGACCGTGTCGGGATCGTCGTGCTGGCCGAGTAGCAGGCAACCATCGGTGCCATCGACCACGGTGGCGCTGCCGGTCTTGCGCACGCGCTCACCGAACCAGGCGGTCGGCGCGTGACAGCGCAGGCAATAGTCGCCGGAGCCCGGCACGTCGCGGTTCGCCACGTCCAGCGCAGCCCAGAACACCGGATTGCGCGTGGCGTGCGACATCATCGATCCGCCCCAGGTGTTCGAGGGCACGAAGTGGCTGAAGCGATCGTCCTGCGAACCCGGAGCGTCGGTGTTCTGGCCGTGGCAGCCGCGGCACTCGTCCTCGCTGGTGAGCAGCGGGAACGCCAGGAACGGCTGCGTGCCGTGCGGCGTGAAGTCGGGGTCGGTGCCGGCCTGCGCGGCGCCGGCACCGATCATGAGAACCGCCAAACCCGTTCGCGCGGCGAGCCGCCGCATCGCGGTCAATCGCACGGAGCTCGCCTCGGCCGCATCACGGATCCTCGAATCCATCCTGCAGCAGCGGCGGCGGGGCTTCGACCACGACGTCGAACTCCCGCGGCGCCGACGTGTCGGCACCGCCGTTGGCCGTGCCGCCATCGTCGCGTACGCGCGCGCTGAGCCGCGCCGTGCCGCTGTTGCCGGACAACTGGTGCACCAGCGTCCCGTTCGGCAGGATGACCGCGCCGGAGACGATGCCGTTCGGATCGCTGATCTCGGTCACCAGGTACTCCGCGACCGCCTGCGTCTCGTAGTCGCCGAGCCAGAGCGATGCGACGAAGCCCGCCACCGCGAGCTGTCCGCTGGTGCCCGCCGGACGCGGCGGCAGCGTCGCCACGGTGAGCGTCGGCGCATCGTTCACCGGCAGCACGTTGACGCGCACCACGCGGCTGGCGGTGTTGTTGTCGGTGTCGGTCACGGTCAAGGTGACGTCGACCTCGCCCCAGCGGTTCGCTGCCGGCACCAGCGTGAGCTGGCGTGCCGCGCCGCTGCCGCCCAGCGAGATGTTGGCCGGCGGCAGCAGCGTCGCGTTGCTCGAGCTGGCGCTGAGCTGCAGCTGCGCCGCCGGAGTCTCGAGATCGCCGACCGTCACGCCCAGGGTGAGCGACACCGCGTCCTCGTTGATCTCGCTGCTGGATGCGGCCAGCACGCGCAGCGCGTCGACGACCTGGATGGTGAAGGTCGCCGGCGTCGACTGGTCCACGCCGCCGTTCGCGGTGCCGCCGTTGTCGCGCAACACCACGCTGTACGTCGCGGCACCGATCGCGTCCGCAAGCACATAGCTCAGGGTGCCGTCGGCCGCGAGCGAAACCGAGGAAGCGACGTTGTCCGGATCGGAGACTTCCACCACCTGGTAGGACTGCACGGCCTGGCTCTCGCCGCCGCCGAAGTCCACGCTGCTGACGAAGCCCGCGACGGTGCGCGGCCCGGGCGTACGCGGCGCGTGATTCGGCAGCGTCACCGTGGTGAACGACGGCGCATCATTGACCGCGCGCACGGTGAGGTTCAGCGTGGCGGTGGCCTGGTTGTTGTCGCCGTCGGTCACGGTGAGCGTCACCGCGACGGTGCCCGAAGCGTCGGGCGCCGGGTTCAGCTGCAAGGTGCGCGAGCCGCCGCTGCCGCCGAGCACGATGCCGCTTTGCGGCAGCAATGCGGGGTTGCTGGACGAACCGGTCACGATCAGCGCATCGGGTGCCGTTTCTGCGTCGCTCACCGTGACGCTGAACAGTCCGGCCGACTGGTCCTCGTCGATGGTCGTGCCGCTCGGTGCCGAGATACGGAGCTGGTCGATCACGATGACGGTGAAGGTGACGGCGCCGGACAGGTCGACGCCGCCGTTCGCGGTGCCCCCATCGTCCCGCACACGCGCGCTGAGCTGTGCCGTGCCGGGCGCGCCCGACAAGGTATACGTCAGGGTGCCGTTCGTTGCGATCGCAGCGCCGCTCACCACGTTGGAGGGATCGCTGGTTTCCGCGACCTGATAGCCCAGCACCGCCTGGTTTTCGCCGCCGCCGAACGAGACGCCCGTGACGAAGCCCGGCTGCGAAACCGGTCCGGCGTTCGCCACCGAATGCGGCGCGAGCGTGCCGACGGTGAAGCTCGGCGCATCGTTCACCGGCTGCACCGTGACGTCGACCACGTCCACGGCGGTGTTGCTGTCGCCGTCGGTGACAGTGAGCGTGATCTGGGTCGTGCCGAACTGGTTCGCCAGCGGCGCGATCTGCACGGTGCGGTTGCTGCCGCTGCCGCCGAGCACCAGCGAGGCGTCGGGGATCAGACCCTGGTTGCTGGATGCCGCGGCGAGCTCAAGCGACGCCGCCGGTGTCTCGGTGTCGAACACCGAGACCGCCAGCGCGCTGTTGCCGTCCTCGACGAGGCTCAGGGTGGATGGTGCCGAGACGCTGAGCTGCGCGCCGGTGCCGAGCGAAGGCACCTCGAAGCTCGAGGGGGCGCCGGACTCGGTGACGTCGAGCGTGACCGGAATCTCCACCGGCGGCGTGTTCGCGACGAAGGTGAAGCGGTACAGCGAGCCCCAGTTCAGACTCGATGCCGCGTTCGGCGCCTGCCACACTACGTGACCGGCCTCGAGCGCGCCGCTCCAGTTATTCGCGCCGTTGCTGTCGCCGTCGGCGAATTCCAGCTCGGTGATCGTGGCCGCGGCGTTGCGCGGCACCGCGAAGCGGTTGAAGCCGTTGTTCGACAGCACGCGCAAGGTATGGTCGTCCTCGCGTCCCGAGGTGACGGCGCGCGCGAAGTCGAAGTTCATCACCGCGTAGTGGTAGCGCCAGCGGCCGTCGCCGAGATCGGTCACTTTGATCGCGACCTTGGCATGACCTTCCTTCACCGCGATCTCGCCGATGCGGCGCAGGCTCGGTGCCGCGGCCGCATCGAGCCAGCGGTCGATGGCGCTGCCGAGCTTGAAGCCGGTGGAACCGGGCGGATTGTTGTTCAGCGGCCAGGTGCTGCCCGACCACTGGAACGACACCGGGCGCGTGGCCATGGTGTTGTAGATGTTGACGTCGAGGTGGGCGAGGTACCACGACTCGAACAGATAGGTCGCACCGGTATTCACGGCCGGGTCGATCGCCGATTCCTTCACCAGCATGCGCTGGTCGAAGCTGCTGGCAGCGCCGCCGTTCTCGATGCCGTCGCAGTTCGGGTCGAAGATCGAGCCGCAGCGACCGAACACACCGTCGGCCGGAATGATCTCGCTGCGTGGGCCGAGGTCGGCGGAGTTGTCGTTGTTGCCGGTGCCGTAGGTGTCGCTGCAGGAGCGGCCGAGGATGTGGCTGCTGCACGAGCCTTCGGCGCAGCCGCCGTTGGTGGTGAGGAAGGCGTGCTTGACGCCGGAGCGGCCGACTTGGGTGATGGCGCCGTTGCTGTCGAGCCGGTACAGATTCCAGATCAGGTAGGGATGCTGGTCGTTGCCCGTGTACGGGAAGTTCCAGGGACTGACGGTGAACTTCTCGTACCAGGGCACGTCGGCGGCATAGAGCGCGGCACTGGTGCCGAGCGGGTCGCCCGGGATGGTCGCGCCCACGACCGGCGTCGTCAGGCTGGCGTTGTTGATGTTGTTCTTCAGCGTGGACGAAGGCGTGAACACGATGCTGCCGTCGTTCGCGTTACCGGGGCCGTCGCAGCTCTGGCAGCGCGAGAACTGCGCGCTGAAGGCCGACATGAACACGTCGGCCGTGTAGATGCCGCCGCTGGTGTTGGGCACGGCCTTGCCGGTCCAGTTCGGATCGGCGCAGCTCCTCGGCGCCGCCGCGGTCGCGCGCTGCACCACCGAAGCGAGCAGGCGCAGTTCCGCCACCGCGAGGTCGGCCGCTTCGGCGCGGCCGAGCAGCTGCGCCAGTGCCGCCGACACGCGCAGGTCGGCGCTGCGCAGACGGAACGAGCTGCCGTCGTCGAGGAACTCGTACATCAGCCGGTCGGCGTAGAACCACACCTCGCCGTCATCGGAGAGGAAGTCGATGCGCGCTTCGGCGCCGCCGCGCACCGTCAGGCGCGGGTTCTGCCAGTTGAGCGCGATCTTTGCGAACGAGAAGCCGCCTTGCAGCATCGCTTCGCCGCTCGCGACTTCGTGCGCGACTTCGGTCGAGCCCTTGATCTCGAAGTGCGAATCCGGCGAGAGCTGGAAGTCGATGCCGCGCTCCGACACGGCACTGGGTCCACCGATGGCGCTGGCCTCGCCGATGCCGAGGTCGCCGAGCAACTGCTGGTTCCAGCGGAAACGCAAAGCGCCGCCACGCGTGATGGCGTACTCCGGCCCGGAAGCCCGGCTCCACGGTGCCGCGGGCGCGGCATACAGCGCTTGCAGCGGAACGGGATCGGCGGGAGCCGTCGCAGCGACGGCGGAAAGCGAACACAGGGCGGCAACAGCGCCCATCAGGACGCGGGAAATGACGCGATGCACAGGACGCTCCCCAGCGTGTCAAGCGGCCGATCGTAGTCGGAACGGTGTCCGGGCTCCACCGGTCGGTGGCCGAGGCCCTGTCGCACGGTCAAACCGGAGCGTTCTAAGTCTCGTGCGTTCGTCGCCGGCGCGCCGGGGGCGGGTACGTCCGCGCGAACCGCGGTGCGGGGACCGGCGACGCTGCTGAACGTTTGCGCGCGCACCGCTGACTGGTTCGCGCGAACGTACCCGCCCCCGGCGCTCCCCGACGTCGGTGGAGGTGCGAGGCAAAAGCCCAGCGGGAAGCGACGGCCGGATGACGACTACGGCGCAGAGCTGACCGCTAACGCACAGGCGAAGGCCTGCGTGGTTCGTTCGGCGCCGCTCTTTTGTCTGTCCAGATCCGCGCGCCGGTTGGGCGCGCCGGGTGCGGGTATGTGTAGGCGAACCAGTCAGCGGTGCGAAGGCAAACGTTCAGCAGCCTCGCCCGGTCCCCGCACCGCGGTTCGCCTGCACATACCCGCACCCGGCGCGCTCGCGAGGCGGTCCAAACTCTCCCTCGATTGCGAGAGCGGGTTCGGCGCGGCGACGGCGCCGCGCCGATGAGGTGGCTCAGCCCTTGATGCCCGCGTCCTGACGCAGGGCATCGGCGCGATCGGTCTTCTCCCACGAGAACGCCGTGAACTTCTCGCCGTTCGCGAGCTTCACGTCGTACGGCTTGCGGCCGAAGTGACCGTAGGCCGCCGTCTGCTGGTACATCGGGTGAATCAGGTCGAGCATCTGGATGATGCCGTACGGGCGCAGGTCGAAGTGCTTGCGGATCAGCTTCTCGATCTTGCCGTCCGAGATCTTCCCGGTGCCGAAGGTCGTGACGCTGATCGAGGTCGGCTCGGCGACGCCGATCGCGTAGCTGACCTGGATCTCGCAGCGGTCCGCGAGGCCGGCCGCGACGACGTTCTTCGCGACGTAGCGCGCGGCGTACGCGGCCGATCGGTCGACCTTGGACGGGTCCTTGCCCGAGAACGCGCCGCCGCCGTGGCGCGCCCAGCCGCCGTACGTGTCGACGATGATCTTGCGGCCGGTGAGCCCGCAGTCGCCGACCGGGCCGCCGATCACGAACTTGCCGGTCGGGTTGATGTGGTACTTGGTCTTGCCGTGCAGCCACTTTTTCGGCAGCACCGGCTTGATGATCTCTTCCATCACCGCTTCCTGCAGGTCCTTCTGCTTGATCGACGGGTCGTGCTGCGTCGACAGCACGACGGCGTCGATCGCGACGGCCTTGCCGTCCTCGTAGCGCAGCGTGACCTGCGACTTCGCGTCGGGACGCAGCCACGGCAGCGGCGACTTCTTCTGCTTGCGGACCTTCGCCTGCTGCTCGACCAGCCGGTGCGAGAGATGGATCGCGGCCGGCATGTGGTCCTGCGTCTCGTTGGTCGCGTAGCCGAACATGAGGCCCTGGTCGCCCGCGCCCTGTTCTTCGGGCTTCTTGCGGTCGACGCCCTGGTTGATGTCGGGCGACTGCTTGCCGATGAGGTTGAGGATGCCGCAGGTCGCGCCGTCGAAGCCGACGTTCGACGAGTCGTAGCCGATGTCGACGATGACCTTGCGCGTGAGCGCCTCGAGGTCGACCCATGCGGTGGTCGTGACCTCGCCCGCGACGATCGCGACGCCGGTCTTCACCAGCGTCTCGCACGCGACGCGCGCGCGCTTGTCCTGCGCGAGGATCGCATCGAGCACCGCGTCGGAAATCTGGTCCGCGACCTTGTCCGGATGGCCTTCGGAAACGGACTCGGAAGTGAAGAGGTAGCTCGAGCTCACGGCTTCTATCCTTCGATGCGGATACAGGGATAAAGAGAGCCGCGCAGCATAGCGGCTCGGGGCCGGCAATTGTAGGGCCGGCGATGCCGGAGACGTCCGAGGACATGTGGGAGGGGCGGAAGCCCCGACAGGGCGACGCGATGCGCGAATGCCGCGCCGTCGGGGCTTCCGCCCCTCCCACAGTGACTCCGGACGATCGCGCTTCGTCGCCGCCTCGTACAATCGGCTGATGGATCCGGTCACCCACGTCGTCGCCGGCGCATGCATCGCCGCGGCGATCGCTCCCGCGCGGCATCGTCGCGCAGCGCTCGTGCTCGGGGCGGCGCTCAACACGTTGCCCGACCTCGACTACCTCCCGCTCGCATTCGCCGACCCGGTTGCGCGCGCGACGCTGCACCGGAGCTTCTCGCACTCGTTGCTGGTGCTGCCGCTCGTGGCGTTCGCGCTGTGGTGGCTCACGCGACGCGTGGCGCCGGTCACGAAGGAAGCGCCCGCTCGCTGGTTCGCCGTGTTCGCCGCGGCACTCGTTTCGCATCCGCTGCTCGACGCGATGACGGTCTACGGCACGCAGCTGTTCTGGCCGCTCGACGCGGCGCCCGTCATGGGCGCGAATCTATTCATCGTGGACCCGCTGTTCACGCTGCCGTTGATCGTCGCGGCGGTCGCGGCATACGTCTGGCGCGAGCGCGAGCGGGCGCAGCGATGGCTCGTCATGGGGCTAGCGCTGTCGGCCGGCTACGTCGGCTGGACGCTGATCGCCAAGCACCACCTCGAATCGACTTTGCGCGCCCATTTCGCGGCGAAGGGTGCGGCCGAGGTCGAGCTCCTGACGATGCCGACCCCGCTCAACAGCGTGCTCTGGCGCGTGCTCGTCATGAGCGGCGACGCGTACGGGGAGGGTTTCTATTCGTTCGTCGGGTCCGAGCGCTTCGAGCTCGTGTCGTATCCCGCGACGCGCGAGCCGCCGCCCGCGCTCGCCGAAGCGCCGAGCGTCGCGCGGCTCAAGCGCTTCACGCACGGTTTCCATCGCTGGGACCGGGTCGGCGACCGCCACGTGCTCGTCGATCTACGCATGGGAGCCGAGCCCGACTATCTGTTCCGCTTCGCGGTCGGCGAGGAGCGCGACGGCGCGGTCGTGGCGTTGGATGCGCCCGAGCAGCTGCCGTGGCCGAGCGAACGCGTCGGTCCGCAGCTGCGGCGCGTCGCGCAGCGGATATTCTCCCCGGAGGAGCCGCCCGCCGAGGCGGCCGCGACCGTCACCCCCGAAGTCATGCCAAGGAGCCGGTAATGGCACTGATCCATACGCCCGAGCCCAAGATCGGCTCGCGCGCGCACCCGTTCTCGCTGCTCGGCGTGGACGGGCGCAGCTACACGCTCGAGAGCGTGCGCGGGCCGTTCGGGCTGCTGGTGATGTTCATCTGCAACCACTGTCCGTACGTGCAGGCGCTGCGCGATCGGCTCGTGTCGGACGTGAAGGCGGTGCAGAAGGCCGGCATCGGCGTCGTCGCGATCTGCGCGAACGATCCGACCGACTACCCCGAGGATTCGCCCGAGCACCTCAAGCAGCAGGGGAAGGAATGGGGTTTCAGCTTCCCGTACCTGCACGACGATTCGCAGCTGTGCGCACGCGCCTACGGCGCAGTCTGCACGCCGGATTTCTTCGGCTACAACGCGAACCTCGAGCTCCACTACCGCGGCCGGCTCGATGCGGCGCATCGCGGCCCGCGCACGCCGGAGATGAAGCGCGAGCTCGTCGACGCGATGCTCGAGATCGCGAAAACAGGCAAGACGCACGCGAAGCAGACACCCTCGATGGGCTGCTCGATCAAGTGGCGCTCGAACGGCGTCTGATCACGCCGTCTCGCCGCGCGGCGACCGTTCCGTCACAATCGCGGCCTGCGCCCGTAGCTCAGTTGGATAGAGCACCAGGCTTCGAACCTGGTGGTCGGGAGTTCGAGTCTCTCCGGGCGCGCAGTCCTTGATGGTCGGGTTCGGGGCTCCTGCCCCGAACCCGACGCGGCGAGCGCGGAGTGAATCCGCGCTCACCTCCAGCCGCTGTCGCGCCGGCACGTCCCTGTGCCGGAAGAGCGCGGCGGCTGCCGCGTAGCGTGCTGCTAGCGTCCGAAGAGCGCGGCGGCTGCCGCGTAGCGTGCTGCTAGCGTCCGATGAGCGCGGCGGGTTTCGCGATCGCGCTGGCGACGGCGTCGACGGTGCGGGGCCACCAGCGGCGGGCGAAGGCCGAAGTCGCTTCGGCGATGCGGTCGCCGTGGCGTTCCGCGAGGTGGGCGAGGCCGATGAGGCCGGCATTGCGGGCCGTGCGGCTACGCGCGAACGCGCCGATGACGAGCGCCGTACCGACGACGCCGACGCCGATCAACGCGACGCGCAGCCACTGCGGCCGCGCTTCGTCGGCGCGGCGGTTCTGTCGCTTGCGGGACGCCATCGCTAGATGGTGCCGCGGCGGCCGAAGATCAGCGACACGAGGAACAGGACGAGGAATACGAAGAACAGGATCTTCGCGATACCCGTCGCGGCACCCGCGACGCCGAAGAAGCCGAGCGCGCCGGCGATCAGCGCGATCACGAGAAACAGCAGGGCATAACCGAGCATGACCGTAACTCCTGGTTGGTGGGCGCGATCGCCCAGCAGGAGTCTTCAAGTGGCGTGCCAGCGTCTCGGCAGCCGCACGGCGCCGCCGAGTCTGCTTCGCCCGTGCGGTTCGCACGGGCGCCGCGCGTTTTGCGCACAAGCCGGAGCGCCGATCAGGCTGCTAGCGCGATGAGCTCGCCATCGAAATGCGCGCGCACGAGCGCGAGCTGCTCGCGCGCCGATTCGACTCGGTTGACGACCGCACGAAACGGGCTGGCGTCGTGCGCCTTGAGGTACCAGCCGATGTGCTTGCGCGCGATCCGCACGCCCTGGTGCTCGCCGTAGAACGCGTGCAGGTTCTCGAGGTGACCGAGCAGGATCTCGCCGACTTCGGCGCGCGCCGGCGGTGCCAGGATCGCGCCGGTCGCGAGGTAGTGCGCGATCTCGCGGAAGATCCACGGGCGCCCCTGTGCGGCGCGCCCGATCATCACGGCGTCGGCGCCGGTCCGCGCCAGCACCTCGCGCGCCTTCGGGCCGGAGTCGATGTCGCCGTTCGCGGCGACCGGGATTCGTACTGCCGCCTTGATCGCGGCGATCGTGTCGTACTCGGCTTCGCCGCCGTAGAGGTCCGCGCGGGTGCGGCCGTGCACGGCGAGCGCCGCGATGCCGGCGTCCTCGGCGATCTTCGCGATCGTGACGCCGTTGCGGTGCTCGCGGTCCCAGCCGGTCCGGATCTTCAGCGTCACCGGAACCTCGACCGCGCGCGTGACTGCCGCGACGATCCGCGCGACCAGCGGCTCGTCCTGCAGCAGCGCCGAGCCCGCGTAGACGTTGCAGACTTTCTTCGCGGGGCAGCCCATGTTGATGTCGATGAGCTGCGCGCCCTGCGCGACGTTGTGGCGCGCGGCGTCGGCGAGCATCGTCGGGTCGTAGCCCGCGATCTGTACGCTGACGGGGTCGGGCTCGCCCTGGTGGTCCATGCGACGCTGCGACTTCGTCGTGCGCCAGAGCTTCGGATCGGACGTCGTCATCTCGGACACGGCGAGGCCCGCGCCGAGCCGCTTGCAGAGCTGACGGAACGGCTTGTCGGTGACACCCGCCATCGGGGCGAGGATCACTTGGGGTTCGATGCTGTAGGGGCCGATGCGCACCGCGGGATTCTAGCGGGCCTCGCGACAGTGATCCGGACGGCCGCCTAGAATCGCGGCCAACTCGCACGGGAAACCGATACGCCATGAACCGGATGTTCGCGTGGCTGCTGGGCGTCATGCTCGCGTTGCCGTGCGCGGCTTTCGACTTCGGCGTGAGCGTGAAGGGCGGTGCGAAGCCGCGCCCGGCGGCGCCGACCTCCGGGCAGGGGTTTCGCGCGCTCGCGCCGACCTACGAGAAGGACGACTACGCCGACGTCGCCGCCGAGCTCGAGCGCGGCCGCGTGCTCGAAGAGATCGCCGACGCGCTCAACGAGGCGCTCACGCTTCCGGTCGAGCTCGGTCTCAAGTTCGCCGAGTGCGGCGAGCCGAACGCGTACTACGACCCGAACGATCGGACCGTTTCGGTCTGCTTCGAGCTGATCGAGCACTACTACGAGGCGCTCGCCGACGAGTTCGAGAAGGAAGCCGAGCTCGATGCCGCGGTCGAAGGCGCGTTCCTGTTCGTGTTCTTCCACGAGATCGGCCATGCGCTCGTCGACGTGCTCGAGCTGCCGGTGACCGGGCGCGAGGAGGACGCGGTCGACCAGCTCTCGACCTGGCTCCTGATCGGCGACGAGGACGGCAACACCGCCGTGCTGAACGGTGCGCTGAGCTTCGAGGTGTCGGCGCGCAAGAGCGACGAAGTCACCGACGACCAGTTCGCCGACGAGCACTCGCTCGACGAGCAGCGCGTCTACAACATGCTGTGCTGGCTCTACGGCAGCGATCCCGACACGTACGCTGCGGTGGTCGACAACCCGCTCCCGACCGCCCGCGCCGAACGCTGCGAAGCGGAGTACCGCCAGCTCGACCGGAGCTGGTCGACGCTGCTGGCGCCTCACGTCAAATCGTAGTCGCAGCCGGAGGATCGAGCCGGGACGGCGAGTTCCGGCTGGCGGCGCCATCCCGGCGCGGGACGAGCGGGGAGCTCTTCGACCGCCCCGGGATGACGCCCAGCGGCGAGGGTCCGGACCGGAAGCTGGCTGCTCGGGTCCGGGCAGACTCGCTTATGCGGCGCGCGCGTGGTGGTCGTGCACGGCGTGCGCGTGGCGGTGCGTGAAGTACTCGTAAGCGAGCACGCCGCACGCCGCGAGGAACGCGACGCCGAACACGTAGGGCAGCGCCGCGAAGAACGGCGTCGCCGCGCCGGCCAGGCCCGAGAACGCAATACCGGCGGAAACGAAGACGGAGAGCAGGAAGAGCAGGGCGAGGTCCAACATGGGCGGCAGTCCTTGGCGATCGCGGCGGGGAGGTCTTGGTGAACGGGACCTATCCAAGCCGCGTGCCAGCCCGACGCGTCGCGAAATCGCGCGCACGTATGCGTGCGGTCTCGCGGCGGTGCCGTTCGCTTTGCAGCGCGCCGGCTCGGCGCATTGCGAAATGCGCGTCGCTCAGCCGAAGCGGGCGGTGACCTCGGCGCGCGTCGGCATCGCGGGCGCGGTGCCGACGATCTCGGTCGACATTGCGGCAATGCGGTTCGCGTGGACCACCGCGTCGCGGAACGGGCGGTCCGCGAACATCACGAGCCCCGCGACGAGCCCGCCCGAAAACGCGTCGCCGGCGCCGGTCGTGTCGACGGCCTTCACGCGTTCCGGCGCGATCCGGTAGCAGGACGCGGCGTCGCCGTGCCGGTTGCCGTCGGCGTGCGAGACGAAGCAGCCGTGACCGCCGAGCGTGATGACGACCGTCGGCACGCCGGTGCTGCGGCACAGCTCGTGCAGCCGGCGCTCGTCGATCGTGGCGGCCGCGCGCGCGTCGCGTCGCGCCGCTTCGTCGCCGCCGAGCTTCTCGATCAGCAGCGCGAACTCGGTCTCGTTCGGCGTCACGATGTCGGCGTGGCGGAGCGTGGCCGGATCGAGCTTCGGGTGGAGCGGGGCGGTGTTGAGCACGGTGGTGACGCCACGCGAGCGGGCGAGCGCGAGCGCCGCGTCGACGCCGGCGAGGTCGGTCTCGAGCTGCATCAGCAGCACCTTCGCGCGCGCGATCAATGCCTCGTTCGCGCGGATTTCGGGGACACCGAGCTTCTCGTTCGCGCCGAGCGCGACGACGATGCGGTTGTCGCCGCGCGCATCGACCACGATGCTCGAGGCGGCGGTCGCGGCATCCCGGCGGACGATCCACTCGGCCGCGAGCTTGTCGTCCTCGGCGAAGCGTCGCGCCACGACACCGAGCGCGTCGTCGCCGATCGCGCCGAGGAAGCAGGTCTCGACGCCCTGCCGGTGCGCCGCGACGGCCTGGTTGAAGCCCTTGCCACCGGGCCCGGTCGAGAAGCGGCCGAGGCAGGTCTCGCCGCGCTCCGGCGCACGCTCGGTCTGCCAGCAGTGGTCCTGGACGTAGGAGCCGATGACGAGGACGTCGATGTCGGTCATGCGAAGCGCGACAGCACGCCCGCGATCGTCGCGGTCATGAAGGTCGCGAGCGAGCCGCCGAGCACGGCACGCAGGCCGAAGCGCGCGAGGTCGGCGCGTCGCTCCGGCGCGAGCCCGCCGATGCCGCCGATCTGGATCGCGATCGACGAGAAGTTCGCGAAGCCGCACAGCGCGTAGGTCGCGACGAGCCGGCCCTGGTCGGTCAGGGTGACGCCCGGCACGCTGCCGTTGATGATGTTCGCGAGGTCGGTGTACGCGACGAACTCGTTGATGACGACCTTCTGGCCGATCAGCGAGCCGACCGTCACGGCGTCGACCCACGGCACGCCGATCACCCAGGCGAGCGGCGCGAGCACGTAACCGAAGATCGTCTGCAGCGAGAGCGCGACCGGCGCCGACTCGCCCTGCGACAACCAGCCGTTGATCGTGAAGCCGCTGCCGAACCAGTCAAGCGCGCCGAGCCACTGCAGCGGCGCGTTGATCAGCGCGATCAGTGCGATGAACGCGAGCAGCATCGCACCGATGTTGAGCGCGAGACGCAGGCCGTCGGACGCACCCGACGCCGCCGCGTCGATGACGTTGCTCGAGGTCTTCTCGACCTCCATCTTGACGGTGCCGCGCGTCAGCGGCTCGCCGACCTCGGGCACGAGGATCTTCGCGATGACGAGCGTCGCGGGCGCCGCCATGATCGACGCAGTGAGCAGATGCTTCGCGTAGAACTCCATCTGCTCCTGGTCGCCGCCGCCGAGCATGCCGACGTAGGCTGCGAGCACGCCGCCCGCGATGTGCGCCATGCCGCCGATCATCATCGTGATGAGCTCGGACTCGGTCATGCGCGCGATGTACGGCCGCACCGTGAGCGGCGCCTCGGTCTGGCCGATGAACACGCTCGCGCAGACGCTGGTCGTCTCGGCGCCGGACACGCGCATGACCTTGGTGATGACCCAGGCCATGCCGGCCACGATTTTCTGCATCACGTTGAGGTGATACAGCACGCCCATCAGCGCCGCGAAGAAGATGATCGTCGGCAGCACCTGGAACGCGAAGATGAAGCCCATCTTCTCGACGTCGAGCAGGCTGCCGAAAACGAAGCCCGAGCCCGCGGTGACGAAGCCCAGGATCATCACGAAGCCGCGGCCGATCGCGTCGAACACCTCGCGCCCGCCGGGCGCGAGCAGCACGAGCGAGGCGAACACGATCTGCAGCCCGACGCCGGTTGCAACGAGCTGCCAGTCGACCGCGCGCTTGTTGTTGGAGAAGGCAAACGCGATCGCCACCAGCGTCGCGAGACCGAACAGCCCGAAGGCGATGCCACCGATCGTGTTCAAGAACCCCTCCCCCGACGCAATCGCGCGAGCCTAGACGAGCGCGCGCGGCCGAGGCAAGGCGCGCTGCGGCGAGCTCAGTGCGCGTCGCAGATCGAGGGATCCGCTCTACGCTCGCCCACGTCCGGCGCCGGCACTTCCGGTCGGTGCGCGAAATAGCGCGATTCCCACTCGCCCGCGAGCGCTTCGCCGCGCGTGCGGTCCTCCGGCGAGATGCCTTCCATGAGCCGCGGCAGCCAGCGCCCGTCGCGTCCGCGCCCGCGCCCGCCGCGACCGCCGTCGGCGTCCGGTGCCGACGCCTGCGGCTGCGTCGGCCCCTGTGCGGGCAGCCGCTGCGGTGCGAGCCGCTGCGTCAGCGCGTAGTACGCATAGGCGGTCGCATCGTCCTTCTCGACGAGCTGGCCGAGCGCGCTGAAACCCCAGCGTCCGCTGGCAGACAGATGCGCCTGCGCAAGCTCGGACAGCAGCGACACGTCGCCGGCCGCGAGCGCGCGCTGCGCCATCTCGGGTGCGCGCTCGCGGTAGAGGCGCAGGCGCTCGAGCTCGCCCAAGTACGACTGGAACGGCACCGCCGGCCGGCGCGCGAACTCGGCCATCGAAGGTACGTGGCCGAGCTCGGCGGCGCGCAGCAGCCAGTCGAAACCGCGGCGCGCATCGTCCTCGCCGATGCCGGCGCACATCGGCTCGAGCGTCTCGATGCGGTTCTGCGTGCGCGCGAGGAAGTCGATGCGGAAGCCCGAGTTCGTGGGATCGGTCTCGTCGCTCGCGAGCGAGCGTTCCATCATCGTCGACATCGAGCGCATCTGCGGCAGCTCCTGACAGCGGATCAGGTCGACCGCGAGCCGGCACGCGGCACGCCGGTCGCCGGCGCGCGCGCGTTCCTCGAGCTCGTCGCTGATCTGTGCGAGCGGCACGTCGTGCGGCGGCAGCGCCGGCACCGGCGGTGCCGCGAGCGCGCCGCCGGCATCGCCGTGCGGCACGAGCGGCCGCGAGAGCGGGGTCGGCGTGGTCGCGACGTCGCCGATCGTGGAACGCTCCGGTCGTGCACGGTCGAGCTCGCGCGCGGGAACGGCGGCTCCCGCGGACGAGGCTGGCTCGGCGGTTTTGCGCCCGGCGAGGAACGCGGCGCCCGCGAGCAGGATGGCGGCGAGGATGGTGATGGCGATGAGCTTCGGTGACATGCGGGTCGGGCTTCGTGAGGACGCGCGAGCTTAGCGAGGTGCCGCTGTATCGGTACCTCGCGCGAGCACTCGCAATTCTGCCGAAGATCGTATACAAATGCGAATCATTCGCATCTGTGAGATTGCGCGATGACGCCGACAATCGACGAAACGGCACGCGAGCGGGCGCTGAGCGCACTCGTCGCGCTCGGTCCCGTGCTCGCGCTGACCCGGGCCGATCGCGTCGAGTGCTGCTGCCGCCGTTTCGCCGACGCCTGCGCGCTCGGTGCGATCGGCTTCGAGGCGCGGCTCGACGACGACGGACCGTACGAGGCGCTGGTCGCGCGCGACCGGTACGGCGAAGCTTGCGCGAAGGTGGTACGCCTGCCGGATTCGCACTACTACGGCTGGGAACGCGCGAGCGCGTGTTTCGCCGCCGATCGCGCGCCGAGACGGATCGACTGGCCGCGCGCGGCGACGGAGCGGCGCGTCGCACCGCGCTGGCGCGGCGCGCTGGTCGAGCTCGTGCGCTGCCAGCCCCTAGGGCTCGCAGCGCGTCCGCTCGACCGCACCAGCACCGCGACGACCTGCACGGTGCTCGCGCTGGCGCACCGCGCGACACTCGCGCTCGACGCCGCGCGCTAGATCACCTCGGTGCCGTCGATGATCCGCGCGAGCCTGCCGGGCGGCTCGGGCGGCTCTTGCGTGCGCAAGGGTTCGAACTCGACTGCCGGCGTCCCTGCTTCGATGATCCGCTGCCAAAAGCCCTAAGTGGTTACGCTGCGGCGATTGTGTTCGGCG
>Ga0187892_10004715_pt1 | contig 22505 bp, 21 predicted proteins | sample MA1701073metaG_FD_139345 | JGI IMG/M metagenome (GOLD analysis project Ga0187892, IMG submission 139345) | Bio-ooze microbial communities from a basaltic lava cave in the Kipuka Kanohina Cave System on the Island of Hawaii, USA - MA170107-3 metaG ... | reverse complement strand
TCGCACCGAACAAGATCCAGCACTTCCGGGTGGTCCCGAAGACGCCGGAGACGTGTCGCGTCGAGGTCACCCTCTACCAGACGCCAGCGCAAATGGACGCGTACCCTCTCAGCGATCCGACCAAGCACCGCGAGGTCAGCCGGATCCTCGACCAGGACTTCGCCGTCTGCCGTGTCCTGCAGGAGCAGGCCCGGTCGCGACACTTCCGGGTCCGGTACACCGCGTCCGACCTCGAAGACGGGGTCAACCACTTCGACGCCACGGTGCTCGCTGCGCTCCTTGGGGCCGGTGTCGTCACCGGGGCCGGAACGGATGGCGGCTTGGCGACCAGCACGAGTCGCTGAAGGTGCGGGTCGAGCTTGGGGTCGAGCTGCCAAACCGGTGATCAGCTCAGCCGGCGAGGAACCTCGCTTTCGCATCGGCCCGTTCGCTGGCCATGCCTCGGAGTGTTTCGACCGCGGACAGCTCGCGAAGGTCGAGGCCGGCGCCGCAGCTTTCAGCCATCCGGACCTGCTTGAGCGACGGTGCGCTTCCTACCAACTTCTGGGCGATCAGCGCATGGTGTTCCAGGTCGAGGTGCTGCATCTCGTAGAGGCGCCACACTTCCTGCCATAGCGGGCCGGGCCAGGACGAAGGGTGACCGACTTCGACTTCGATCTCGGCCAGCATTGCGCGTAGGCGAAGCTTCATCAACCGGCCGTCGAGGTTGTCGGTGCCGCTGAACCCCGCTCCGCCAGCGCTGGCTGCTTCCATCGAAGGGCGGATCACGTCATTGTAGAGCTGCGGCGATGATGATTGCGCGTACCACATGGCGGCGGTGGTGCCGCGGCAGACATCGCAGAGCCGGGCGATGTAGCTCGTCTTCGCGTTGGGGTCGGATGCCGCCGTAGCGGCATCTATCAAGTGGACCGAGATCGTCGCGTACTGACAGTAAAGGTGATGCCCAACCTTCCATCGCCAGATCGCCATCGGACCGTGGTGGGCCTCGGCTACGTCGCCCGGGCTGGGAAGGTGGACCTCGTCGTGCTCGTCGTGGTCGTCGGGCTCGTCGTGGTCGTCGGAGAGCCCCCACTCAGCCGAAAGTCCGGCCGCGGTCGCCCGTAGCATCATGGCGATCTCGTGGGCGTCGAGCACGCACGAGGGAAGGTCGGATAGGACCAGGGCCGTCGTCAAGAGCACCTGGTGGAGGAAGGCCTCGGCTGTCAGCGTGTCGGTCCGCCGGATGCCGAAGTAGTCGTCGTAGCGGGCAAAGGCATTGACAACCGCCGGCATGTCGGCGCTCGGCCGGAGTCTCAGCACGTGGTGGTCGAGGTTGCGCGCCAGCGCCTCCCACGACTGCTGGCGGGAAGCCGTGCCGTTCGGACCGGCTCGATCGGCGAGCTCGTGAAGCGCTCGGTGGATGTGCCGCACCACCGCGCCGAGCGTTGCCTGCACCATCGTCGGTGTGGGCAACGACGTCGACAGCCGATCCGCGGCGCGGTGGGCATGCCGCGCCACGTACGCGGCGAGCGTCACTTCGCGACTTGCGAGATCCGCCAGTGGTTGGATGCGATGCGTGGGCGCCGACTGGCATCTGGGTGGGTCGAGGACGCTTCGATGGTCGGGGGCCTTCATACCGCGCTCGGGGCCACCGGGGGACGCCGACAGCAAACCTCATCAGGCAGCGCAGTCGGCGGCATCGACGATCAGTCTCACCTCTGTTCTTCCCGCAGACAAGCCAGCGAGTGGGCGCCTTGCAGCGTTCCCTGCCGACCAGGAAGGTTCCTGACGCGACGTGGCCCCCACTCGAACCCTCGACACGTTGCGCGGCGCCATCCTCTCGGGGCGCGCCGGTCATCGCTCCGTGCCCGAACGGCCAGGTGGTCGCCCTGCCCCCGCGGCGACCCAGCCCGTCCGCGTGCTAGTATCCCGCCGTCTTGGCCCCTGGGTGGCGTGAGTGGGAGGGACGCGGGTGGCGCTACATCTGACGCGGCGGAGGTTCATCGCCTGGGCGGGGGCGTTCGCCTCGAGCGCACCGCTCCTCGCCGCCGCGTGCAGCTCGGCGAAGAAGCAGTTGCCGACCGAGGGCGTCGGGCAGCATCCACCGGCCGGCGGCGGAAGTTTCGTCATCAACGGCAAGACCTACCCGTTCAAGGACCCAAAGACCGGCGAACTCCTCTACCACGAGAAGATCCGCTTCCTGCCAAAGCCGGGTGTTCGTCGCCAGGTGCGTCAGTCGCCCGTCGAGCTACTCGACGCCCAGCCCAAGGTGGTCGAGAGCAGGGACGGCGTGCTCGACCTCGATCTCGACATCGCGTTCGCCGACGTGGTCGTCAACGGCCAGACCATGCGCCTGCGCACCTACAACGGGGCGCTCCCGGGGCCGACCCTCGTAGCCAGGCCCGGTGACGTCCTCCGGATACGCGAGAACAACAAGTTGCCGCCCGAGGCTCCGATGCCGCACGAAAACGTCAACCACCCCCACGGCTTCAACGACGTCAACCTCCACACCCACGGCCTCAACGTGAGCCCGGAGGATGTCGAGGACAACGTGCTCATCGCCATCCACCCCGGCGAGTCCCTCGAACACGAGATCCCGGTCGCGCCTGACCATCCGACGGGGACGTTCTGGTACCACCCCCACAAGCACGGCTCTACCGCCACTCAGGTCGGGAGCGGTATGGCGGGCATGCTGCTGCTCAAGGGCGACGGCGACGTGCGGGCGGTGCCGGAGGTCGGAGCCGCCCGCGAGGTGGTCCTCGTCTTCCAGGAGCTCTATGTGGAGGACGGGCCCGACGGAGTGGGTTCCGTGCCAGGGATGCCGACCGCGGTCGAGGACTACTTCTACAGCGACAAGATCCGCAACGAGATCACGGTCAACGGCCACGCCTGCACGGAGCTGGGAAAGGACGGCGAGGTTCTGGTCCCCGTACTCCGGATGCGGCCGGGCGAGGTCCAGCACTGGCGGATGTGCCACGCGGGGATCTTCCACAACTGGCCGTTCGCCATCGACGGGCACCAGGTCCACGAGATCGCCTACGACGGCATCACGTTGGAGAATCCCCGACCCGTCGACGAGTTCGAGTTCGTCTCCGGCCAGCGTCGCGACATCCTCGTCCAGGCGAGCCGGCAGCCGGGAACCTACGCGGTGAGGCGGAAGGCGTACAAGCAGGCGGCGGAGGTGAACACGTGGCCCGAGATCACCCTGTTCAACCTCGTCGTGGCGGGTGACCCGGTCGAGATGTCGTTGCCCAGGGCGCTGAACCCGCCGGCGGCCCGCCTCCCGTACATCCGCGACGACGAGATCGTCTACCGGCGGGAGATTCCCTTCGACTTCGTCGACAACACCGAGCAGGGGATCTTCCTCTTCACCGTCGGTGGCAAGGTCTTCAAGCCGGGCAGGGTCGACTACACCATGATGCTGGGAACGGCCGAGGAATGGACGGTGACGAACAGCCCGTCGTCCGACCACCCGTTCCACATCCATGTCAACTGGTTCGAGCTGCACAAGCTCATCGACGGGTCGGGCAAGGAGACCGTGTTCGCCCCACCGATATGGATGGACACGCTCAACCTTCCCGCCAACGGTCGGGCCGTGATCCGGTCGCGGTTCGAAAGGTTCCAGGGCAAGGCCGTATTCCACTGCCACTTCCTCACCCACGAGGACGAGGGGATGATGTCGTTGATCGAGTTCGTCGACGGCTCGCCCCGGGCCGGCGTTGTCGGCGCGACGGGCGGCACGTTCCTCTCGGGCGACTACGAGAACAAGGTCCAGGCGCGCTTTCCCAAGGGCGCGGTTCCCGGCGACACGAACCTCACCTACCAGCGCCTCGCGTCGCCGTCGGCGCCGACACTCAACCCTGCTCCGGGCTTACCCGCAGGTTTTGCCGACTTCGACATGTTCTTCAGGCTCACGGCTGAAGCAGGCGGCCGCCCGGTCTCCACGGTCGCCCGGCCGTTCACGATCGAAGTCAAGTTCTCGGCCGCCCAGGTCGACAGCCACGTCTCCGCCAACGACATCGGCCTGTTCCGCTACGACGAGCGCGCCCGTGCCTGGACCAGGGGTGGCGTCGGTGTGCTGGCCCGGTCCGGCAACCTGCTGACCTGCTCGACGAAGCTGTTCGGCACGTTCGCTGTCAGCGGGAGGATCACGCCCTGCTACGACTTCGTCGCTCCGGCGGGTGTGGGGCCCGAGGACGTCGACGCCCTGATGGCCATCAAGGACAGCCCCTACGAGTACTTCCGCAAACCGTTCGACGTGGCGCCGGTGGGGGCGCCCGACGGGGTGGTGGACGACAAGGACGCGGCGGTCGTGAAGGCCGCCAAAGGCCAGTTCTGTGGGTAGCGCGAAGGCGGCCGCCCGCCTTTGCCTCCGGCCCGACATCCGTGTCAAGAGCCCGAGAGGAGTACGAATGCGACGAGGTCGATCGATGGTTCGAGTGCTCGCCGTCCCGCTGGTGGCGATCACCCTGGTGGCGTGCTCTTCGGACGAGGGCGCGAGCGGGACCACGGCCGAGGAGACGAGGAACCTCGCCGTGGTCGAGGGGTTCTTCCGGGGGCTCGTGACCAACAAGGACCCGCTGGAGGTGGGCCGGTACCTTCGAGACGACTTCGTCTCCAACGAGCCCATGATCGCCGGCAAGCAGGGGATGATGGACTTCGCCACCTTCCAGGCGAAGAACAACCCGAACGCCAACTTCGTGGACGTGATCCACACCGTCGCCAAGGGCGACCTGGTGATAAAGCACTACACGTTCGCCAACGATCCCGCCAAGGGTGCGGACTTCCTGATCGTGGATTTCCTCCGCCTCGAGGACGGCCTCATCGTCGAGTACTGGGATGTCGTCAAGACTCCCCTGCGCGTAGGTGGGTAGCACGGTCAGGCGCTCGATTCGAGTCGGGCCGTGCCGCCGCCCGCGGTGAGAGGCTGACGTCGCACTGCGCGTGATAGGCGCGGGTGTCGGCCGCACGGGAACTCGATCCCTTCAGGTGGCCTTGGAGCGCCTTCTCGGGCGGCCCTGCTACCAGATGGTCGAGGTGGCCGCCCGGCCCGACCACATCGAGCTGTGGCGGAAGGCGATCGAAGGGGACCTCCCCGACTGGGACGAGATCTTCCTCGGCTACGAGGGGGCGGTGGACTGGCCGGCGTCCGCTTTCTGGAGGGAGCTGAGCGTCGCCTATCCGGACGCAGTCGTCGTGCTGTCGGTCCGGGAGAGCACGGAGTCGTGGTGGCAGAGCATCAACCGGACCGTCTTCCACGATCTCGGCCGGCCTCATCCCGCCAACGACTTGGAGGCCATGTTCATCGACCTCATGGCGGCTCGTTTCACTGACCGGTGGCACGACGCTCCTGCCGCGATGGCCGCCTACTGCCGCCACAACGACGCGGTGCGAGAAGGGGTCGCGCCGTCTCGCCTCGTCGAATGGCGGCCGGAGGACGGCTGGGAGCCGATCTGCGCCCGGCTCGGGCTGGCGGCGCCGCCCGAGCCCTTTCCCCACCTCAACACGTTCGCCGAGTTCTGGGCCCGCTGGGGGGCTGACCAGGCCGGGCCCGATCCCCGGTGAACGGTGGCGCGTTGAACGCCGCCGAACGTCTGGTCACAACTGTCCCAATCCTGTGTAGAAGGAGACGATCAATCGTGGGCTTCTTCGACAAGTATTCGCGGTTCTTCGAGACGAGCGACACCCTGCCGTTCCCCAACCGCCTGAACAACCGCTACCGGGCTCTCGTCGAGCAGCACGCCGATCTCCTTCGGGGCGCGTCCGTCCTCGACCTTGCGTCGCACGACGGGCGGTGGTCTTTCGCCGCTCTCCAGACCGGGGCGGAGAGGGTCGTCGGGCTGGAGGGCCAGGCCGTCCTGGTAGCCGACGCCGAGAAGACGTTCGAGCAGTACGGGATCGATTCGTCGAGGTACCGGTTCGTCCATGGCGACCTCTTCGAGACCATCAAGGCCCTCCAACCAGGCGCGTTCGACGTCGTGTTCTGCTTCGGCTTCCTGCACATGCACAACCGCCATCACGAGATGTTGAAGCAGGTCCAGCGGCTCGCGCCCAGGTACCTGATCCTCGATGTGTGGGTAGTGGCGTTCACCAACGACCCGGTCACGTACCTGATCCCCCACCATCTCGACGAGTTCGGCAGCGCCAGGTACGTCCCCGACTTCGACTACCCGCTGGCCTTTCGTGAGCCGAGAAGTACGCCGGTGTCTCGCCGCGACGGCTCGGCGCTGGGCTTCAAGAGCCATGGGCCGACCGGCTCGGCGCCCGAGGTGATGATGCTGGCCCACCCCAGCCAATCGGCGCTCGAGTGGCTGCTCGCCGAGGCGGGCTTCGGCGAACTCGAGTACTACGACTGGAAGAACGCGCCCGTTGACGACTGGAACGACCTCGCCGACTACCAGGCCGGGCAGAGGGTCTCCCTCATCGCCAAGAACATGCGGCCCCGAGCCTAGGACGTGGCCGAAACCCCGTCGCGTGCCGGCGGGCCGAGCCCGCCGGGAGCCGTCCCCAGCGTGGTCGTCATCGTGCTCGACGACCTCGGTTTCGCCGATCTGGGCTGTTACGGGTCGGAATTGGAGACGCCCAACCTCGACCGGCTCGCCCGCGAAGGCCTCCGTTACAACAACTTCCACGTGACCGCGCTGTGCTCGCCGACCCGGGCCTGCGTGTTGACCGGTCGGAACCACCATGCGGTGGGAATGGGGGTCATCCCCGAGCTTGCCGCCGGACCACCCGGCTACCAGTGCCGCATCCCCGCATCCGCGGGGACCCTGGCCCGTGTGCTGCGCGATGCCGGCTACGGCGCCTTCGCCGTGGGCAAGTGGCACCTGACGCCTCGGGCCGAGCGAACTGCGGCGGGGCCATTCGGCCGCTGGCCCCTGGGGATGGGGTTCGAGCGCTTCTACGGGTTCACCGGCGGCGTGACGAGCCAGTGGACGCCCGACCTGGTGTGCGACAACGGGTTCGTGGAGCCACCCTCCACACCCGGCGAGGACTACCACCTCACCGAGGACCTCGCGAACCGGGCCATTCGCCTGGTGGGGGACCTGCGGCAGGCCGCGCCCGGGCGGCCGTTCTTCCTGTACTTCGCCACGGGCGCCGTCCACTACCCACACCAGGTCCCCCGACCGTGGATCGAGTGCTACCGGCACCGGTTCGACGACGGCTGGGAGGCCGTGCGCAGGCGCCGGTTCGACCGGCAGGTGGAACTGGGGGTCGTCCCCGCCAGCGCCGCCTTGACCCCGCGACCACCGTGGGTGCAGCCATGGGAGGGCCTCTCGGTCGACGAACGCCGGTTCCACGCCCGGCAGATGGAGGTGTACGGCGGCTTCCTGACCCATACGGACGCGCAGATCGGGCGGCTGCTGGACTTCTTGGAGGGCATCGGTCGCCTCGACGACACCATCGTTATGGTCCTGTCCGACAACGGCGCCAGTGGCGAGGGCGGCCCTCGAGGCTGGACCAACCCGGCCGGGTTCGGGCGCGCCGAGGGGGACGGGGCAGGCGCCGAATCTCGGGCCCGAGCGATCGATGAGCTGGGCGGGTTCCGCACCTACGACCTCTACGGGTGGGGCTGGGCCTGGGCCGGCAACACGCCGTTCCGGTTGTGGAAGCGCTACACGTGGCTGGGCGGCGTTCGCGTCCCCCTGATCGTCCGCTGGCCGGACCGCATCCCCGCCGGCCAACGAGGTCGGGTGAGAAGCCAGTTCTGTCACGCCATCGACATCATGCCCACGATCCTCGACGCGGCCGGCGTCGCGCTCCCGGACTCTCTCGACGGCGTGCCTCAGCAGGCCGTCGACGGGCGGAGCCTGATGCGCACGTTTGCCGACGCCGACGCCGCCCCTCCCCGCTCGACCCAGTACTTCGAGATCTTCGGCTCCCGCTCGATCTACCACGACGGGTGGAAGGCGACGACCGACCACATCCACCACGCGATGACCGCCGAGCGGGAGCACATCACCGGCAGCCGCCGCTTCGCAGACGACACCTGGTCGTTGTACCACCTCTCGTCGGACTTCTCGGAAGCCCACGACCTTGCCCATGCCCATCCCGAGCACGTCCGCCGGATGGTCGCGCTCTGGTGGAGCGAGGCCGAGCGCAACCAGGTCCTCCCCCTCCTGGAGAGCAGCGAAGTCGAGGGTCCGCTGGCTGGCGCCGAGCCGCTGCCGGGTGCGCGGCTGGCGGAGTTGGCCCTCCTGGCGAACACCGGCCCGGTCGTCCCGCCGTCGCTGGTCGAGGGCTTTCGCGTCACTGCGGAGGTCGAGATCGCCACCGGCGGTCGCGACCAAGGCGTCGTCTGCGCCCAAGGTGACTGGAACGGCGGCTGGGCGCTTTACCTTCTTGACGGGGTCGTCGTTGTGAGCTTCACGCTCGGCGCGACCACTTCGTCGTTCCGTGGGGGCGCCGTCGGGCCGGGCCGGCACCGCCTGGAGCTGGCCTACGCCCCCGGACCGCCCGCTGGTGGCTCGGCGACCATCGTCGTCGACGGCAACGCGGTCGCGGCGGGGGCAGTCGTCGGTGAGCGCCACCACCTCGAGGCCGTTGACTACTACGGGAAGCTGCTCGTCGGGCGCGATCACGGCTTTCCGGTGTGCAACGACTACTGGCCTCCGTTCCCCTTCACCGGTGAGATTCACAGCCTGCGCATTGCCGCCGGTGGAACGTGACCGACGACCGCCTCATGGCCGTCCTCAACGAGTCCGCCGCTGCGGTGAAGGACGCCCTCGAGGGGCTGGACGACTGGGGCCTGGCCGGCGGCCGCAGAGCTGACCAGTACCGCAGCGACCTCCTGGCCGACGAGGCGGCGTTGGCGGTGCTGCTCGGGGCCGGCCTGTCCGTCCTGAGCGAGGAGAGCGGCCTGCACGAAGGCGACCGGGCGCTGACCGTGGTGCTCGACCCCCTCGATGGCTCCGCCAACGCGTCCCGCCGGCTGCCGTGGTACGCCACCAGCCTGTGCGCAGTGGACGCGGCCGGGCCGGTGGCGGCGGTCGTGGTGAATCTCGCGACCGGCGACCGCTTCGAAGCCGTCCGGGGATCGGGCGCGGTCGGTAATGGGCGACCGCTGTCGACGAGCGGCTGTTCCTCCATGGGGGAGGCCGTCGTGGGCATGCCCGAATGGCCTTCCGTCCACCTTGGTTGGCGGCAGATGCGCACGCTCTGCTCCGTCGCCCTCGACCTCTGCGTCGTGGCCTCCGGCCAACTGGACGCCTTCATCGACTGCAGCGTCGAGTCCTACGGGCCGTGGGACTACCTGGGTGGAACCCTCATCTGCCGGGAGGCCGGGGGTGTGGTCGCCGACGCCGACGGCCGAGAGCTGGTCACGCTCGACCCCGCCGACCGGCGAACCCCGGTGGCGGCGGCGACCGAGGAGCTGCTGGCGTCGGCCCTTGCCGGGCGAGCCCGGCTGGGGCCGGTCCCACCCTCGGTGCGCACCGCCGAGCCATGGCGAGGCAGCTGATGACCGAACAGCCGGCCGTTCCAATGTTGACTGGCCAGCGTGCCGACGCGGCGGGGGAACGCCGCGACTTCGCGGGTCAGCGCGGGAGGAAGGTCGTCGGCCGCGAAGCCAAGGACAAGGGGGAGGCATGAAAGCTCCGCAGGGCCCCTCACTGAAGGGGTCGGCGTTCGAGTACGAGATCGGCGAGTATCACCTGCGCCTCACGTTCGAGGAGGAGGACAAGGTGCACTGGCTGTACCGGTCTGCACCGGACGGCCTGACCGGGAAGAACGCGGTCGAAACCGTTGATCGTCTCACGCTACGGAACGACATCGTTCTGGTTGCCTGGAAGGAGGCAGACGGGACCAACGTGATCGACGTCCTCGACCTCACGAGGATGAGGATCTTCCCAAACTTCGTGACCGCGGCGGGCGACCGGTTCAGCGTGGAAGCACCCATGATACGAGTGAGTTGACATCACGCTGACTGAGGGCGGCCGGCACGGAGGGCGTTGGTGGCGACCTGGTAGCGTTCCCCCGCGGGGACGACTCACAGGAGAACGACGGAAGATGCTCCCAACCCTTTTCTCGTACAAGGCCGGCCTCGTGGTGCTGGTTGGGATCGTCTCGGCGCCGGTCCTCCAGCCGGTGCTGATGCGTACGGCCACCGCCATGGTGCGGGTCGGCCGACAGGTGAGGAAGGTGGCCGACGTCGCAACGACGGAGCTCAAGGCGATCGCGGCCGAAGCCGCGGCCGAGAGCAAGGGCTCACGCCGGCTCCCGGGGAGTCCCGCGGCGTGAGGCGTCGGCGGTCGCATCCGTCCTTCGTCGGCCTGACGTGAGCGCTTTCCGATCTGCCGGCGGCCGTCGTTCCGGGTACATCGTCGAGGAGGGTTGATCGATGCCTGCCACCACTCGGGAACTCCGGCCGATCCCGGGCCTGGAGGTCGTGGGCCGCGGCGTGTACCTGCGGCCGAACCAGGCCTACCAGCTCAAGGAAGTCCTCGTCCCGAACGGGAGCCCCGAACCGTACTACTCGGCGGAGACGGGGACCACTTATGCGGTGCCCAAGGCGTACGAGGTCAACGACAGCCCCCCCATGCCCGCCACCCAAGCGCTCAACCAGTCCCTCATTGAGGAGTCATGGGACCGCTTTGAGAAGCGCACGAGCTTGGACACGAGCGCGGCGGTGAGCAACGGGCCATTCAGCGTCGACGTCTCGGCGGGGCAGACGAAGCACCTGCGGCAGGAGGAGGAGTCCTATTACGCGCTGCGCACGTCGTTCATCCCCCTCTGGACGGTGTACGTCCCGAACACCGATTGCATAGGCCGGCAGGTCTTCGATGAGATCGACGTCCCGGTCCCCTTCGACCATGCCCACCGCCAGGAGTACCAGCGGTTCTTTCAGCGCTTCGGCACGCACTACGTCCCGAGGGCATGGGTCGGCGGGAAGGCCACCCTGGCCCTGATCGTGACCAAACAGTCGAAGATGACGCGGGGCGAGATCCAAGCGGGGCTGAAGGCGAGCATGGCCGGGATGGGTGGCGCCAGCGTCAACACGGCGGACGCGCAGAGCAGGGAGAAGCTTCAGAGCAACTCGGAGTGCACCGTCCTCGGCAAGGGCGGCGACGAGCTGAAGCTCGCCGCGCTGAGCACCCTTGACAACGTCCTCTACAACGAGTGGCTCGACACGGTGAAGGTGAACCCGCAGGTCATCGAGTTCGAGGCGGTCGGCATATGGACGCTCGTCCCCGACCAGGCCCGCGCCATGGCGCTCATGGAGGCCTACCGGGAGGAGACGCTCGTGTCCTCGATCCGGGCCGTCTTCAACCTCGACAACCAGATCCACTTCTTCGAGGACGAGTACTTTCACCTTTTCGACCTCACCAGCGGGCAGCACCACGAGTCCCGGGAGGAGATCCGCGCCCGCTGGCCGGGCCTGTACGAGGTGGGCTTCGAGCGGGTCGACGCCGCCTTCCTCGGCAAGTACCTGACCTCGCAGACCGGCGAGGACCTCAGCCGGAAGCTCTTCTTCTTCAACCGGGACAAGTACGTCCGCTGGGACGTCGATGCCGGCGGTATCGACCCGGGCTATCCCCGTCTCATCTCCGATGGATGGCCCGGGCTTCCGTTCGGGCGCATCGACGCCGCGGTCAACGTCGACCCTGAATCCGTCTACTTCTTCTGCGGGAATAAGTACGCGCGCTTCAATACGATGACGAATCGCGTGGACGACGGCTACCCGGAGTCCGTGCAGAAGCGGTGGGTAGGGGTCACGTTCGATCGAATAGACGCCGCGACGTATTGGGGAAACGCGAAGGTATACTTCTTCTGCGGCAACCAGTACATCCGTTACGATACGGTGATGTGGCGAGCGGATCCGGGGTTTCCCAAGACTGTGAGCAGCCACTACGTGCAGGACTGGAAGTTCTTCGAGTGAGCGCCGACGATCGGCTGGGCGACCTCTCCTCCACCGAGCGATCGGGTACGTCGCAGCAACTGGTGAAGAAGTACATGCTGCTGTCGATGGCTACCGGGCTGGTCCCGGTGCCGGTGGTCGATGTCGCCGCTCTCACCGCGATCCAGTTGCAGTTGCTGGCGAAGCTGGCCAAGCAGTACGACATCACGTTCTCCGAACAGTTGGCGACGTCGGTCCTCGGGTCTCTCGTCGGCGCCGGAGGGTCGACCCTCGCCACCGTGACGTCCCACCGGCTCCTGATGCGGCTCCATCCTGTCGGATGGGTCGTCACCGCCGTGACCACCGCCATCTTCGCGGGTGCGTCCACGTACGCGGTCGGACGGGTGTTCGTGCAACATTTCGATTCGGGGGGCACCTTCCTCACGTTCGACCCGGAGAAGGTGCGAGACTTCTATGCCGCGCAACTCAAGGAGGGCAGCGCCGAGGTGGCGCGAAGCTTCGCCGGCGTCAAGCCCTGAGGGGAGTGGCAGCAGCCCTACGGCTACCCGACCCGGTGGGGCGCGGCGGAGTCCCCCGACGCTGTCCCGGTGTCGGCCATGGCCTCGGCCGTCAAGTCCTCAAGGTCCTCGGCCACTTCCGCAACCGCCTTCTTGACTCGCAGGGCTGTCATGATCGTCACCTTCGCGATGGTTCGCAGATGGGGCTTGATGAGCGCCGCGATCGCGGGAGCAGTGATGCCGCCGGCCAGGTACGCGACCACGAGTTTCTTACGGACCATCGTGCATCTGTCTCCGAATCTCGGCGCCGAAGATCGTCAGTCAAACACGGACCGGAAGCCCAGGCAACCCGCGCACATGCAGGTCGGGGCGTTGCGCCTCAGCCTTCATCGGGGTCGGCGGAGGAGCTGATCGACCGGTGGACGCGCCATCGAGGAGGACTGGCGCTCTTGGGCGACAAGGGCGGGCGACGCGGCTGGGCTTCGGCGTGCTCCCGAAGCACATCGAGCTCGAAGGCCGTTTCCCGCGCCACACGCCAGCGACGTCTCCCGCTCCGCCATCGGTACCTTGCCCACCCGGTCAAGGCGCCGCCCGGCCTGGTTCGCCGATTGCGACTGGTCGGGTCGGGCCGTCAAGTACCACCGGGCTCGAGATCCGCACCGGCGCCGGGGTTCCGAGAGGCGACCGGCCGGCGCCCTAGTAGCATGACGCAGTGAAGTTCCGGCTCGAGCAGCAGTTCGACCTTCCAGTCGATCAGGTCGAGGCAGGGTTCGTCGATCCCGATTTGTTCGCCCACCTTGGTGACCTCGACGAGGTCGGTCGACCGGAGCTCCTGGAGCGCGTCGACGACGGGAGTTCGGTAGACCTCCGGGTGCGGTACGCCTTCACCGGGGAGCTGGCGCCGGCCCTCATGGCCGTCGTGGAGAGAGAGCGCCTCACGTGGGTGGAAACCTCGACGCTCGACCGCGAGACCCACCGCACCGAGTTCCGGGTCGTGCCCGATCACTACCCGGACCGGCTGCGGTGCGCCGGGACGGTGGTCGGCGTCGACCATGGTTCCGGTTCTCGGAGGATCGCCGTGGGCAGCATCGACGTTCGCATCCCGTGGGTCAGGGGAAGGGTAGAGCGAGCGATCGTCGCCGGCCTGGTCCGCCAGGCCGACGTCCAGGCCCGGATCGTCCGCGACTGGATGGCGAGCCGCCGCCAAGCCGAGACCTGATCCCGAGGGCTGAACCGCACGGCGGGTGGAAGGCGCGGCTCCCGCACGAGTCGCTCACGGTCGTTACGGGGTCGAGACCCGCCGCTGCGACCGCCGCGGCATCGAGCTGGTCGGCTGGCTGCTCCAGTCATGCGACAACCGCACGGCCATCGGCCGCATCGTCGGCGCCGTGGCGATGGCGACACGCCCACCTCTCATCCGCGACGAACCGCCCTACCGGCGGGCCGGGCCCCGTCGCCCCTCACGCCCACCACGATCGTCAGGTCGAAGACGTCGTCGCCGCAGTCGTTGCGGGTGAAGGCGCCGGGGTTGAGCCCTTCGATGTAGCTCCGGATGCTCCGGGTGAACTTGGTGTCGTCCAGCCGCCACTCCCGCCTGGCCAGCACCTCCCCCACGAGCCCGTGCTTGGACAGGAGCTCCATCGTGCGACCGACTCCGATGAACGAGGGTTGGATCAGCGCCAGTGCACCACAGGGGCTGAGAAGCGGGCAGCCGCGGGTGATCAGGAGGTCGATGAGGCGCCGGCCGTCGGGGCCCCCGCTGACGTTGAGGATCTCCGACGCATGCCCAGCCGCGACGTACTGCTCCTCGAGGTGGGGGTCGACGGGAATGAACGGCAGCTCCCCGATGATCAGGTCGAAGGTCTCGCCGGCGCGGACAGGTCCGAACAGGTCTCCGGTGCGGACCTCGATTCGCCCGGCTACGCCGTTGGTCAGGGCGTTCGCCGCCACCAGCGCCACCGCGTCCTCCTCGATGTCGATGCCCAGAACGTGGGTGTCGTCGCCGGTGAGAAGGGCCAGCCCGATCGAGAGCACGCCTCTCGCCACCCCCATCTCGAGTACCCGGGCGAGGGGGTTGCCCGTCGCCGCCAGGTAGTCGACCACCTCCGGGAGGTGGTACACGAACGTGTCGAGGTAGTAGTCGGTCTTGACGCTCCACTCCTCCTGGCGGACGCGGTAGCGCACGCCGTTGCTCATCACCGCGGTGTAGGTATCCCCTCCCGTGGACGTCGTCGTCAGGCCACCGGAAGGCATGCCGCCGCCGCCCGCCGGCGCCCTCACGAGCCACACCTGTCCTCGGGGCCGGGAGCGAGAATCCGCACGATCCCGAGGGTACCGTCGACCTCCACCTCCTGGCCGTCCCGGAGGATCGCGGTGGCGTTCCCGGCGCCGACGACGGCTGGGATCCCGTACTCCCTCGCCACGACCGCCGAGTGGCTCAGGATTCCGCCGCTGTTGGTGACCAGCCCGCCGGCACTGGCGAACAGCGGCGTCCACGGCGGAGCCGTGGCGTCGGCCACCAGGATGTCGCCCGGCTCCAGCTTCGTCGCCTCGTCCAGCCGGTGGAGCACCTTCACCGTCCCCCGAGCGATCCCGGGAGAGCCGGCGTTGCCGACGACGAGGTCGCCCGTGGACAGGGCCGCCGGGACGTCGCCCTCGATCTTGCGGAACATCTGGCTGATCGGGTCGCGAGCGACCTGGGCCAGCTCCACCTCTCCCGGAATCGTGCCCAGGAGGGGCGGAGGAGCGACGCCCGCGAAACGGGCCGCGTCCGCCTTTCGGGCGGCGATGGCGGCCAAGTGACCAGCCCGGCCGCCTTCGGCGTCGCCGGCGCCGGCTACCAGGTCGTCGAGCTCCGCCAGGTCCAGGTAGAACACATCGCCGTCGCTGTCGAGGAGCCCAGCTACGAGAAGCCGGTCGCCGATCCGCAGCAACACCCGACGAACGCAATAGCTGGCCTTGTAGTCGATCCAGTAGCCATGCTCCTCGGCCAGGAACGATCCGGCCTGAGCCGCACGAAGCAGGAACGCGACCTCCTCGCGCACTGCGCGCGGGTAGTCGACGATCCGTGCCCGCATCTCGGCGGCTCGGCGCTCGCGCTGATCGGCGGCCTGCGACATCTCGGCATCGAAGTCGCGGTCGGGCTGCCGGAGGAAGTTCTGGAGGTTCTTGACCACGGGGGTGGGGTCCTCCACCCAGTAGGGATGGTGCAGGCTGAGCTTGTCGGCCCGCTCGCCGTGCGTCGCCAGGTAGGCGTCGAACTCGGCAACGAAACCAACGCTCCCGAGATCGGCCCGCAGCCGCGCCACGGCCTCCGCTGGATCGGTGTCGACCAGGATCTTGACGGCCCTGGGGTACGAACGCGCACGCCGGCTGAGCGCCCAAAGGTCCCGGCCGCTCTCGAGGGTGGAGCTCGGGAACCCGGCCAACATCGAGTAGGAGTCGAACGGCTCCGCGCCTTCGAACACATCCTCGTAGAGGTCGGCGAACTCGCTCATGGCGAACATCGACGGCACGAGGAGCAGGAAGTGGACCTCCCAGAGCCGTTGCCAGCGCCTTACCGTCTCGGCCAGGTGCGCCCGCAGAGCAGGGAGGTCGGCGCCCGGCAGGTCGAAGCCATGCCACCACGACAGGTGGGCCCGGATCTCGGGTAGCCACTGCCGCTCCCAGGCGCCACGCAGGTCGGCCATGGCGTCGCGCAGCTTGGAGGGCGACCAGGCGTCCGTCCCCCAATGCTCGACGGCGAGGTACAGGTAGCCATTGAGAAGCCGGTCGTGGACCCGGATCGGAATGCCGTACGCCCTCGCCGCCTTCGTGATGCCCGCGTCGACACCGTCCGCGATCAGCGAGAACTCCAGCGGCGTCACCGGGTCCGGGTAGTGGAGCCGGTCATGGCTCCAGCACCGTTCCGCATCGCCCGCCTCCTGCCACCGGACGGGGAACTCTGGTGGGGCGACGATCCTCCGGGCCGTCATCGGGGGTTCCCCAGCAGGTAGGCGTGGTAGCTGACCTTGCCCAGCAACTGGTACACCTGCCAGTGGAACATGCCAAGCGCCGTCTCGTAGGTTGCCCGGCCGAAGTGGTCGACCACAGCCTCCTCGGCCCGCTGCAACCGGGCGATCCCCATGAGGTGCTGCGCGCAACGGCCGTCGGAACTCTCGTAGAACTCGGCGAACTCGCTGCCGTACTCCTCGCTCCGGAGCACCACGAGGCCGACCGTCCGCAGCGCCTCCTCGACCGTGGCCCGTCGCATGCTCGCCTCGACGAACCCGAGCCGACGCCGGAGCGTGGCCCCTTCCCCAGGCTCGAGCAGGTCGGTCGCGTACCCCGTCTGCAGCATCATGAAGCCACCGGGCACCAGCACCCGCCGGCATTCGCGGAGCGCCGGTAGCAATTCCGGGAGATGCACGATGACGCCGCGGCACCACACCAGGTCGAAGCTGGCGGCGGGGAAGGCGAGGTTCTCGATCGAGCCGCCCCCCACCCGCACCAGACCTTCGAGGCCCTCCTCACGCACCAGCGCTCGGGTGGTGTCGACGCAGCTCTGGACGGGGTCGGTGGCGACGACCTGGGAGCGGAAGCGGGCGGCGAGCTTGCACGCGTAGTCGCCGCGGCCGCAGCCGACGTCGAGGATGGCGGAGGCCGGGCCGAGGCCGAGCCCCGTCACCAGCTCCAACAGGTGGTCGGGTGGCCGCGGTCGCAGCTCCTCCTGGGCCGCAGCCCACCGCTCGACGTTGGCGGCGCTCCACAGGTCCCCGTAGACAGCGTCCATCAGGGTCCTGGGGCCGCTCACGGCGCGATTCTTGCGCGCACTCGACAGATGCGGGACCAGCCAAGTCGACCCGAAGACAGCGCTCCCGGGCTAGGCTCCTGATTCGTCACAGTCGGAAGATCCTCATCGCAGACGGAGAAGAACCATGATGGTCGAGGCGCTGGTATTGTACGCAGCCGGAGTTATAACCGGCCCTGTCCTCAAGTCCGTGGTTCGAGGCACGGTCAAAGGGACGATCAAGGCGGGAATGCGAGTCAAGCAGTTGGCGAGCGACGCCGCCACCGAAGTGAAGGGCCTGGCATCCGAAGCGGGCAACGACATGGCGAAGCCGATCCCGGCGACCGTCTCGGCTAAGAAGTAGCCACTGCGCGCGCCGTCGTAACGGCAGCCCACCTGGCGGGACGACCGTTTGCTCGGGCAGCGGCGGCGGGCCCGTCGACCGGCCAACCCGGGAGGGCGACGTCGCTGTCCAGGTGGTGGTCAGGGTCCCGGCCAACGGGCATCCTCTGACGGCCAGGCGCCCGCCCTGCCGGGCGATGCCGGGCGGGCCTTCTGTGCGGCTGGCCTTTCCCCGCAGGAAAGTTTTCGACGCCAGTAGCGCGCCCGGGCACGGTGCTGACATGGCTGTGCCGACATGGCTGTGCTGACGTGGCTGTGCTGACGTGGCTGTGCTGACATGGCTGTGCTGACATGGCGGTGAACGGAACGGCCACGTCCGCCGCCGGTAGACTGTCAAGTGTCGGACCGCCGCAAGACGCGGACGAGCAGGGGAGCCTTGTGGTGGGCGCTACTCATCTCAGCGAGCAGCTCCCGCCGGTGGCGGCATCGCATCGCATGGCGCTGGGGGTGCGGGCGGCGGCGAGGGGGCCCGCCGTTGCGTGCTCTCGCCGCCGTGTCAACCTGCCCGCACCGCCCACCGTCAGTTCCCCCTGCCGCCGGGCGCCGGCCATCGACCCTGTGGCGAAGACCTGACCGGTGCGGGCCCGCCGACGGCTGCAGCTCCTGTTCGTCCCCTTGCTCCTGCTCCTCGTCGTGCGCGTCGGACTCGACCGCCACGTCGCCCAGCGCCGTGACCAGGTGCAGGCGGAGGCTGACGGGCGGCTCCGGCCGGCGCGGCTCGCGCTCGTCGACCTGCTGGCGGGCTTGGGCGACCAGGAGACGGGGGGGCGCGGATTTCTCATCACCGGCGAGGAGCGCTTCCTCCAGCCCTACCGGGAGGGCGGGGCCCGGGTGGACACCCGGATGGCCCAGCTGAGGGAGTTGCTCGCGCCCGACCCTGACCTGATGGCAGCCGTCGGCCGGATCGAGGGGAGGGTCGGCGCCTGGCGCCGCTTGGGCGCGGAGTTCGAGATCGAGGCCAAGCGGGCGGGCCGGGACTCGGAGGCGGCTGCCCTGGTGGCCACGGGCACGGGCACGGACCTGCTGGGCCGGGCGCGCACCGAGATCGCCGGCCTCCAGGCCGCCGTCGAGCGCCAACTGTCCCATCGGAGAGCCCAGCTCGATGACCTGGGCGGTGTCCTCGCGGCCGTAAGCGTCTTCAGCGCCTTCGCCGGCCTGGCCCTGCTGTGGCTGGCGGGCGGGCTCTTGTCGCGCTGGGTCTCCCGGCCGGTGACCGAACTGAGCGCCGCCGTCCGGGAGGTGGCCAGCGGCGACCTGAGCGCCCCCATACCTGCGGCTGGCCCCCCCGACCTCGCCGAGCTGGGCCGGGATGTCGAGGCCATGCGCCAAAGGCTCGTGGCCGAGATCGAGGAGGCGACGAACGCCCGGTTCGCGCTCGCCCAGCGGGGCATGGTCGTCCTCGCCCTGCGGGACGAGCTGGCCCCCGGCTCGCTCGACGTCGACCCGCGGCTGCGGATCGCGTCACGTTTCCAGCCCGCCGAAGGGGTGGTCGCGGGCGACTGGTTCGACGTGGTCGACCTGGGCGACGGCCGCTTCGCCGTGGCACTGGTCGACATCTCGGGGCATGGCACAGCCGCCGGAATGCTCGCCCTCAAGACGAAGTACCTAACGCTCGCCGCCCTGCGCAACGGCCTGAGCCCGGCCCAGTCGCTGCGCTGGCTGGCGGGCCAGTTGGGGGACACCGGCGAGAGCTTCCTCACCGGGGTGATCATCGAGATCAGCCCGTGCTCGGGTCGACTCCGTTACGCCAGCGCGGGTCACCCGCCGGTGCTCCTCTGCGACCGCGGCTCGATCAGCCAGCTCGACCCCACCGGCCCCCTGCTCGGCCCGCTCAAGGCCGACTGGTCCGATGCCGAGGCGGTGCTCCCCCCGACCGCCAGCCTCGCCATCTACAGCGACGGGCTGGTCGAGGCCCAAGGCCCCGACGGCGCCGAGTTCGGCGTCGACCGGCTCACCGAGCTGCTCGAAGGGATGCACCAGGGCGACGACGGCTGCGACCCCGACGTGCTCGCCGACCTGTGCTTCTCCGAGGTCAACGGCATCATCGGCGGCGAGCGGCGCGACGACATCACCCTGGTGGTGGTGGGGCGGGGGTCACGGCCGGACCACGTTGTCGGCGCTGCGGACGACGTCCGCTGGCGCCTCGATCCCCAAGCCGGCGGCTACCCTGAGGTTGACGGTGAGCCGGAAGCGGGCCGGGTCCTCGACGGGCACTTCTGACACCGGCCTGCCCTTGAGCAGCCGCACGGCCTGGCGGCCCATCTGGTGGTAGAGCTCGGTCGTGTTCGGCTCGAGCACGGCCAGCGCAAAGTCGGCCGCGGTGTTGGCGAGGACCGGCGGGGAGGCTCCCGCCAGCGCCGCCGTGATGGCGGGGTAGTTGCGGACAGTCGTGGGGGCGTTGGCCAGCAACAGCGCCTCGACCTTCTCGGTCCGGAGCCTCGCCACCGCCCCGGCGACCTCCTCGGCCGACCCGAAGCCGGACGTGGCCAACCGGATCCCGAGGGCGGCCGCGCCGCGTACCGTCGCTTCCAGGACGGGCGCGGCCGCGGGGTCGTCGGTCGGGAACAGCAGACCGGCGCTGGTCGCCCCCGGGAGCAACTGGCGGGCGAGGTCGAGCGTCCTGTCGGCCGGCACCCGGAACGTCGCCCCGGTGAGGTTTGCCTCAGGCCGGCGCTCGTCGGCCACGAGGCCCACCGCCTTGGGGTCGTTGGAGAGGAACAAGACCTTCACCGCCGGTGCGGCCCGGGCGGCCGCCAACGCTCCCGAACTGGAGAGAGCCAGAACGAGGTCGAGACCGTCCGCGGCCCACCCGCGCACGACAGCCTCGGCCTCAAGGGGGTCGCCGTGGACCTCGTTCGGGTCGGCGCCGCGCACCCGGAGGTTGCGGCCCTGCACGAAGCCGCCAGCCGCGAGCTCACCCAGGAAGGTTTCGATGTTCTGGGGCTCGGGGGAGCGCACGGCCCGCAAGACACCGATCGTCACCGTGGGCTGAGGCTGAGCCTGGCGCCTGGGCGGACCTTCACCACAGGCCGGCAGCGCAAGGAGGGCACAGCCGACGGCGACCGTCCCGAACATGCCACGCCACCCGCCCAGTCTCATGGCGACACGCTACGGCAGCGGCAAACCGACCGCTCGGCCTCCTGATCCACCGATCGGCACGGCTCTTCGGTTCTGTGGGTCGAAGTTAAATCTCGCCCCGCAGTTTCAGGGTGTTCTGCATCTGCACCGCGTGCACCAGGTCGATGCCTGCGCCGATGGCCGCGGCGGCGTGCACGGCCTCGTGCAACTGCTCGACCGTGGCGCCGGCGTCCATCGACGCGCTGGTGAAGGCGTCGATGCAGTACGGGCACTGCTTGGAGTGGGACACGGCCAGTGCGATGAGGGCCTTCTCCCGCTTGGTCAGCGCCGTGTCCTTGCCGAACACGCCGTTGTAGTACGTCCAGAAGTTCTGCATCATCGGCTTGGCGAAGTCGCCCACGTTGCCGAAGTGCCCCAGGTCGCGGCGCTCGTAGTAGCTGGCCGAGACCGCGCCGTTGCCGTTGCCGTGGCCGTCGCCGTTGCCGTCGCCGTCGGCCGCGTGCGACGCCGCGCACGCCGACAGCGCCGCCTGCGCCTCCGCCGCACGCGGGTGGGCCGGGTCGATCGGGCGCAGGTCACAGCCCATCTTCGCGTCGTGAATGAGCAGTTCGCCGTAGGCGAACTCGATGGGCCGGGACTGCCCGGCGTCGCCGGCAACCGGGTAGACCCAGTGCTTCTCCTCCACCTCGGTGTGGCAGCAGTACACCGGGTTGCCCCCGCCGCCCTGGCCGACGTGCCGCCACCCCTGGGCCGCCGCGACCCCGGGCACCCCGTCGAACAGCGCCCGCACCTCCGGCGTCTCGGTGCGCAGGTCGATCCCCTTGTGGTCGAGGACGGCCGGCGGCGGCGCCGGCTCGCCGGTGAGCATGTCGTCCTCGGAGATCGGGATCGACGAGAAGATCATGTTGATGCCGCCGGGGAACGGGTACTTCACGTACCCCTTGGCCTCGCTCTCGGCGTGCGTCCCGGCGGCCAGGATCTCGTCGCGGGGCAGCCGGGCCACGTCGTCCACCTTGACGTGGCAGTGCACCGACGACGCGGCCCGCAGCGCGTCGGCGTAGGGGAACCGAGGGTCGAACAGGGCCATGACCTCTTCGATCTCGGCCGCCGTGACCAGCCCCCAGCCCTGGAACCGCTCCAGGGTCTGCGCAAAGGCCCCCTCGTCCAAGGGCTCCATCCGCTCAACCAGGCTCATGCGCCACCTCCGGCGATCTCCAGCGCCGTCGATCGTACTGGGCCGTCTCCCATGCCGGCATCAACCGGTGTACATGTGCGGGGCGCCCGGCGGTCTACCACCGTGGCTCCTGGCCCAGCACGCCGAGCGCGGTCTTCCCCACCACCTCGTGGGTGAGCGACGAGTTGGCGGGGTGGAACGGGCCGCAGCGGGCGTCGCGGAACAGCCGCTCCAGCTCGTTGCCCTTGAACATGCCGCCGCCGCCGGAGATCTCGAGGGCCAGGTCGGCGACCTTCTGGGCGCCTTGCGTGACCCGGTGCTTCACCGACACCAGCTTGGACGCCCACAGCCCGCCGTGGTCGACGCCGGTCGACCAGTCGGCGGCGATGCGGTCGGCCTGGGGGACCATGGCGTCCAGCTCCATGACCATGTCGGCCACGGCGTGCTGGGTGAACGGGTGGTAGGCCATCGAACGCCCGCCCAGCGCGTACGACGTGCGCTTCTTCACGCCCTCGACGGACACGTCGAAGGCCCGCTGCGCCAGGCCGATGTAGACGTTGGCGAAGGTCAGCTCGGCCCAGGCGAACAGGGCGAGGATGAAGAGGTCGGCGCCGGCCAGGCCCTCGGCCACCACCCGCAGCACCCGGTCGTCGGGCACGAACGCGCCGTCGAGGACGGTGTCGTGGCTCTGCGTGGCCCGCATGCCCAACGTGTCCCACGTCTCGACGATCTCGTAGCCCGCCGCGCCCC
>Ga0187892_10004714_pt1 | contig 22506 bp, 14 predicted proteins | sample MA1701073metaG_FD_139345 | JGI IMG/M metagenome (GOLD analysis project Ga0187892, IMG submission 139345) | Bio-ooze microbial communities from a basaltic lava cave in the Kipuka Kanohina Cave System on the Island of Hawaii, USA - MA170107-3 metaG ... | reverse complement strand
GCGGGCGAATGCCGGGATAGCAAGCGGTCGTCCGCCCTCCGGGCGGGAAGAGGGAAGGAAGGCCGGCCAGCAGGGCCTGAAGGCCCTGGCAACGGTCGTGCGCCCTTCCGGGCGAAGATGTTCGAACTGCCGCGCAAGACCGGACATGCACCCCGGATCGGCGCGCTGGTTGCGGTCGGGGGCAAAGTTGGCTAACATGCACGTCCGGTCAAGAAGGTCGGTCACCTGCCAGGCCTTTCACGGCCGCCGATGATGGAGGAGCGATCATGTCGACGCGCGCAGTCACATTCGGAATGGTGATCTCGCTGGTCATCGCCGGGGTCGTGCACGCCGGATCGAACTGCGGTCCGAATCGCTTGGTGATGTTCGCCGGCTTTCAGACCTGCATTTCGGGCCACGGCCTGCCGCCGCTCGATCCGAACTGCCTGAACTTCGACTTCGACGACGACTTCGATGTCGATTTGGCGGATTACGTTGGGTTCCTCAAGCCGACGTTCGGGACTGACCCCTATGCGATCGCCACCAACCTGCGGGCCGCGGCCCTGGGCGACCTAGACGCCGACGGCGACCGCGACCTCGTGGTTGCCGGCGACCAGATCTACGTGCTGCTCAATCAGGGTGACGGGTCGTTCGCGCCGCCTGCTCCGTTCCCTGCGGGCGTCACCAACCGCTCTCCGGTGATTGTCGACTTGGACGGCAATAGCGCGGGCGACGTGATCGTGGCCGACTCGGGCTCGGCCAATATCTGGATTCTTCTTAACGAAGGTGGTGGCACGTTCGGGCAGGCGCTGAATATTCCGGTAAGCGGACCGACGTCGTCCGTGGCGGCAGCCGACTTAGATGGCGACTCGGACATCGACTTCGCCGCGACGCGCTGGTTCAATCCCGAGGCGTTCATCTTGGAGAACCAGGGCGCGGCGGGGTTCGCCGCGACGGTTCTGCCGCAGGTTGGGTTCTCCAAGCTATCGATGACCGCCGCCGACCTCGACGGTGACGAAGACATCGATCTGGCCGCCGTCGATCAGCCTCACGACGCCGTCCGCTGGCTGAACAACGGTGGCGGCAGCTTCTCCGGAACGGAGTTTTTCGCGGGCGATAGCCTGGCTCAACTCGCGATCGGCGATCTCGATCACGACGCTGATGCCGACTTCGCTTTGGCGATGATCCCATACGTGTCGGTGCTGCTCAACGACGGCGATGCCGGCTTCTCGCCGCCCAGCTTCTATTTCATGGGCGGCGACATCGTCAGCCTGGTGTCGATCGCACTGGCCGATCTGGACAGCGACGGCGACCTGGACGCCGCGGGCGCAAACCAGCCCGGAGGGAGCATGGTCTATTCGCTGAACGACGGCAGCGCGATGTTTTCGAGCGGCACGGGCGTGCCATCGGGCACCAGCACGCGCTGGGTCGTAGCGGCCGATCTCGATGGCGACGCCGATCCTGATGTCGTGACCGTCAACGCAGCCACGGTTACGGTCATGCTCAACGGTTGCGTACCCTGAATGACCGTGGGCGATAATGCGCCATCGCGGCGGCATGGGCACTCGAACGACATCCCGGCGCGCCGGGACGCTTGTTCACGGGAGTTCTGACCACGCACGGATCGCGGCCAGGGACTCCCGTGCGGCCCGCTTAGACGGCGACGCATCGCGCATGCTAATTGAGGACGGTCAACTTGTCAGGTCGCTGATTGGCGGCTATAAGACATCGTCGCACGGGCGACTAGCTCAGTTGGTTAGAGCGCGTGGATCACACCCACGAGGTCACAGGTTCGAGTCCTGTGTCGCCCATCGGATGGCTGTTCGACACCCGCCCTGCCATAGCGCCAACCGCGTTCTGTTCGCTTTCACAAGGAATCAACGATTCCGCTGTCCGGCATGGTCCCGCATCGTCCGCGACTGACTGCACCGGATTCTGCACCGCATGGCGGTATGCTCGTCGGGCACCGGCAGGTAATGCTTGGCCGCCACCGGCTGCGAGTTGTGGATCCGGCGGCAGGCCTCGCGCAGAGAATCAATGTCGGTGGATCGCCGCGGGCCCAGGAATCGGCGCGATGGCAGCCACCGGCCGGCACGACTAAGATGGGTCGGCGGCGGTTGCTGAGGGGCGGCTTGGGCACGTTTCCAGACGAGGCAAACTTGCTGGCTCAGGCGGTGGCGGGCGACCGGGCCGCCATCGAACGGCTCTTGCTGCGCGAGTATGAGCGGCTCAGCGCCCGCGTGAGCACTCGCATGCCGCCGTCGCTGCGCGGCACGATCGAGTCCGATGACGTGCTTCAGGAGGCGTTCGCCCAGGCCTGCCGTGATATTTACCAGTTTCGGCCGCAGGGCGAAGATGCGTTCTTCCGGTGGCTGGCGGCGATTGCGGATCATCGGCTGCTCGACATGATCCGAGCCCGGCAGGCGGCCAAGCGAGGTGCGGGCCGCGCGCCGATCGAGGCCGGGCTGGACGCGGCCGATAGCGCGGTCGTCGATCTGCTCAACATGGTTGCCGTGCACAGCCATACACCCAGCCAGTCGGCCGCCAACCACGAGGCGGTGCGCCAGATCGAAACGGCGATGGATGGACTCAAGGACGAATATCGTCAGGCCCTGCGGCTGCGCTACATCGACGGCCTGGCTACGGCCGAAGTGGCCGTCGTCATGGATCGCGACGAGAAGGCCGTTCAGAACCTGTGCCATCGCGGCTTGCAGTCGCTGCGCGAGCGGCTGGGAACGGGATCGCAGTTCTTTTCGCGCGGCTGAGAGGGGCCAGAGAGATCCTCGCGCCGGCGGCCGCACGGGTGAGTACAACCGGCGCCGCCGACGCATTGGATATCGCAGGCGCGATCTGGACGATGAGAGCTACCCCGCCATCGCTGCCGAACGGGCGGCTGGCCCGTATTCGGGCCGTGATCGACGACGTGATCGCGCGGCGATCGCGCGGCGAATCGGTGCTCGATGTCGACGTGACTTCGTCGCACGTCGACCTGATGCCCGAACTGGGCGAGGAGCTTCGTCGCCTGGCCGTAGTACAGCGCGGCTATCGCGCGGCCCTCGAGCCGAAGACTGGCGCGGGGCTCCGGCCGCGAACGGTCGCGGCTGAGAACCCCAGCTCGGGGCACGAGCGACTCGCGACCGACGCTCCCGTTCCGCAGATTACCGGCTACGACGTTCTGGAAGAGGTTCATCGCGGCGGCCAAGGCGTGGTGTACCGCGCCATTCAACTATCGACCGGCCAGTCCGTGGCCATCAAGCTCATGCGCGACCGGCCGTTTGCCGGAGAAGCGGATCGCATCCGGTTCGAGCGCGAAGTAGCCATTCTGGCGCGGCTGAAGCATCCCAACATTGTCGCGATTCACGACAAGGGCGTGGCGGCCGGGGCGACGTTCTTCGTGATGGACTACATCGAGGGGGCGCTGCTGGACGAGTGGGTTTCAGGGCTTAAGTCTCAGATTTCAGATTCCAGTTTTCAGACCTCAGACCCGCGTCCGGCTTCGCGCTTGGCCGGCAAACGGAAATCTGAAGTATCGAAATCTGAAATCCCCGTCGCGCTCCGCTTATTCGCCAAGGTCTGCGACGCCGTTCAGGCGGCTCACTTGCACGGCGTCATCCACCGCGACCTGAAACCCAGCAACATTCGCGTCGACGCACAGGGCGAGCCGCACGTGCTCGACTTCGGCCTGGCTAAGGAGATCGATGCCGCTGGCGCCACCATGACCGCCGAGGGGCAATTCGTCGGGTCGCTGCCGTGGGCGGCACCCGAGCAAGTCAACGGCTCCAATGTCGACGCCCGCACCGACGTGTATTCCCTCGGCGTCGTGCTCTTCCAGATACTGACCGGCTCATTTCCCTACAGCGTGCGCGGTCCCATGGCGGATGTCATCCGCGCCATCACCTCCGCGGAGCCGGCCCGACCCGGCAGCGTGCGGCGCGAGATCGATCATGAGCTCGACACGCTCGTGCTCAAGTGCCTGTGCAAGGAGCGCAGTCGTCGGTATCAGTCGGCTGGTGACTTGGCCAGCGATGTCCGCTGCTATCTGGCCGGCGAGCCGATCGAGGCCAAGCGCGACTCGGCCCTGTACCTGCTGCGCAAAACCGCTCGGCGCTACCGCTGGGCGCTGGCTGCCGGGACGGCGTTCGTGGTGCTTCTGGCCGCTTTTGCAGCCTACGCGGCTTTTCAAGCCCGCAAGTTTCAGCGCGTGGCACAGCTCGAGCGTGACGCGCGCCAGGCCGCTGAGTTTGCCGAACAGAGCGCCACGCTGGCCCGCATCGAGGCGGACCGCGAGCGTGACCAGGCCGCTCGGGCGCGCGACGCTGAGGCCGCCCAGCGTGGCAAGGCCGAACGAGAGACGGACCATGCGCGAGCCGTGACCGCGTTCCTGGTTGACATGCTTGGCCTGGCCGACCCCGACATCACCCAGACGCCGGATATGACTGTTCAACAGTTTTTGGAGCGCGCCTCGGCCGAAATCACGGATGCGTTCGCGTCGCAACCCGAAGACGAGGCGACGGTGCGAAGGGTCATCGGGCAGGCTTACGCCGCACTGGGCGAACCCGAGGCGGCGCGGACTCATCTGGATCGAGCGTTCGAGCTTCGCAGCAAGATCGCTTCGACCAGCAGCCAGGAGCGTTACGAAGTCCTGTGGCCGCTGACTCGCGTGATGGCGGATGCCAGTGACACACTGGCGTCGGCCCGACTGACCGAGTGCCAAACCCTTGGCCAGCGCGTCCTGGCCGAGTCGTGTCCGGAGCTGGCTTCTAGCCTCAAGAAGCTGGCTGGCGAGATGAAATACGACTACGAGGCGGAAGAGGGCGAGGCGCTGCACCGCGAGGTTGCACAGCTCGCGCACGAGCTCTTGGCGCCCGGCGATGAACGCTGGCTGCTGGTGGGGGACCAATTCTACTTGTGTGGCCAATTCTTGGGCAGCCGGCAGAATCCGGGGCCCGCCTGTGATTATCTGCGACGTGCGGTCGAGATCTACCGCAGCTCACTGCCGGAGACCAATACCCGCATCGTTCGGGCACTCGGCTTGCTCATCACTTGCGCGCTGGGCGCAGAGCAGTACATCGAGGGCGAGGCGCTAACCCGTGAGTCGCTCGCGCTGCTGAGCAAGACGCTCCCCGAAAATCACTGGTACGTCGAGCTATTCCGCGCACGTCTGGGCGGGTGCCTGGTCGGTCAGGGGCGCTTCGAGGAGGCCGAGCCGCTACTGCTCGACGGATATGACGCGGTCGTAAAGCACCGCGGTGATGCCGGGCGCCACGCCGCCGAAATCGTGCACAGTTTGATTCGGCTCTATGAAGCCACCGGAGAGGATGAGCTAGCGGAACAGCAGCGCTCGGCGCTGGCTGTCGCTCTGGCCGGCTCTCCCGAAGACGCCACGTGGCGGCCAACGCCGGGCCTGTCGAACTCGGCCCGTATGGTGTTCGGTCCGCGATTGGCCCCATTGGCCGAAGCGCTCGATCGGCTCGAACAATCCGGCTCAACGGGCCTCTCGGCTGAGGCGGTGGCCGAACTGATCGCGCTGCGGCGCAGCCTGTTGCCGGACGAGCACGCGATTTCGGCCGTTGTCGCCGATCTCTTCCAGAGCTGGGCCGAGAAGCGCGCCCGGCGCGGCGATCGGAGCGGCGCACCGCTGGTGGTTCTCGAAGAGGCCGAGCGCATCGGGCGCGCATCCGATGTGCTCTATGGTCGCAAGCGAGCTGACACGCTAGCGTGGCTCGGCCTGGTGCACGGGCGGGCGAAGGCGTATGACCAGGCGGAGCGCTGCTATCGCGAAGCGCTGGCGATTCTCGACAGCGGCTTCGGGACGTATGCCTATTCGAACTACGTGCAGGCCCTCTTGGGTGACAATCTCGTCCGCCAAGGCAAGTTCGCCGAGGCCGAACCCGTTCTCCAAGCGGGCTATCGGGGCTTGCGTGATTACAGCGGACCGGCCACCACCAATCTAGCCATCGCGCTCAACGGCCTCTTGCTGCTCTACGACCGCTGGGACCGCATCGAGCAGTTCGCGCCGTTCGGCGAAGAGAACTTGCGTGATCTGCTGGCCGAGCAAACCACGAGTGCCAGCACGCTACGAGACGCGAGCTGGCGAATCGTGAAGCACGCCGGCATACCGGCTCGTGCGTACCCATTGGCGTTGCAGGCCGCCGAGCGTGCCTTCCAGCTCAAGCCCGAGCCGGAGTATCGCCCTGCTCTTGCCGCCGCGCATTACCGAACGGGCCATTACGCCGCGGCACTTCAGACGCTCACTGAAGTTGATCCGCCCAAACGGGGAGCGGCCGTCCACGCTGCGCTGCTGGCCATGACGCATCATCACCTCGGCCAGACCCAACTTGCCGAGGACGCGCTACGCCGACTCCAGGCGTTCCTGACAGACCGACTCGAAGTGCCGTCCGAAGACGACCTGGCGCTGTTGGCCGAAGCCCAGCAGGTTGTCGTGCATCAAGCCGCAGCTTCGGCGCCCTAACGCGACAGGTACGCAGCCGGTTCATGGTGCAATGCGAAGCCGGCGAAGCATATCGAGTGGATCGCGAAACGCGGCCTCGGCCTCGGCGAACTGCCCGCGATCGTGCAGGATCTCGCCGAGTCGGAAAACACTAGCGGCGACCTGCTGGTGCGCGTGGCCCAGGACTCGGCGCTGGATGTCCAGCGCCTCACGGCAGCTCGCCTCGGCCCTGGATCAGAAACCACTCCGTCCCGGCGCGCCGCGACGGGCGCGAGAAGTCCGCCGAAGCAGCTCGGTTGTCGGCGTGAATCGGGCCAACTGCCGGCGGTTACGCCGGCATTCCCGGTGCGCCGGGACGAGTCAGCCTGCCGCGCTGCCGTACACGAGCGCGACAGGTTGGTCTGAGACGCAGCCTCGCGAGGCTCTTCGGCAGCGCCTTGCGGCCGATTCAGTTGCCGACGACGCGCGTGTTGGAGCCCAGCTCGAAGCCGCGGCCCTGCGGGTGATAGGTCACCTCGGATGTCAGCACGCGCTTGAAGCCGTCGCGCTCGTCGATGACATCGACGTCCTGGCCCGGGCGGCCCACGATGCGCACCCGGTTGCTCTCGCGGCTGTACGAGGCCTGGTGTCCGCTGACCTGGACGGCAGCGTTGACGAACCAGACGTTCCCCTCGGCCTGGAAGTGCTTGACTTCGACGCCACTCATCTCGCCGATACCGGCGCCCGTTCCCTGCTGGGACCCTGGTGCGCCGGTGAAGCCGACCAGAAGCTGATTGGCCTGAAGGATTGAGGCGCTGCCCTTGTCCATCGTGCGGGCGACGCCGGGCTGGAAAGCGGCAATCTGGTCACCCAGGACAAGCTCAGCGCCGGTGAAATGCCGTAGCTCGACATCGCCTTCGAAACTCGCGCCGCGGTTGCCGTAGTCGTATGACATCGAGTTGGTCCAGAAGATGAAGGTCTGCGACGGCCCCTCGGCGCTGAGGTCGCCCATCGGAGTTCGCCGCGGCTGACGCGGCGCCGCCTGTTCGGCGGGCACTTGATAGTCCTCGATGAGCAAGTTGCCGGGTCCATCAATCTTCATGACGCGCGAGCGAAGATCGACGGCCAGGTGCTCACCGGCGATGCGGCCGCGGCGGTCGATTCTCCCGGTCTCGTCCTCCCGGCTGGTTAGCGCGACCGCGTTGCCGGTGGCGACGAGGTAAACGGGATCCTGGCCGGCCTCGGTGCCGGCCACGCGCAGGCCCGCGCCGGCCGCGTCGTCAGATGGGCCCGCGAAGCGATCGATGATCGGTGTCAGAATCCACCAGCGGCCGGCGTGCTTGGTCTGGGCCGTCGCCACAGGCTGGGGCCGCTCGACGAAGTCGATCAGCAACGCGGCGCAGTCGAACGTGCTGGTTTGCGTGGTCGCGTGCACATCGCCGGCGAAGTTGGCCGTCGATTTGGCGTCGCCCGTACCGCGGTAGGTCATTTCGCGCGACCAGGTCACGACGACTTCGGTCGGCTCATCGAGCGGGCGCCCGTCGAGGTCCTGCTCGGTCATGAACGTCAGTCGCCCGGCCCCGGGCACGTGCGCGTAGGGCTGCGTGGCATCCAGCTCGACGCTGGCCCCCATGATTGAGAAGTCTTCGAGCTTGACGGATGCCGGGCTGCTCGACGAACCCAGAACGGTGGCCGTGCGGATGGTCCGGGCGTCCGTGAAGGCGGCGTCGATGCTCTCGGCGATCACTTCGAGCGACTGCTCGGGGTCCATGATCGTGACTTGTCCGATGGCGTTCAGCCGCGTCGGGGCCACATCGTATTCCTTGCTGGCTTCGTACTCGGCCCGCCGGGCGACCCAATCGACGGTATCGGGATCGTAGCCCTTGTCGATGGCGCGTTGCCTGGCAATGGCTTCGTCCCACGGCGGCTTGGGCGTCTCGAACTGCGCCAGGTCCACGGTGAGCCGCTCGCCGGCCGTAATGCGGCGGCAGCCCTGCTGCGCGACGACACTCCCGGTGGCGATGGCCCGCGACGGGGTCGGCTGCCCGTCGGCCCCATCGGTCAGTTCGACGTCCATCTCGCGGCAGGCGATGCGCTCTTCGCCGGTGCGCAGCTCGACGTTGCCGGCCGCGTACAGACGCTCGATCTTTTCGTCCCGCCGATCATTCGGGTCGGGCGCCGCGAACGTCGCCTCTACGCGATCAGCGCTGAGTCCGTCGTGGCCCTGATTCATGCGGACGGCGTCTGTTAACACGGCGCGTTTGAGATAGTCGCGCTGTTTCTCGATGGCGGTGCCGGTCTGCGGATCGGCGCCGAGCTCGGTGATGCTGGCGAGTTCGAGGTCGAGCCGGCCAGTGAAGACGATCTCGAAGCCGTCGGAAGAGGATCGGGCACCCAGCAGGGTGGCGGGCGAGGCGTCTGCCGACGGTGCGGGGATGGCGCTGCGAGTCAGTCGACCGGGACCGACGACGTAGCCCGTCTTGGTTTGATCGTCGAAGTGGGCTTCGCGCCCCTGGATCTCGCCACTGTCCGACGATCTAATGACGAGCGGCAACGGCGATTCGTCGGGCTTCGTTACACCGAACAGCGAGGCGACCTTCGTTTCGTCCTGGTATTCCAGGCGCTGGCATTCGGCCTCGCCCTGTTGGGTCGAGAGGTGGACGGGGCTGCCGGTTGCCGTCACGTGCATGCGCTTGCCCTTGGCGGCGATGTCCGGGTCTTCGTTGTCGGGCACGAGGTCGAGGTTCAGCTTGCCCGACCACGTGACCCCCAGCCGCTGTTTGGCTGCCGGCGCATCAGGTTCTGGCAAGGGCGTTTCGTCGTGCTCGGCAACCGGCGAACTGGCCGCGTGGGTCGCGGCGCTCGGATAATCCGACGGGTCCGACGCATCGCTTGTAGGCTGCGTCCTGGCCTGACCCCCCATCGCGTCGCGCTGCGATTGACCAAAATCGAACAGCAGCGCCAGCACATCGGCCGTGAGCCGCTCGCGCGGCTCGTTGCCGGTGCGCTGCTCGACGACCACGTCGTCTTCGAACGTGGCCCGATACGTCGTGATCGGATGGCGTTTAGGGGTCTTCGGTTCGCTCAGCTCGAGAATGGGAAAGCCATCCGCCGTCATGGTCGGCTTGGGTGTGGCCGGGGGCGGGGGTTCGGGTGCCGTGGCGACGGGCACGGGAGTGGACTTGGCGCTGCCCGGCCCGGGCAAGCTGACGGTGAACGCGACCGCCAGGCCAGTGACCTCGATCGTCCCACCGGCGGGAATCTCGAGGTGTTCGATCGTGTCGTCCACCTCGTTGAACCGCAGGCCGAGGCTGCTGGCCCGCAGCGAGACATCGACGGCGCGGACCTCGAGCGGTCCGGTGCTGGCCACTCGGGAGTATTCAAGGTCGAATTCGATCCGCTCACTCGTGATGGTGATCAGCCGGGCCTCGCCGGGCGGGCTGTTTCGCTCAGCTTCTGACAGTTGCGCCCGCTCGGCGTCGGAGAGCCGGTCGACGACGATGCGGACGTGCCCGGTAAGCTCGCCGCGGCGCGGCCGCTTGGCGTCGGGCCGTTTCTCCATCCGGCCCTGTTCGGCCGTCACTTCGATGATCTGGCCGCGCGGCGTGCGGATGGTCATGCGCGGCTGCGTGACTTCGAACTGATCGCGTGCGTTCTTGGCCGGCTCCCAGCCGGCATAGTCGAGCGCGAAAACGACTTTCCCGGTCTCGCGATCGATTTCGCGAAATCGGGCGCTGCCCCCGCCCTCGAGCACAACGCCTTCGGGCAGCCGCAGGGCTTGTTGCGACGCGTTGGAAGCCGCCGGCTTGACGACGGTCGGCAGCACAGGTTGCGGCGCCTCGAGCGGCGTCTGGGCGCCGACGAAGTGAAACATGGCGAACATGGCGGCCACAATGCCAAGCGTCGAGCCGCCCAGCAGCAGGGTACGACCCAGTCGGTGAGCGTGTTTGGCTCTCATACCGTCACCGCCGTTGCGCCCGGTTGTGCCGGCGGGATTGACCAGCCCACCCAGCGTCCTTGTTTGCGAAGCAGCCATTCGATGGCCTCGGCCGCGGCCCCGTCGCCGCCGCGCCGCCGTGTGATGAAATGCGCCACGCGCTTCGCCGCCGCGACCGCATTGGCCGGGGCGATGGCAGCGCCGCAGCGCCGCATGACCGGCACGTCGGGCAGATCGTCGCCCATGAACGCCACGTAGATCGGCTCCAGAACGAACGATGTGCAGATACGCTCGAACACGCGGACCTTGTCGGTGACGCCTTGAAAAACGGTCTCGATCCCCAGCTCGCGGGCCCGCTGCTCGACCAACGGCGACTGCCGCCCCGACAGCACCGCCACCTGCCGGCCGGCCTGCTGCCAGTGCTTGATCGCCACACCATCCTGCACGTGAAACACCTTCACGCGCTCATTCGCGCCGGGCCCGGATTCGTCCATGCCGCCGTACGCCAGCTTGCCGTCGGTCAGGACGCCATCGACATCCAATACGAGCGCCCCAATTGCCGAGTACACCATCGCGCGTCCCATCCGGGTGAACCCTCAATTATCCGCGGCGCGGACGCCGTCGTCAACGCGTTCGCCGGAACTCTGACAGCGCCGGGTGTGGCAAGCGTTTGTGGGATGCATGGACGCCACGGGGTGGCATGGGCAAGCGATCGTCGCGGTCTTTGGCGACGATCGCTTGCCCGTTCTGCCGAGAGAATGTCGCCTGGTCAGCACGGGCAAGCAAACGGCCGCTTGCCCATGCCACCCATGCCACGATGCATCGTGGCCTGTTCCAACATTTATGGCCACACCCACAGCGCCAGCGCGAGCGTCGGGGCTCCCCGCGGTGTTGCTTGACACATGGCGCGATACGGCCGTATGGTGCGCGCTGCTGACGGATGAATAGCGCAGCCGCTGGCACGGCGCCGCGCTCGATACGGATGTCGACCGTGAATGCCTATCGCGTTGATCTCGAAGTCTACAACGGCCCGCTCGACCTGCTGCTGTTCCTGATCCGGCGGGACGAGGTCGATATCTACGACATTCCGATCGCGCGGATCACGGAGCAATACTGCGCGTATGTGCGCATGCTCGAGCGGATCGACCCGGACCTGACCGGCGACTTTCTGGTCATGGCCGCCACGCTCATGGAGCTCAAGTCGCGGACGCTGCTGCCGACGCCGCCGGAGGTCGAAGAGCAGGACGACTTTGAAGACCCGCGCATGGAGCTGGTCCGGCAGCTCCTGGAATATAAGAAGTTCAAAGATGCGGCCCGCAAATTGGGCGCTGCGGCCGAGTTGCAGTCGCTGCGGTTCCCGCGTCAACCGGCCGGCTTGCCGGGTGAGCCGGAGGCACTCGACCTGGAGGAGGTCCAGATCTGGGACCTGCTGTCGGCGTTCAGCAAGCTGCTGGAAGCGACCGGGCAGCGGACGCAGCAGCATGAAGTCGTCTACGACGATACGCCCATCGCCCTGCACGCGGCCGACGTGCTCGATTCGCTCGAGCGGGCCGGCGGGCGGCAGGGCTTCGAGGACATTTTTTCCGGCCGCAGCAAGTCGCAGCTCATCGGCCTGTTCCTGGCCTTGCTCGAACTGATTCGACAGCGGCGCGTTCGGGCGACGCAGGACGCGCCGTTCGGACCGATCCGGATCGAGCTGCTCGATGCCGCACCGATCGAGGTGAACGAAGACGACTATCAATCGCAACCGGTCGACGAGGTCGAGGACGGCGTCGAGCCCGATGAGGTCGAGACTCCGGCGGATGAGTCAGACGAGCCCGACGACGACGCCGGCGACGAGTGGTTCGGCGACCTGCCCATGGCGGCGGGCAGAGTGGCTGAAGCCAAGGAGCCGGATCACGGACCGGTCCAAGGTTGAGAGCGCACCGCTCGCCTGCACGCGACGATCGTTCGGCCGCGTCGTCGCAGGAGCCGTCGCCACACTGCTGACTCGTCGCCAGACCGTCGCGCATACACTTGCGGAGGACCGCATGAAGCCGAGTGAGAAGCTGAAGAGTCTCGGGTTGGAGCTGCCGAAGGTCCCGGCGCCGCTGGGCATCTATGTGCCGGCGACGCGCGTGGGAGAGCTGATCTATACCTCGGGCCAGTTGCCGACGTCGGATGGCAAGCTGGTGGCCAGCGGGGCGGTCGGACGAGAGCTGACCGTCGAGCAGGCCGCGGCCGCCGCGCGCCGCGCGATGCTGAACGCCGTCGCCGCGGCGGCGTCGGTGTGCGGCGGAATCGACGAGATCGAGCGTGCCGTGCGAGTGTGTGTCTATGTATGCAGCGCCGCCGGCTTCGTCGAGCAGCCGAAGGTGGCCAACGGGGCCAGCGAATTGCTGGGCGAGTTATTCGGCGACGCAGGCCGGCATGTGCGCAGCGCCGTGGGGGTCAGCGAGTTGCCCATGGGAGCGCCCGTCGAGGTCGAATTGGTCGTGCAAGTTCGCGGGTGAAAAGTCAGGGGTCAGGAGTCAGGCTCCCTGCCACCACAGCCGAATCAACCCGAGTGTGCCGCCGCCGATGACGACCGGGATGATGTCCCACTTCCAGCGCCACAGGCCAACGAACGCGACGGCGCTGACCGCCGCGGCAAACAGGTCGACTGCGCCTGGTTTCGGGAAGATGACGTGCAATCCGAACCAGACGGCCAAGTTCAGGACGACACCGACGACCGCGGCGGTGATGGCCGAAAGCGCCGCGCTCAGCCGGCCGCTGCCGCGAAGCCGTTCGATGTACGGCGCGCCGAGGAAAATCCACAGGAAGCAGGGAACAAACGTCACCCAGGTCGTGATGGCGGCCCCGAGCGAGGCGGCCACCAGCGGCGACAAGTTCCCCGGCTGATTCCACGCGCCGACGAAACCGACGAACTGCACGACCATGATCAGCGGGCCGGGCGTGGTCTCGGCCAACCCCAGGCCATCGAGCATCTGCGGCCCATTCAGCCATCCGAAACGCTCGACCGCCTGCTGGGCCACGTAGGGCAGGACAGCATAGGCGCCGCCGAACGTCACCATGGCGGCTTTGCTGAAGAAGATGCCCTGCTGAAAACGCGCGTCCTGCCAGCCGAGCCACGCGCCCAGCAGCCCGACCGGCGCCCACCAGAGCACCAGGCACACGAGCGTGACTCGAACGCTGCGAGCCAGTGAGACGCGCGCGTGCTCCGGCGCGAGATCGACATCGCTCAAGATCGAGTCCCGTCCGGGTTTGGTGTGCGGTTTGATGATCACGAAGCGGTCTGGCCACAGCCGCCCGCCGACCAGGCCGATCAACCCGGCTAAGAGAATGATGAGCGGGAACGGCGCCTTCAGGAAGTAAATGCCAACGAAGGCCAGGGCGGCCAAAGTCCACATGATGGAGTTCTTGAGCGCCTTGCTTCCGATACGGACCACCGCATGGGCGACGATGGCCATCACGGCCGGCTTGAGCCCATAGAAGATTGAGGCGATGGCCGGGACGCTGCCCCACCCCACATAGATGTAGCTCAGCGCCCACAGCAACACGGCTGACGGGAGCACGAATAGCGAGCCGGCCACGAGTCCGCCCAGCGTGCGATGCAATAGCCAGCCGATGTACGTGGCGAGCTGCTGCGCTTCCGGACCGGGCAGTAACATGCAGTAGTTCAGCGCATGCAGGAAGCGCGACTCGCTGATCCAGCGGCGCTTCTCGACCAGTTCGGTGTGCATGATGGCGATTTGGCCGGTCGGGCCGCCGAAGCTGATGAACCCGAGCTTGAGCCAGAAGCGGAAGGCCTCAGCGAACGACGGATGCGCGAGAGCAGCTGGACCATCGGACGGCGACGGCCCGATCGTTGCATCGGGCGCCGCATCAGAATTCGTTTTCACGTCTGAACTCAAAGATCTACCTGCAGGATCGAGGCGGGCTGGGCCGCTAACCGAATGGGTCAGTTCGATTCCGGGCGGCTTGGCGTCAAAAAGGCAACGCGTTTGGGCGCTTTGCCGACCTGGGCCTTGGAGATCGACTGGAGCTTGCCCTCGTTGGAAGCGCTCACCAACTGAAGCGTGGCGTCTCCGATGTTGCTGACCAGCACGCGGGCGGGCGGGCCGCTCGAGCCGGGAATCCGCTCGATGCAGCACGGCTTCGAGACGTCGGCAAGCCGGTCGAGCAGCTTGCCGCTGGTTAAATCCACGGCGTCGACATACGAACGCCCCTCGTTGGCCGCCAGCACGATGTTGTTGCCGATGGCTTCGACACCGTGGTACGTCACCTCCTGCGGCCCGCGGTTGTCGTTGGGAGGATCGAGGGCGAACAGGCGGGTGACCTTGCCGGAGTCCGCCTCCATCTCGAAGAAGCCATCCACCCAGAACGAGCCGAAGTAGAGTCTGGTTTCATCCTCGGAGAAGGTCAGGCTGCGCGGGTTCACATTGATCTGGTGAAACTTGACCAATTTCCGGCTGGCCGGATCGACGCTCGCGATGCCGGTGATCTTCTTGCAGGTCACAAAGGCATTCTTGCGAAGCGGCCCGTACTTGATCACGTGCGGCGCGCTGGTGTCCTTTATGCGAAAGGCCTCTTTGGCCGTGCTCGCGTCGATGCCCACGACGTCGTCGCTGTAGAAGTTGGCCACCAGGATGTGCTTCCCGTCGGCGGAGAGGATGATGTGGTCGTTGTGCATCTTCCCGATCGGGGTCTCGGCCACGACCTCGAACGTGGTTGCGTCCAGGAACTTGACCTTTTCCTCGTCCTCGACGCCAACGGCGACTCGCTTGCCGTCCGCGGTCACCGCAATTCCGTACGGCCGCGGTCCGACCGGAATGCGGCGAACCTCCGTCATGCCAGCCAACTCGACCAGCGAGATAGAAGCATCCTGAGTGTTGACAACCAGCACATGCGTCGGTTCAGCCGCTCTGGCTTGCGACGCCAGACATGCCACCACGGCGAGTAGTGGCACCGAATGACACCTGAGCATCATGAGAGACCTCCTCAGAACTCCACTCGTTCCTTTGGGAACCAAGGCAGAATCGCCCGCTATGGCGACGCGCCCTTGGCCGCCACCTGCGCCACCAGTGCGGACTTCACGCCCCTCGCCAGTTCGCTGGCCGGCCCCACGCCCCAGTAGTGCAGGAAAAGCATCCGCGGCGATTCGCCGACCATGTGGTGGTGGATCGCCACGATGTTGATGTTCGCCTTGCGCAGGGCTTTCAGGACCGGCTGTAGCTCGCCTTCCAGCACGGCGAAGTCGCCATCGACCAGCGCCGTCTCGTCGTTGCCTGCGAACGCGGCCCAGGTGTTGACGCCCATCTCCTTGCCGACTTCGCAGCCGCAGGCCATCCGAACCGTGCGGCCGATGACGGCCTTGTACATGCCGTCCTTGCTCTGTCCTTTCACGCCCAGGATCGCATCGAGTTTGTCAGCCGTGATCGCGTTGGGGGCTGGCACGCCTGCGAGGCCGAACGTGGCTGCCGGTTGTGGCGTCTTGGACCGTACCTGCCGCGCCGCGTCGAGGCCCTTCTTCACACCCGCAGCCAGGTCCTCGGCCTTCCCCTCGCCGCCGATGTGCATGAAGTAGACCTTCGGCTGGTCGAAGAAGAAGTGGTTGTGGAGCGCGGTCACCGCCACGCCGGCGTCGAGCAGGGCTCTCATCGAGGGATTGACCTCATCTTCGAACAGAACGAGATCGCCCATGATCATTGCCTCGGCCGCCTTGCCCGGCTGGAACGCTGCCCAGGAGGTGAAGCCCACGAAAGGCTCCATCGGCCGGCCGTCCACGGTGATGGGAACGTCGCCGCGCGGAAATGTGATCTTGTAAACGCCTGCGGCCTCGATCCAAGCACCCTTGCTGCCGATCGCTGCGTCGATCTTGGGCCCATCAAGTTTCGACGATTGAGCCAGGCAGCGGGCCGAGACCGGCGCGAGGAGTGCGGCGTAGACGGCGCTTTGGCAGATGGAGCATTTCATGCCTCGGTTCTCCGAAACTTGCCAGACGCGGGCCAGCTTGCGGTATGAACCCCGCTGGAGCCGGAAGCTGCCGATTCGGTTATGCGCCTCCGGTTGGCGGCCCTATCGTCTGGCGTCCCTTATTTGTCGCCGACCTTGGGCTGCTCGCCGGGCGACGGCGCAGACACGGTCAGGTCGTCAAATGACGAGGCGGCGTCGGCCTTGGTCCACAGGCCGATCGTGCCGGCCTCCTTGAAGGTGTCGTCCTTCGCCTTGAGGACCTTCTTGCCGTCCAGGTAGCACGTGATCTGGTCGCCAAGCATGGTGACGCGCAGCGCATGCCACTTGCCGGCCGCCAGCTCGATGTTCGCCGACTCAAGCTGTTTGCGTTTGCCCTCCACGACTTTGTAGACGCGATAGTTGCCCTCCAGCGGGTTGACACGGCAGATGTAGTAGTTGTCTTGATCGGTGCAGCGCCAGAGCAGACCACCCCCCTGGTCCTCTTTGCCGGTATTGGCCTTGACCTTCACCGCCAGGTCCAAGTCCTTGTACGAAGTGTCGTCGTTGATGAGCAGGTTGTAGGTGCTGCCGGACTCCTTCGTCTCGACCAGCGTCATCACGTTGGGCTTGCTGGGAGCGCTCGGATCGGCGGTGACCCGCCACTTGGCCAGCCGGCCTTCCGGGTTGGTCATCCGCACGCTCCATTCCTCGGGCAGTTTGCCGGCCTCGTCCTTGTCGAAGTTCCATTCGGCCTTCGGCGAAGCCTGTGCCGACTGGGCCAGCGCCCCGCGAGCGAGCACACATACGGCGACGAGTGAACAGACCTGAAAGGTTCTCATACCTTGGCTCCTTGGTTCGTCCCCATCCCGATGACGTTGCAACGCTGCCTGTCGTGCAGCGGCCATTGCGCCGCCTACCGATGCCGGCATTATCCCACAAGCGGCAGCCACGACCACTGACGCGGTCCTGACGTTCGCGTGAGGATGGTGCCGGCGCGTTGTCGGCTGTGGGCCCGGCGTCAAGCTCACGCATGACGGGCCGTTGTGCAGCTTCGACGCGATCCTGAAGAAACATGCGCTGGCCGATCCGGCGCTGTACGAGATGGCGGTCATCGTCCTGCGGCACAACGCCACGCCAGGCATCGCCAGGCCTCTTGCTCGTTCGCACGATCGCTCGGACCGGCATCGACAACTAACCACATCCGCTGACGACACCCGGAGTCTAATGATTTGCCGGACGGTACGGCGGGCGGGTATAGTACGCACGCGTCGGCCCGTGGAAGTACGTTTGGCCGCCGCGCCAGGGCTTCGGTAGCTGCGCCAGGTTGGGCGCCGGCGGGCTCGACCGAATGCGGAATCGCCGCCGCCGACACATTGGCGCGCTTCCCGCCGTCGGCGGGGCGCGGCTAAACGTTACATGCGATGCGCATCGGGAGATCAACCGCATGATCGTCGGTGTTCCCAAAGAGACCAAGACACATGAGTACCGCGTGAGTCTCACGCCGGTGGGCGTCGAGGAACTGGTGCGCCGCAAGCACACCGTGCTGGTCGAGACGCACGCGGGCATGGGCTCCGGGCTGACCGACGAAGAGTACCAGCAGGCCGGGGCGACGATGGAGTCGACACCGGCCGAGGTCTTCAAGCGGGCCGACATGATCGTCAAGGTCAAAGAGCCGCTGCCGGTCGAGTGGGCGCTGATGCGCGACGGCCAGGTCATGTTCACGTACTTCCATTTTGCGGCCGACCGCAAGCTGACCGAGGCGGTGATGAAAACCGGTTCGGTCGCGATCGCGTATGAGACGATCACCGACCGCGAGCGGCGCCTGCCGCTGCTCACGCCGATGAGCGAAGTGGCCGGCAAGATGAGCATTCAGGAGGGGGCCAAGTATCTCGAACGCCCCACCGAAGGCCGCGGCATCTTGCTCGGCGGTGTTCCGGGCGTCGAGCCGGCTGAAGTGCTCATTCTCGGGGGTGGCGTGGTCGGTACGAACGCGGCCAAGGTCGCGGCCGGTCTGGGCGCTCGCGTGATCATCATGGACATCAACATCGACCGGCTTCGCTACCTGAACGATGTCATGCCGGCCAACGTACAAACGATATATAGCGATCGGGCCATGATCCGGCGCTTCCTGACCACTGCTGACCTCGTTGTGGGGGCGGTCCTGATTCCGGGCGCCCGCTGCCCGATCCTGGTAAAGAGCGAAGCGCTGAAGACGATGAAGCCGGGCGCCGTCATTGTCGACGTGGGCGTCGATCAAGGCGGCTGCTGCGAGACGATCCGGCCGACCACGCATGATGCTCCGACGTATATCGTGGACCACGTGGTGCACTACGGCGTGGCCAACATGCCGGGCGCCGTCGGTCGCACGTCGACGTTTGCGCTGACCAACGCGACGCTGCCGTATGTGCTCAGCCTGGCGACGCAGGGTTATCGCGATGCGTGTGTCGCCGATCCGGGCCTGGCCGAGGGAGTCAACGTTCAGAACGGCCGGATCACGTACAAGCCGGTGGCCGAGGCGTTTGACATGCCCTACGAGCCGGCCCGGTTTGGCTAGTTGGGGTGGCGTGGGTGGCATGGCCAAGCGAAGCGCGGCCATGACGTGGCTTGGTGTCACTTCATGCCCGCGCTGCGCTTGGGCATGCCACACCTCGCAGGTCTGGAGACCTGCGGTACGACGGGTTCCTGGCGGGGATGGGCGGGGTGCTCAGCTATGAAAGCAACGATTGCAACCATCGTAGTGCTGGCGGGGTTGGCGGCGGGCTTCTTGTATCTCCGCAACAATCCCATCAATCTGGGAATCCTCCAGGGGCAGACCACGCGTGTCGGGCGCGGCGACCTGACCATTCCGATCAACGCCAGTGGTGACATCGAGCCGGCGCGGCGCGTGCCGATCAAGTCGAACGCCAGCGGCGAGGTCATTGAAGTGGCCCGCAAGGCCGGCGAGCGCGTGACCATCGGTGATCTGCTCGTGCTGCTCAAGCGCGACGATGAGCAGCGCAGCGTCAATCGGGCGCAAGCCGAAGTCGACCGAGCTCAGGCAAACCTCCAGCGAGCTGAAATCCAGCTCACCGAGCGAGAGGGGCCATCAAAGCAGACTGCCGAGGCACGCGTCGAGCAAATCCAGGCACAGATCGCGAGCGCAGCGTTCTCAGCCGAGAAGATGCGGTCGCTCCATGGGCAGGAAGACGCGTCGGACGACGAGGTCATTCGGGCGCGCTCGGCCCATGACAGCTTGTTGGCCCAGCTCAAGTCCGCGCAGGCCGACCTGTCCGCCGCGCAGACAACGGCGATCGAGATGGCCAAACAGGATATCATACTGGCGCAGGCATCACTTTCGACCGCGCAGGCGACACTGGCGGATGCGCAGCAGCGGCTGGCCGACACGCGCATCGTCGCGCCGATCGACGGCATGGTGGCCGAAGTCAACACGCACGTGGGCGAGGTCATTCAGGGCGGCAAGAACACAATCACCGGCGGGACCGTGCTGGTGGTGCTGGCCGAGGTCGACCGGATCTATGTCAAAACCGAAGTGGACGAGGCCGACATCGGTGTGGTGCGCGAGCTGGCGCCGGTCTCTGCCCGTCCGCAGCTCGCGTTGGCCGACGTGCGGGCCAATCTGGTGGCCGACAAGCCCGAGCACGCGGCTGAAGACGAGGAGTCAGACGTGCCCATTACCGGCGGCTCGCGCGTGCGTGTGACGGTCGAGGCCTTCCACGAAGAGGATTTTTTTGGCGAGATCGAGCGCATCTATCCTGAACCGAAGAAGGGCAGCTCGATCGTCACCTACCTGGTGGACATTCTAATCACCAGCCCGAACCGCGACCGGCTCATGCTCGGCATGCACGCCGACGTCGAGTTCACGGCCAAGAGCGTGCGGAATGCGCTGCTGGTCAAGCATGACGCCATCCGCCGCGGGCCCAATGACAAGGACCTGGGCGTGTTCATTCCGACCAAGGGTCCGGACGGCAAGCCGGGCGAGCCGGAGTTCGTGAAATGCCGGTTCGGGCTGGACAACGGTGTCTTTGCCGAGGTCGTCGAAGGCTTGACCGAGGGCCAGGAAGTCTACACCAAGCTGCCGCAGAAAACCGAAGCCGAGGAGGAGAAGGAGCGCTCGCGGAGCTAGAACACCGTGCGCGAACCGCCGCCGCGTGTGGCATGCCCAAGCGCAGCGCGGGCATGAAGTCCCCGGGCATGGCCGCGCTGGCGCTTGGCCATGCCACCCGCGCGTGGCTACGAAACGCGCACGGGCATTTAGTCGAATTCGTAGCGGCTTGAGCCGTCCGTGGGTAAGACGCACTGAGGAACTGAGAAACTGAGAAACGCGAATGATTCAGCAGATTGGACACGCTCGTTCGCCTCAGTCTCTCAGTTCCTCAGTGCCTGACGTCGCAAGCGGCCGGGATCTACGATGATTCGCATCCGCGACCTCACCAAGCTGTACTACATGGGCGACTCTGTGGTCCGGGCGCTCGACGGCGTGGACCTTGACATCGCTGCGGGCGAGTTCGTCAGCATCACCGGTGCCTCGGGATCGGGCAAGAGCACGATCATGCACCTGATCGGCTGCCTGGACCGGCCGACGTCAGGCACGTACGAGCTGGGCGGGCAACTGGTCAGCCGCATGTCGGACCGGCAGCTCGCTCGCACGCGCAACCAGCAGGTCGGCTTCGTGTTTCAGACGTTCAACCTGATCAATCGAACCTCCGCGCTTGATAACGTCGCGGTTCCGCTGATCTACGCTCGAAAGACGCGCACCGCAGCCGCGGCGCGCGAAGCGCTCGAGCGTGTCGGACTGGGGCCTCGGGCCAGCCATAGGCCCAGCGAGCTGTCAGGCGGCGAGCGGCAGCGCGTGGCCATCGCCCGAGCGATCGTGAACCACCCCAAGCTGATCCTGGCCGACGAACCGACCGGCAACCTGGACACGAAGACCGGCGAGCAGATCATGGACATCTTCCACGAACTGCACCGCTCGGGCGTGACGATCATCCTGGTCACACACGAGATGGACGTGGCCGTGCAGGCCCAGCGGCTGGTGCGGATGGTGGACGGCAAGATTGTCGAAGATCGGCCGATCGACGCCGGCCTGCGCAACGACATGCTGCGAATCACCATCCGCCGGCCCGATGCCGGGAACCCCGGCGTTCGGGGCCGCGCCATCGGTTACTAGGCGTGAGAGTCGAGCCAGTGGGCGAGTGGAGATCAACGTGACTCCGTCCGCATCCGGCAGGCCGCATCCGTTCTGGGATCGCTCCGTTCGCTTCCTGCTCGAGCGGCCCGCGCACGTGAAGGCGATCGTACAGCTTGCCAATCCCGACTTGGCCGCCAAGCTCGACTTCGAACGATTGGAACGCGTCGAACGCTCGTTCGTGCTCGACGATTATCAGGAGCGCGAGGCCGATGTGGTCCTGCGCGTCCCCTACCGCTCAGATGCCGAGCGAAGCCCGGTCATCGTCTACCTGCTCATCGAGCACCAATCGGCGGTGGACGCCTGGATGCCGTTCCGTCTGCTCTTATACATGCTGCTGCTCTGGGACGAGCTGCGCAAACAAGATCAAGGGCGCTCGGGTCTGCCGGCCATCGTGCCGATCGTGTTTCACACCGGGTCGAAGCGGTGGCGCGACTCATTCGATTTCCGCGATTTGATCGCCGGACCTCCGGAACTGCGGCGCTTCGCCCCGAACTTTGATATACTCTATGTGGGTCTGCCGGAGACGCCGGGCTTGGCTCTGGAGGGGGTCGGACCCGTGGGCTGGACGCTCCGCGCCCTGCAGCGGTGCAACGCCGACGATCCGGAGTTCGCCGGAATCGTCGAGCGGGCCGTCACGGCCATCCGGACCTTGGTGGGCGAAGAGGACTGGCGAGTCCTCATGAACTTTCTGTTACGGCTGATCGCCTTCCACCGACCCGAAGGCGAGCTTGCCCGGCTTGGCAGCGTCCTGGAGCGAGCGACCAGCGGGCCGCAGCAGCAATTGGAGTTGGCTACGATGATCAAGACACAGACAGATGCTTGGCTGGAGGAAGGCATGAAGACCGGCTTCGAGCGCGGCCGCGAAGAGGGCCGCGAAGAGGGCCGCGAAGAGGGCCGCGAAGAGGGCCGCGAAGAGGGCCGCGAAGAGGGCGCAAGAGCAACATTATTGAGCCTGGCCCGGCGACGCCTGGGCGAGCCGACAGCCAGCCAGCGCGCGGCTCTCGAAGACATTCACGACGTCGACCGATTGCAGCGCCT
>Ga0187892_10004713_pt1 | contig 22506 bp, 21 predicted proteins | sample MA1701073metaG_FD_139345 | JGI IMG/M metagenome (GOLD analysis project Ga0187892, IMG submission 139345) | Bio-ooze microbial communities from a basaltic lava cave in the Kipuka Kanohina Cave System on the Island of Hawaii, USA - MA170107-3 metaG ... | reverse complement strand
CGCGTGCCCGCCGGGCTCTACCTCGTGCGTGTGCTCGGATCCGGTGTGGACCGCACGGTGCGCGTCCTGCGGCTCGACTGAGCGGCGCTCACCGCATCGCCACCACTCCCACCGCCGCCCTCAGTTTCACCTCGGCCTTGTGCCGGTTGAGCATCAGCACGGTGACGTCGGGGTCCACGACCAGCCGTGCGGGCTCGAACGCCGACTCGACCGTCACGGTCCTCGCCTCGCCCGCGTCGAGCACGAGCGCGCTGCGCGCGTCCTCGTAGGGCTCCGCGGCCCTCCGTGCGCCCGGGAAGCGCACCCCTCGCGCGACCGCGACCTCGAGCGGCATCGAGCCCGTGCCCACGTTGCGGATCGTGGCGGTCGTGCGCCAGCCGTCGCCCGATCGCTCGAGTCGCGCGTCGTCCACCTTGTACTCGGGCACCACGACGCGGTGGAACCACTGACCCGCGAACCTGTCGAACGCCGAGGGGTCGGCGGCATGGCGGCGCATGACCGCGAGGTAGTCCTCGAGCGCGGCGTGGTCGCGCGAGTCGCGGAACGCCTCCAGGTACTCGCGGTGCGCGGCGAAGCTGGCGTCGCGGCCGAGGAAACGGTGCAGCATCCAGAACGCCCAGCCACCCTTGTCGTAGATGATACGGTCGTCGGCGGGCAGCGAGCCGTCCACCTGGACGAGCGGCCGCTCCGAGTCCTTCACGCGGATGCGGCCGTAGCGGTCCTCGATCTGGCGGCAGAACGCGATCCGCTGCTCCAGACCGCGCGCCTGCTCGCAGAGCAGGATGGTCGAGAAGTGGGCGAGCCCCTCGGACAGCGCGTTCGTGCCGGGCCCGTCCCCGATCATGGCCAGGTTCGGCCACCACTGGTGCGCCGCCTCGTGCGCGGTGATCCAGAACGCGGCGTTCGCGTCGGGCCGGCTGCGCGAGAGGAAGCCGATGTTCTCCGAGAACGAGATGTTGCCCGGCGGCGCCTGGGCGTAGGAGGCGAGCCCGGCGAACTCGGACACGCGCAGGCTCGCCCACGGGAGCGGCGCGAACCACTCGCCGAACCAGCGCCGCGCGGCCGCCAGCGCGTCGAGCATCTCGTCCACGTTGTAGGCGTGCCGGCGGTCGAAGTGGACGGCGACGCCGTCGCGCTCCTTCACCTGCCAGTCGCCGGCGATGACGTTGAAGATGCGCACCGGGTGGCTTGTGCGCCACTCGGTCACGCGCCGGCCGTCCGCCACCGTGTCCGAGAACTTCTCGCCGGTCGCGCTCACCTGGAGCGACGCGGGCACCGTGACCTTGAGCCGGCAGTCGAACCACGAGCCGGCCATGGGGATGCCGGCGGCGGTGTGCCCGGCGTACCAGTCGTCGGGGTATTCCCGAGGGTCGGTCGCGTTCTTGTCGCGCTCGATGCCCACGTCCTCCAGGTAGCCGAGCTGCGGCGCGAGCGTGGGGCTCCCGAGCGCGGTGAGCACGATGCTCCGCGGCAGCAGGAATTCGCGCTGCGCGCCGCCGTTCCTCGAGATCCCGTGCGGCTGATGGCCCGAGTACGAGAAGCCGAGCCGGGCGCGCCCGCCGTCCGCGAGCGGCCGGGGCAGCGTCACAACGTGGAGTGCGGCGCGGCTCCCGGTGGCGAGTGAGTCGCCGTCGAGCGTCCAGCGCAGGCCCTTCCAGCGCGGGTTCACGGTCACGGGGAAAAGGCGCAGCGGCGCGCCGGTGTGGTTCACGACGTCGTACCAGCCCTTGACCGAGAAGCCCCGGCGGTTCGGCTCGAGCACGATGTCCAGGTCCACGCCCGCCAGCTCGGGGTTCGGCGAGTCCTTCCAGGTCTCGACGTTCTTCTTCCAGTAGTCGCGCGCCTGCTTCTTCGCCATGGCGCCCTCGTAGCCGTCGTGCACCTGGAAGCCGAGCACGGTCCCGAGGACGAGCGGCAGCGCGAGCAGCGGACTCCACGAGCCGAACGAGGCGAGCAGCGCCCCGGGTCGGAGCGCGTGCACGAGCCGCGTGGCGTCGCGCTCGCGCCGCTCGAAGAGCCGCACCGCGAGCGCGGTGAGCAGCACGGCCACGGCCAGCCACAGCGCGCGGTTGAGGACGAGCGGCACCCGGTCGTGCTCGAACGGGGCGATGTCCGTCCAGCGCAGCACGCTCCACAGGTCCCAGTTCCACACCCAGCTCATCTTCCCACGCGCCTGCGCCCAGCCGGAGAGGACCATGACCCCGAGCCCGACCGTGTAGGTGAGGTAGCGGTTGCCCGTCACCGCCTGCACCGCGCTCACGAACGCCGTCCAGACCAGGAATGTCGGCACGAGCAGCAGGCCCCAGACGACGGCGAACGGCACGAGGTCGAGCGGCACCCGGCCCTGGACGCCGAGCGTCACGAGGCAGCCGGCCAGGCAGGCGGCGACGATGCTCACGCCCAGCACCGAGTTGGCGAGCGCCTTGCCCGCCAGCAGGGCCGCGGTCTCGAGCGGTGTCGAGTACGCGATGGCGCCGAAGCCGGTGCTGCGCTCGCGTTGGAGCGCCTCGGTCGTGTAGAAGAGGATCATCATGCACACGAGCAGCGTGAGCGTGTTCATCATGCCCGTGGCGAGGAGCCCCGGCGTGTTGAGGAGCCGGGTGTCGAACGCGCCGACGTTGTAGTCGTTGAGGAGCACCTGGACGAGGATGAGCGGCACGAACAGGTAGAGCCCGGGGTGCCTGAGGATCCCGTGCAGCTCGGTGCGGGCCACCTCGAGCGTGCCGCCCACGAAGCCCGGCACGCCCGAGCGCATCGCGAGTGCGGCAAGCGGGGCGGCGGAACGCGCCGGGGGGGCGTCCCCGGCGACCGCGTCGCGCGCCGCCCTCACGCTGGCCGCGGCCGCACGCGTGACCCGCGCCCCGCGGAGTCCCGACGCGAATCGCCGCTGGAGCAGCAGCACCGGCCCCAGGCCGAGCGCCAGGCAGAGCAGGCGCTGGCTCACCACGAGCGCGTCGAGCCCGACGCCCGCGGCGTTGTAGAACGCCACGCCCCTGTCCACGTCGAGCCACACCTCCTTCAACCACCGGAGCCCGGTCAGGTCGGCGAACTGGAGCACCCGGTTCACCTGCCACGGCAGCCACACGGGCGACCACTCCCACAGGAAGAACACGCCGCCCATGACCACGGCGATGGGGAGGAAGAACACGAGCACCGGCTTGCGCGTGAGCCCGCCGATGGCGAAGCACGCGCCGGCAAAGAGGACGAGCGTGGGCACGGCGAAGAGCAGCGCGGGTCTCAGGTAGCTCGCGAGCCGGAAGGGTCCCAGGTACTCGGCGTTCGCGCCGTGCGGCAGCAGGTGGTTGCACGCCATCAGGAGCCCCAGGTGCAGCACGAGCACCGCGAGCAGCGCGGTGAGCACGCCCAGGAACTTGCCCCACAGGTACTCGGACGGGCGGAGCGGCGTGGAGTGGAGCAGCTCGCCCACCTTTGCCTCGTCGTCCCGCACCACCGACATGCCGGCGGCGACCGAGGCGAAGAACACGTAGATGAGCGAGGTGAGGAAGATCAGGAGCTGCGTGAGCGCGAACTCGGAGTTGATGTAGGCCTTGGTGCCGCCCACGCGCGCGTCGCCCGAGCCGATCGAGGCGTTCCCGTTGCTCATGGACCACGCCATGAACCCGAGCAGCAGCAGCAGCACCCAGAGGAGCGGCCGTCGCGCGTGGAAGCGCAGCTCCTGCCGGAAGATCTCGAGCAGCCGGACGCGGTTCACGGGCGGGCCCGCGCGGGCTCGCCGGACCCGAGCGCGGAGCCGGTCGTGACCTCGATGGACTCCGCCCCGGGCAGCTCGCCGAGCCGCATGAGCACGAGGTAGGCGTCCTCGAGCGAGGGCTCGGCCGGCTCGAAGCCCGCCGGGTGCGCGCCCTCGGGCTCGTAGAGCCGCACCCGGTGCCGGCCCTCCACGAGCAGCGTCTGCGTGACCGCGTGCGTGGCGCGCAGGTCCGACATGTGGGCGGGCGCGACCACGCCCTCGCAGATGCGGCCCTGGAGCGCGGCGCGCGCCGCGCGCGGCGTGGTGCGCGCGACCAGGCGCCCGCCGCGGATCACGGCGAACTGCGGGCAGAGCACCGCCACGTCCTCGACTATGTGAGTGGAGAGCAGCACCGTGCGGTCCTCGGCCAGCTCGGTGAGCAGGTGGTAGAAGCGGAGCCTCTCCTCCGGGTCGAGGCCCGCGGTGGGCTCGTCCACGATCAGGAGCTTCGGGTCGCCGGCGATGGCCTGGGCGATCCCGAGGCGTTGGCGCATGCCGCCCGAGTAGCTCTTCACCGGGCGGCGCGCGGCGAACGACAGGTTCACGCGCTCGAGCAGCTCGTCCGTGAGCGCCCGCAGGGCGCGCGGCGCCGCCACGCCCTTCAGCACCAGCAGGTGGCGCAGCATCTGCTCGCCGGTCAGGTGCGGGTAGAAGCCGAAGTCCTGCGGCAGGTAGCCGAGCGTGCGCCGCACCGCGGCGGGATCGGCGATCACGTCGGCGCCGTCGAAGCGCACCTGCCCCGAGGTGGGCTCGAGCAGTCCGGCGACGATGCGCATGAGCGTGGACTTCCCCGCGCCGTTCGGCCCGAGCAGGCCGAACATCCCGACGGGCACGTCCAGATCCACGCCCTGGAGCGCTGCCACCGGACCGGGGTAGACCTTCACGAGGGCGCGGATCGTGAGCATGGCGAGGCCTCCGGGGGCGATGCGGGCAGGGGGAACGCCCACGGTACGCTCGCGGCGGGGGAGGGGTTTCACGGGAGCGACGCTCCGGGGCTCATGAATGATGCCGGCCAGGTGGCCCGGGCCGCGCGTGTGCGCGATTGGCGCGGCTCCGGCGCGCTCGCGTATCGTCCGCCGCCTCATGAGAGCCTCCTGCTCCGTGTGCCCGCGCGCGGCAGCCGCCCGACCGCGTCCCGCCGGCCCGCTCGCCCGGGCCGCCGTCCGGAGCCCGCACCTCCAGGCCATGGGCCTCACCCTCGCCCTGGCGCTCGCCGCGGCGCCCGCCTCCGCGACCTGGCACGCGCGCGAGGAGATCCCGGTCGAGAGTCCGGTCTATCGGCTGGCGAGCGACCTGGCGGCGAGCTATCCGATCTCCTTCGGGCTCGTGCTCACGCGCCCGTGGACGCGCGCCGAGCTGGGCCGGTTCCTGGACCAGCTCCTGGCCGACGTGCCGGCGGCCGCGAACGACCCGGCCGTCGGCCGCCTGCGTCGCGAGCTGGTGCCGGGCGGCGGGAGCGCCGGGCTCGAGCCGTTCTTCGCCGCCGAGCAGGAGGATGCCTCGATCGAAATCTCGCCCTACCTGCGCGCCTCCTACGCGGAGGACCGCGCGCGCCGCCGCACGCAGCGCGATCTCCGCGGCGGCCTGCAGGGCTCGTTCGCGTATGGGGACCACACCGTGTTCTTCGCCGATGGCTACGTCGGCAACGTGACGCCCGGTGCGCACGGCACACCCGATGCGGACGGTTCCTTCCGATCCAGCAGCTCCGACCCCACCGTGTGGTTCGAACGGGCGTACGTCACCTGGCAGTCGCCAGGCTTCTCCGCCCGCATCGGGCACACTTGGCTCTCGTGGGGGCCCGGCCTCGCCGGCACGCTCGCGCTCTCGGACGCGGCGTCGGCGCTGGACCTGCTCGAAGCGAACGTGCGACTGCCGGGAGGTGCGCGGCTCCAGTGGTTCCTGGCCACGCTGGACGCGGTCAGCGAGTCGTTCCTCGCCGGCCATCGCCTGGCGTTCCGGGCGGGCCCGAGCGTGGAGATGGGCTTCTCGGAGCTCGCGCGCTTCGACGGCTCGGCCAACGCTCCGCCCTACCTGATTCCCGTCATGCCCTACTCGCTGCTCGACCGGCGCGCCCGTGGCCTGGGCCCGGTCTCGGGCGACACGCTCGGGCGTCGCGGCCGCAACAACGTGATGCTCGCCGCGGACTTCACGTGGACCTGGCGGCCGGGCACACGGCTCTACGGCGAGGTCCTGCTCGACGACGCGAGCCTCAAGAACGAGCGCCCGCTCGCCGCCGGCTGGCAGGCCGGCGCCCATCTGCGGCGCCTCCTCCCGTTCGGCTCGCTCGCGGTGCGCGGCGACTACACGCGCGTCTATCGCTACGTCTATTCCATCCACCACGGCCACGACTTCCAGCACGCCGGCTTCCCCACCGGCTTCGCGCTCGGGCCCGACGTGGATCAGTTCGCGGCGCGGCTCGAGTGGCGGCCGGACGCGGACTGGGCCTGGGGCGCCGAGTGGTCCTCGGTGCGGAAGGGTTCCGATCCGCTGGGCCTCGCCTGGCAGCCGGGCGACCCGGTGCCGGCGCGGCTCGTGCTCACGTTCCCGGTCGAGCAGACGCAGCGCGTCACGCTCACCGCGGACTGGTCGCCGTCGCCCTCGATGACGCTCTCGGGGGCCGGCGGCTTCACGCGCATCCGCTCCGTGGACCACGTCCACGGCCGCGACACCGACGGCGCATTCGGCCGCGCCGCGGCGGCGTTCCGCTGGTGAACCGCCCGGGAGGGGGGCGCCGGCGGTGAACCGGGCCCGCGCCGCGATGATCGCGTTCGCCGTCGCGGCGGTCGCGGTCACCGTGGGCACGGCCTTCGTCGCCTACCGCGGCGTGCGCGGCGCGTTCGAGCGCGAGTCGGCCGATCGCCTGCGCCGGCTCGCCGAGCTGGCCGCCTCGCAGCTCGCGGCCGCCGACCTGGACGACGCGAGCGAGCTGGGGAGCGCGGGCACCGGTCTCCTGAACCTGCAGGCGCAGCTCGACGCCCTCGCCGCCGCCTCGGGGCTCGCGAACGTCGCCGTGCTCGACGACTCGGGCCGTGTCCTCTACGACGTGCGCGAGGGCCTCGTGGAGCCCGGCGAGCCGAGCGCCTACGACTCGCTCGCTCGCGTGTCGCTGGCGCGCGCGCGGGCCGGCGCGCCCGTGGCGCTCCCCGCGTTCCGCCGCGACGAGCGTGAGACGCGCGCCGCCGCGGTGCCCGTGCCAGGGCTTCCGGGCGCGGTGCTCGTGACCGAGGCCGCCCCCGGCTGGGGCGGACAGCTGGCGCGGCTGCGGCGCGACCTGGCGCTGCTCGCGGCCGTGAGCGTGCTGGCGATCGGCGCGCTCGCCGGGCTCGTGCTGCGCGCGAGCGCCTCGCAGCTCGCACTCGAGCGGAGGCTCTCGCGCAGCGAGAACCTCGCCGCCATGGGCCGCATGACCGCGACACTCGCGCACGAGATCAAGAACCCGCTCGCCATCATCCGCGGCTCGGCGAAGCGCCTGGCGCGCCTCGAGCCCGAGGCTAGGGCGATGGCCGACTCGGTCGTGGAGGAGGTGGACCGGCTCTCGGCCACGGTCAATCGCTACCTCCAGTTCGCGCGCGGGGGCGCGCCCGGGCCCGGCGCGGGCGGCGACGCGCTCGCCACGCTCGCGGCGACGCTCGACCTGCTCACCGAGGAGTTCCGCGCCCGCGGAGTCACGCTCGTGCGCGCGGGCGAGGCGGGGGCCGCGCCGGTCGCGCTCGACGACGCCTCCTTGAAGCAGGTGTGGCTCAACCTGGTCCAGAACGCGGTCGAGGCGCTCGCCGAGGGCGGACGGATCGAGGTGTCGTGGACGCGGCTCGAGCGGCGCCTGCGCGTGGTCGTGGCCGACGACGGGCCGGGCGTGCCGGACGAGGTCCGGGCCCGGCTCGGCGAGCCGTTCTTCACCACGCGCGCCCAGGGCACCGGCCTCGGCCTCTACCTCTCGCGCCAGCTCGTCCAGGGGGCCGGCGGCTCGCTCGAGCTGTCGAGCGGCCCGGGCCCCGGCACGCGCGTCACCGTGGAGCTGCCGCTGGCGTGAGGCCGGCGCGGGCGGCGTGCGCCCTCCTGCGCGCGCGACCGAGCGACTCATGCTTCAAATGGGCTTGGCCGAAGGATCTCCGAACAAACCTGGCTCCGGCGCTCAAGCGGGTGTAAGACTGTGCCGAATCACGTCTCACCCACAAGGAGGCCTCCATGAGAAGCCCGATGCAGGATCCCCGGAAGAAGCCGGCCGCGGCTGCGCAGGCGGCGCGGGTCCCCACGATCGGTCGTCCGCGTCGTCTCACCCACGAGCAGATCGCCGTGCGCGCGCACGAGATCTACGAGCACTCGGGCCGTGAGCACGGGCGCGACGTCGAGTTCTGGCTCGAGGCGGAGCGCCAGCTTCGTGAGAATCTCGACGCGTAGCCCAGCCCGGCGATGGTCCCACGACGCTCGCGGCGCGGCGCCGAGCGCCCCCGCGCCGCGTCAGTGCTGGTGCTCGCCGGCCCCGCGCTTGATGGCCTCGATCCGCGCTCTCACGCCCGGGTCGGACCAGTTCATCGTTCCGCGCGCCTGGTGCGCGAGGTGCCCCTCGGGGTCGTAGACGAGCGTCTCGGGGATCCGGCGCACGCCGATGAGTTGCGCCGTCTTCGACTCCGGGTCCACGTAGAGGCGCTCGAGCGGCAGGCCGTGGGCCTCCGCCCACTTCAGCACCTCGGAGCGCTTCTTTCCCATCGCCACCATCACGACTTCGAGCCCGCGGTCCGACTCGACCGTTCTCGCGTAATCCACGAGCGCAGGCAGCTCGCCGATGACCGAGGGCGAGCCCAGCTCGAACCAGTGCAGGATGAGCACCTTGTTCGGCTTGCCGACCAGGTTGCGCGAGCCGCCCTCGATCCGCTCGACGCGCAGGAAGCCGCCGCCCGCGATGTTCTCGAGCGCGTGGTCGTGGTCCTCGTGCACGGCCGGCACGAGGCTGTGGAAGTAGGTCCAGCCGCCGGCAACGGCGAGCAGCACGACCACGGCGGCGATGACGACCTTGAGGGACTGTCTTGGCATGGCGAGGGGCCCCTGGTCTCGGTGTCGAACGGGACCGCGAAGGGCCCGGGAGGAGTCGGCGGCAAGCTAGCCCAGAGAGCGCGGCAGGGCCACGGGAGGCGGGTCCGCCGGGGCGCTCCCCGCCGGCCGCTGCTTTCGGGGCTTCTTCCGGGGCGCCCGGCGCGGGTACACTGGAGGGTGGCCATCGCCCCCACGGCCGTCCCGGCCCGTCCCCGTCGAGGAACGTCCCCGTGAAGCTCCGTCACCTTCCTCCGTCCTTCCTCCTCCTCGCCCTGCTCGCCACGACCGTGCTCGGCGCGGCGGGCTGCGGCAAGCGGTCCCGCATCGTGATCGAATCCAACACGTGCTGGAACTGGCGCGCGGAGAACCAGGGCTCGGCCGTCTCCAGCGACTGCGGCAACGCCCGCTACAAGGTGTTCGGCGACATCGGCTGCGTGACCATCCAGAACATCACCGACACCGGCTACGTGCGCATCCGCATCGACGACGGCCCGTGGGCCGAGACCGTCGGCCCCCGCGGCATCGCCAGGGCCTGTAAGTGACGCCACGCGCGACGTGAACGTGCTGGTGGTGGACGACGAGCTCAAGAACGCCGAGCTCGTCGCGGCGGAGCTCCGGGACGCGGGCTTCGAGGCCTCCTTCGTGGGCGGCGGCGCGGCCGCGCTCGAGCGCCTCGCGCGCGGCGGCGTGGACGCGGTGGTCACCGACCTGCGCATGAAGCCCCCGGACGGCCTGGCACTGCTGGCCGAGGTGCGCCGGCGCTGGCCCGAGACCACCGTGGTGCTGATGACCGCGTACGCCGCACTCTCGAGCGCACGCGAGGCGCTCAAACTCGGCGCCCAGGACTACGTAGAGAAGGAGGGCGACTACGTCGAGGTCATCGCGCGTGTGCTGCGCGAGGCCGCGGACCGGAAGGACCTCCAGCGCTCGAACCAGGCGCTCTCGGCGAGCGTCGAGTCGCTGCGCCGCGAGGCGCTGCCGGTGGTGGGCGATTCGCCCGCCACGCGCGCGGCGTTGGAACTCGCGCGCAAGGTGGCGGTCACCGACAGCACCGTGCTGCTCCGCGGCGAGAGCGGCACCGGCAAGGACCTGTTCGCGCGCACCATCCACGCGCTCTCGCGCCGCGCGGCCGGCCCCTGGGTCAAGGTGAACTGCGGCGCGCTGCCCGAAGCGCTGCTCGAGTCGGAGCTCTTCGGCCACGAGAAGGGTGCGTTCACCGGCGCGGTCCGGCAGAAGCCCGGCCGGTTCGAGGACGCCGACGGCGGCACGCTGTTCCTGGACGAGATCGGCGAGCTGCCGCTCCCGCTCCAGGTGAAACTCCTGCAGTCGATCGAGGAGAAGACGTTCCATCGCGTGGGCGGGAACAGGCCCGTGACCGTGGACGTGCGCATCGTCGCCGCCACGAACCGGCCGCTCGAGGACATGGTGAAGGAGCGCGCATTCCGCGAGGACCTGTTCTTCCGCCTCAATGTGTTCCCGATCGTGCTGCCGCCGCTCCGCGACCGGCCGGGTGACGTGCCGCGGCTGGTCGAGCACCTGCTCCGCCGCCACGGCGCGCCGGCCGACAAGCTCACGCCCGCCGCGCTGCGCGCGCTCGCAGGCTATCCGTTCCCGGGCAACGTGCGCGAGCTGGAGCACACGCTCGAGCGGGCGCTCATCCTCGCGGGAGCGGACCCGGTCACGCCCGAGCACCTCACGTTCGCCCAGCCGGAGTCGCGCGCGGAGGCATCGTGGGTGCCGCGCATCCCGGTGGACGGACTCTCGCTCGAGACGCTCGAGCGCGAGCTGATCCTCCAGGCGCTCGAACGAGCGGGCGGCAACAAGAGCGCGGCCGCGCGGCTGCTGGGGCTCACGCGGCGCACGCTCTATTCGCGCATGGAGAAGCACGGGCTGCGCACGCCGGGCGAGGGCGAGGAGGCCGAGACCGACGGGGATTGACCAGGCCGGGACGTCCGGTCGTCCGCCGCGCGTCGCGGCGGCGCGCGCCGCCGGCCGGGCCCCGCGACGGCGCCGCGCGCGCCGGGGACGCTGGTGTATGCTCGCCCACCCATGAGCGTCCTCCGCGGCCTGTTCTTCGAGAACCTGGGCCTCAAGTTCACGGCGCTGCTGCTGGCGCTGCTCGTGTACCTGAACGTGTACACGGACCGCACCACCACGATGCTCGTCTCGTTCCCGCTCGAGTACCGCGACCTGCCGGACTCGCTCGTCGTCTCGGGGGAGGCGCCGGCCATGGTGCAGGCCCGGCTCCGCGGCACCGGCAAGCAGCTCATCTTCCTGCGCGTGAAGGAGCCGCGCCTCGAGCTCTCGCTCGCCGGCGCGCGCCGCGGCCGGTTCGAACGCGCGCTCGCGCCCACCGACCTGCCGCTGCCTGCGGACGGATCGATCACGGTGGAGGACCTGGTCGGGCCGCGCCTCGTCTCGCTCGCGATCGACCGCCGCCGCTCGCGCAGCGTCCCGGTGGCGGCACGAGTGATGGGCGAACCGGCCGAAGGCTTCGCCTGGAGCGGCGTGGTGCTCGCCGCACCGACGCGGGTTCGCGTCACGGGACCCGAGCAGCTGGTCCTCGGGCTCGACTCGCTCGAGCTCGCCCCGGTGAGGCTCGAAGGCAGGCGCGACACGCTCACGGCCGTCGTGCCGCTCGTGAACCTGCCCGAGGGCTGCACCGCCGAGCCCGCCACGGTCACGGTGCGGCTCCGCATCCACCGGAGCGGCGGGTGAGACGGGCGCGCGCGCGGCTCATGGCGGCGGCGTTCGCCTCGCTGCTCGCCATGGTGGCGGGTGCCGGACCCGCGGCCCGCTTCGTCGAGGCGCCGGTCGCCGCCGGCCCCGGGAGCCTCGCGCCGATGCTCGCCGCCGGCGCTGGCGGCCGGCTCGTCTTGAGCTGGCTCGAGCCGGCGGCCGGCCAGGCACCCGCCGGCGCGCCGCGGGCCCACCGGCTGCGCTTCAGCACCTGGCGCGCCGGAGCCTGGACGCGGCCGCTCGACGTGCTCCGCGACGACAGCCTGTTCGTCAACTGGGCCGACGTGCCGTCCGTGGTCCCCTTCGGCGGCGACACGCTGGTCGCCCACTGGCTGCGGCGGACCGCCGCCGGCACGTACGACTACGGCGTCCGCCTCGCGCGCTCGACCGACGGCGGCCGCACCTGGGACGCGCCGGTGACGCCGCACCGGGACGGCACCACCGGCGAGCACGGCTTCGTCTCACTCGTCGCCTGGCCCGAGGGCGGCGTCGCGGCGCTGTGGCTCGACGGCCGCGGCATGAGCGGCCACGGCGAGGACCCCGGCCAGTCCATGACGCTCCGGTCCACCGTGCTCGAGCCGGAGGGCGGGACCGGCGCCGAGACGCTGCTCGATGCGCGCGTCTGCGAGTGCTGCCCGACCGGTGCCGCGCGCGCGGGCGAGGCGGTGGTGGTCGTCTACCGCGACCGCTCCGAGCGCGAGCTGCGCGACATGCACGTGGTGCGCTGGCAGGAGGGGGAGTGGAGCGACCCGGCGCGGCTCGCCGCCGACGGCTGGCGGATCGCCGGCTGTCCGGTGAACGGCCCGGCGGTCGCCGCCGCGGGCGACGACGTGGTGGTGGCGTGGTTCACCGCCCCGGAGGACTCGGCGCGCGTGCTGCTCGCGCGCTCGAGCGACGGCGGGCGGAGCTTCGGCGCGCCGGTGCGCGTGGACGAAGGCTCGCCCACCGGGCGCGCCGACGTCGCGCTGCTTGCAGACGGCTCGGCCGCGGTGAGCTGGCTGGAGGACGTGCCGGCCGCCCGGAGCGCCCCCCGGAGCGGCACGGGCGCGCGCGCCGCCGCGATCCGCGTGCGGCGCGTCTCGCGCGAGAACCGGCTCGGTGAGCCCGTCACCGTGGTACGCAGCACCACCGCGCGACGCGCCGGCATCCCGCGGCTCGTGGCGCTGGGCGATCGCCTCGTGTGCGCGTGGACCGACCCCACCGAGCCCACGCGCATCCGCTCCGCGAGCCTGGGCGCCGGGCAACTTCCGCGCTGACGCGCGCGGGCGTGCGGCGGGCTCCCGCGCGCCGCGAGACCGTTTCGCCCGCGGGCGACTGCCGGGAGGCGTTCCTGCCGCCCCGGCCGCTGCGGCTCTAAGTCCTCCGGCCTGTCGTGCGGCGTGTTCCTCGCCGCCGCGAGCGCACGGCCGAGCAGCGGCCGGTGCGGGCGCGGGCGAAAGCTGGACGAGCGCGGCGCCGCGCGGACACGCCGGACGCGACGTCGTTCACCGGTCCGTGACGCGGCGGGCCCTTCGCGCGGGAATCGCGAGTGGCGTGAATCCTGCGTCTTGACACCCCCGGAGGCGGGCTCCTAAATTTCACCTTGGTCGTGCCCCGATCCGGACCCGCCAATTCCGCGGCGGGTGCCCCCGCGCGGGCGCCCCGGTCCGCGCGACCCCACCGAGCCGACGCCGTCGGACTCGGCCTCGCCCCAGACTCCGAGACCCCACCCGCTCCGCATCGCCGCGACGCCCGGATCCCCTGCCGGACGTTCCCGCCACGCCCCTCGCCCCCGACCCAGAGCCCATCATGGAAGACACCACCGCCGAGGTCGTCGCCCCCGCCGCCGACATGCTGGACCTGCAGCAGCTCAAGGCCCGCACCGTGGCCGAGCTGCTGAACCTCGCGAACGATCTGCAGATCCCGGGCACGAGCGGGCTCCGCAAGCAGGAGCTCATCTTCAAGCTGCTCGAGGCCCAGACCGAGAAGAGCGGCCTCATCTTCGCCGAGGGCGTGCTCGAGATCCTGCCCGAGGGCTACGGGTTCCTGCGCTCCGCGACGTACAACTACCTGCCCGGGCCGGACGACATCTACGTGTCGCCGTCGCAGATCAAGCGCTTCGACCTGCACACGGGCGACACGGTGAGCGGCCAGGTGCGGCCGCCCAAGGAGGGCGAGCGCTACTTCGCGCTGCTGCGCGTCGAGGCGATCAACCTCGAGTCGCCCGAGACCGCCAAGGGCAAGATCCTGTTCGACGACCTGACGCCGTTCTACCCGGTCGAGAAGCTGAACCTCGAGACGCGTGACCGCTGCCTCGAGACGCGCATCGTGGACCTCGTCTCGCCCATCGGAAAGGGCCAGCGCGCGCTCATCACCTCGCCGCCGAAGGCCGGGAAGACCGTGCTCATGCAGAAGATGGCCAACGCCGTCGCCGAGAACCATCCCGAGGTCATCCTCATCGTGCTCCTGATCGACGAGCGCCCCGAGGAGGTCACCGACATGGCGCGCACGGTGAAGGGCGAGGTGGTCTCGAGCACGTTCGACGAGCCCGCCGAGCGCCACGTCCAGGTGGCCGAGATGGTGATCGAGAAGGCCAAGCGCCTGGTCGAGCACGGCCGCGACGTGGTCATCCTGCTGGATTCCATCACCCGGCTCGCGCGCGCCTATAACACGGTCGTGCCGCACTCCGGCAAGATCCTCTCGGGCGGCGTGGACGCGAACGCGCTGCAGCGGCCCAAGCGCTTCTTCGGCAGCGCCCGCAACATCGAGGGCGGCGGTTCGCTCACCATCGTCGCCACCGCGCTCATCGAGACCGGCTCGCGCATGGACGAGGTCATCTTCGAGGAGTTCAAGGGCACCGGGAACTCCGAGCTGGTGCTGGACCGCAAGGTCGCCGACAAGCGCATCTTCCCGGCCATCGACATCAATCGCTCCGGCACGCGAAAGGAGGAGCTGCTGCTCCCGGGCGACGTGCTCTCCCGCGTGTGGGTGCTGCGCAAGTTCCTCTCCGAGTTGAACCCGGTCGAGGCGATGGAGTTCCTGATCGGCCGGATGAGCGACTCCAAGACGAACAAGAAGTTCCTGGAGAGCATGAACTCGTAGGAGGCACGCGGAGCCGCCTTCGGGACGCCGATCCCACGCCACCGAGCCGGGCTTGTCGGCGGCTGGACACCGAAACGAAGCCGCGTGGACAGCCCGACTCCCGCTCGTGCATACTCCCCGCCCTCACTTTCACCCAGGCGGAGCGCTCGGGACACCCCCGTTTCCCGCCGCCGGACCCGGCCCGACCCCTCGCGGCGCGGCGCCCCCGGCGGAGGGCGGGAGGGCACCCACAGAATGTGGGCCCGGAACGCCGCCGCGGCGGAGAATCACCCCATGAAGGCTGGAATCCATCCCGTCTACGAGACGCGCACGTTCCACTGCTACGGCTGCGGCCAGGAGTGGACCACGCGCACGACGCTCAAGCCCTCGACCTCGGACGGCAAGGTGCATCTGGACATCTGCTCGAACTGCCATCCGTTCTTCACCGGCAAGCAGAAGCTGATCGACAAGGCCGGCCGCGTGGACCGCTTCCGCAAGCGCTACGCGAAGGTCACGCCCGCGGAATCCACCGACAAGTAGCTGCTTCGCGCCGGCTCCCGTAGCGGGCTCCACCTGCCCGCGCCGGGAGCCGCGCGCTTTCCTCCGGAGGTCCGGTGCCGTTCCTCCCGCTCGGCGGCCAGGCGGTGATCGAGGGCGTCATGATGCGCTCGCCCACGCAGGTCGCCGTGGCCGTGCGCCGCCCGGACGGCTCGCTCGGATTCCTCGAGAGGCGCTTCGAGTCCATCACCCGGCGCGTGAAGCCGCTCGGCTGGCCGGTGCTGCGCGGGGCGGTGTCGCTGTTCGAGACGCTCTCGCTCGGGATCGCCGCGCTCAACTTCAGCGCCGACGAGTCGTCGCGCGAGACCGACCCGGCGAAGGCCGAGCAGAAGCCAGGGCTCGGCTGGCAACTCGTGCAGGGAGCGACCGTGGTGGTCTCGCTCGGGTTGGGGCTGCTGCTGTTCGTGGTCCTGCCGGCCAGGCTCACCACCTGGCTGGGCTTCCACGACCGCGTGGGCTTCGGCCTCGTGGACGGGCTCTTCCGGCTGCTCGCGTTCGTCCTCTACCTGTGGCTCATCAGCCAGTGGAAGGAGATGGCGCGCGTGCTCGGCTTCCACGGCGCCGAGCACAAGGCCATCCACGCGCTCGAGGCGGGGGCGCCGCTCACCCCCGAGAGCGTGCAGACGTTCCCGCGCTTCCACCCGCGCTGCGGCACCACGTTCCTGTTCATCGTGGTGCTGGTGAGCATCGTGGTGTTCACGTTCATCGGAAAGCCCGCCGGCGTGCGCGACCACCTGCTGCGCATCGCCTGCATGCCGCTGATCGCCGGCGTCGCGTTCGAGTTCATCCGTCTCTCCGGGAAGCACTTCGACAAGCCTTGGGTGCGGGCGCTGGCCTGGCCCGGCATGCAGTTCCAGCGCCTCACCACGCGCGAGCCCGACCTCGAGATGTGCGCCGTGGCCATCGCCTCGCTCGAGAAGGTGCTGGGCGACCCGGCGCTCGAGGCCGCCCGCCGCGCGGGCGGCGACCGGGAAGTGAGCTTCGTCCAGTGATGGACGCCGCCTTCCAGAAGGCGCTCGCCCGCGTCGAGGCGCGCTTCGCCGAGCTCGACCGGCTGCTCGCCGAGCCCGACGTGGCGCGCGACCCGAAGAGGCTCCGCGACCTCGCACGCGAGCGCGCGAGGCTTTCACGCACGGTGGCCGCCTCGGCCGAGTTCCGCCGGCTGCAGCAGACGATCGCGGACGACCGCGCGGCCATCGCCATGGGCGACGCCGATCTGGCCGAGCTGGCGCGCGCGGAGCTGCCCGGGCTCGAAGCCCGCGAGGGCGCACTCCAGGCGGAGCTGAAGAAGCTCCTGCTCCCGCGCGACCCCGACGACGACAAGAACGTCATCGTCGAGATCCGCGCCGGCGTGGGCGGCGAGGAGGCGGCGCTGTTCGCGGCCGACCTCCAACGGCTGTACTCGAAGCACGCCGAGGCGCGCGGCTGGAAGCGCGAGGTGGTCTCGGTCACCGAGGCCGAGGCCGGGGGTCTCAAGGAGATCATCTTCACGCTCGAGGGCGACGGCGTGTACCGCGAGATGAAATTCGAGTCGGGAGTCCACCGCGTGCAGCGCGTGCCGGCCACCGAGGCCTCGGGGCGCATCCACACCTCGGCGGCCACCGTGGCGGTGCTGCCCGAGGTGGAGGAGGTGGACGTGGAGATCGCCGAGAAGGACCTGCGCGTGGACGTCTACCGCGCCGGCGGCCCGGGCGGCCAGGGCGTGAACACCACCGACTCGGCCGTGCGCCTCACCCACCTGCCCACCGGGCTCGTCGTCACCTGCCAGGACGAGCGCTCGCAGATCAAAAACCGGGCGAAGGCGCTCAAGGTGCTGCGCGCGCGGCTCTACGACCTGAAGCTCCAGGAGCAGCAGCAGAAGCAGGCCGCGACCCGCCGCTCGCAGGTCTCCACCGGGGATCGAAGCGCCAAGATCCGCACCTACAACTTCCCGCAGAGCCGCGTCACCGACCACCGGATCGGGCTCACGCTCCACTCGCTCCCCGACTTCATGGAGGGCGACATCGGCGCCATGACCGAGGCGCTGCAGGAAGCCGACGCGGCCGAACGGCTGGCGGAGCTGGCGGGCGAACCGGGCTCGTGAGGCCCGGCCGGCCCGCGCCCGCGCGCGCCGGGAGCCTGGGAGCCTGGGGGCGGCGGGCGCGGGCGCGACGCCGGCCCGGGCGAGAGCCCGCCACGATGGAAGCGTAGCGCGCACGGCGTGAGCGGCCGTCCCGCTCGCGCGCCGCGCGGGGGCGGCCGCCGCGCGAGGCACGCGCCTTGCGGGAAACGCGTCGCGACCCCGCGCCCCCCGGAGCGCGCATGCACCGCACCCCCACGTCGGCTCCTCACGCACGCGCCGGACCCCTGGCGCCCGCCATGGACGGCCTCCGCGCCTGGGCGCTCGCGTTCCTCGCAGCGGCCCTCTGGTTCGAGGTCCTCTGGCGGGCGGCGCCCGGGACGCTCGCGCAATCGGCGCCTCCCGCGCTCGCCGCGGCCGTGGGGCTCGCCGCGCAGCTCGCGTTCACCGCGGTCGAGGCCTCACTCGGTGTCGCGGCCTGGGGCGCGCTCGGCTTCCGCGTCCGCTGGTCGGCGCTCGCGCCCGCGCTCCTCACGGTCTCGACCGTGGAGGCCATCGCGGTCGCCGTGGCCTCGGGCGCGACCGGGCTGCACGAAGGCTGGAGCACCATCCTTGCCGGTCCACGCGCGGCATCCGGCGCCGGCGCGGACGCGCTCGCGCGGGCGTTCGCGAGCTTCGGCGTGCTCACGCTGCTGCGCCTGGCTCTCGCCGCCCATGCGCACGCGGCGGCCGCACGCGTCCCGTGGTGGCGTGCCGCGGCGCTCGTGCTCGTCTTCCACCTCGCCAGCCGGCTGCTCGTGTGGTGGAGTCTCGACCTGATGCAGGGCCGAAGCTACGAACCCTGGGGGCACGTTCCGCCATGTCCGGACGCTGGGACCGCCTGAACCTCGTCGCGCTGCTCCTTGCCTGCGCGCTGTTCGCCGCGCTCGGGCTCGCCTGGTGGCGCGACCGCGCGCGCACGTTCGCCGAGCCGCGCTGGGACCCGGCTCGCTTCGTGGCCCTGGCTCCGGACTCGGCCGCCGCCGGCGAGCGCTGGGTCGTGGCCGTGAACCTCACCTGCCCGCACTGTCAGGAGCACCTTCGGGTGCTCGCCGGGCGCACCACGGCGCGTGCTGCTCCGCCCGCGCTCGCCGCGCTCCTCGTGGACCAGCCCGGCCGGCCGTCGCGGCTCGACCTCGGCGTGCCGCTCGCGGGCGGCGCGTGGTGGGACAGCGCGCAGGTCTGGCGCGAGGCGTGGGGCCGGCGCGCCTATGGCGAGACGTTCCGCTTCGACGCCCGCGGCAGGCTCCTTTCGTCCACGCCGGCCGGCGTGGTGCCGGACAGCGCGGCGGTCCGCCTGTGAGCGCGCGCCGCGGCGCCGCCCGCGATCCGCGTCCTGCGGCCGGAGCCGCCGCTCACGTGCAGCCCCCGGTGTCCCATCGGCCCGCGCCCCCGCGGCCTCAACCCCAGGGGGTGTCCATGGATACCATCCGCTCCCGCCACCGCCGGCACGGGGCGCCGCTCCTCGCCCTCGCCGCGCTCCTCGTGTTCGCGCCCGCCGCGCTCGCGACCGATCCCGACGCACCGGACGAGACCGGCGACGGCTGGCGCAAGATGATCCACTACAGCCGCTGCGCGCTGATGGTGTTCGGCGCCGTCACGCCGACCCAGTGGGCGGGCGCGTTCCTCGACTGCGCGCGGCTCTTCCTCTCCGAGCCGCCGCTCCCGGGAGGCGAGTGATGCGCGCCCGCCGGTTCGCCTCGCTCGCCCTGCTCGCGCTCCTGCTCGCCTCGCCCGTGCGGCCCGCCCGCGCCACGGACGGCGACGGGACCGCCGACTCGCGCTTCGGCGTCGTGATGATGGTCGCGTGCGGACTCTCGCTCAAGGCCTCCACCGTGGCACTCGTGCCGTGGTCGGGGCTCGCCGTGGTCACTTGCTTCCTCGGGCTCGTGGACGCGGCCATCTCGCCCGACGCGGCCGACCCCACGCCGCCCTCGCCGTGATCGGCCGCTGACACGTCCCGGACCGCCGGCGGCCATGCACCGGCGGTCCGGGCTCGCTATGTTCCCGGGCATGGCGACCACCGTGGGCGAGGCGTTGCGCCGCTCGATCGCCCGGCTCGCCACCGCCGGCCATCCGGCCAGCGACGCGGAAGAGCTCCTCTCGCGGCTCCTCGGCGTGGGCCGCGGCGACCTGCGCGGCCTGCGCCCAGCGAACCTCGCGGAGGATCGCGCCGCTGCGCTCGAGGCGCAGCTCGCGCGCCGCGAGGCGGGCGAGCCCGTCCAGTACATCACCGGTCGCGCCGCGTTCCGGAACCTGGACCTGGCCGTGGACCCGCGCGTGCTCATCCCGCGGCCCGAGACCGAGCTGCTCGTGGAGGGCGTGCTGGAGTACCTGGCAAGTCGCGACGCGTCCGCACGCCTGCCGCGCGTGCTCGACCTGGGCACGGGCTCGGGCTGCATCGCGCTCGCCATCGCGCAGGAGCACGCGCGAGCGCGCGTGACCGCCACCGACGAGAGCTTCGGGGCACTCGAGGTGGCCCGGGCGAACGCCGAGGCGTGGAGTCTCGCCGACCGGATCACGTTCGCGCAGGGTCATTGGCTCGACGCGCTCGAGCCAGACGTTCGCTTCGACGTCATCGTCTCCAACCCGCCCTACGTCGCGATCGCGGAGTCGCCGGAGCTGCCCGCGGACGTCCGCGACTGGGAGCCCGCACCGGCGTTGTTCGCGGCCGGGCGCGGCCTCGCCGACCTGCGCGAGATCGTGGACGAAGCGCCCCGGCACCTGGTGGCGGGAGGGCTCCTGGCCCTGGAGCTGGCCGAGGCACGCGCCGCCGAGGTGGCCGCCTGGCTGGAGGGCGCCCGCGACTGGAGCGCGGTGGAGCTGCGCGCCGACCTCGCGGGCAGGCCCCGGCTGCTGTTCGCCCGGCGTGAACGGGGTCCCGCCATCGCGCCCGCCCAGTGGGGCGAGGAAGGCTGAGACCGGCGCCGATCCGCGCTCGTCGTACCACCTGAGTACCACCACCGCGGCGCTCGGGCGCGCGCGTCGCCTCCCGGAGTGGGGCACCGGCTCTCGCCGGGCGGCTCCCGGGGAGAGCTCCCGCTTGCCGGGGCGCGCGAGCGCTTGTGAGAATCTCGTCGGAGTCGATCGCCGGGGCCCCCGACCGGGTCGCGCCTCGCCCTGTGGTGGCCCACGCTCTCTCGCAGGGGCCTGCCCGGGTGGGATCGGGCCGCCCGCGGCCCCTCACGAAGGCCTGACCCAGGGCCACGAGGCTCGGGTACACTGCGAGCCACCCCTCTCACGCTGGTCCGACCCACCCGAACCCCCGAGGTCGTCATGTCCGACACCGCTCTGCTCGCCGACATCGCCGCCCGCGGCTATGCCCGCCCCGATGTGCTCGTGAGCACCGAGTGGGTGGCGCAGAACCTCAAGAACCCGGCCTTCCGCATCGTCGAGTCCAACGAGGACTCGCTGCTCTACCCATCCGGCCATATCCCGGGCGCCGTGCAGGTGGACTGGGCGCTCGACCTGAACGACCCCATCCGCCGCGACTATCTGGACCGCGCCGGCTTCGAGAAGCTCATGTCCAAGATCGGCGTCACGCGCGACACCACGGTCGTGTTCTACGGCGACAAGAACAACTGGTGGGCGTGCTACGCGTTCTGGGTCTTCCAGCTCTTCGGCCACACGAACGCGCGCGTCATGGACGGCGGCCGGCTCAAGTGGGAGAAGGAGAAGCGCCCGCTCACGCGGGACGTGCCGACCTACCCCGCCACCAGGTATCAGGCCCCCGAGCGCGACGACACGCGCATCCGCGCGTTCCGCGACGAGGCGCTCTCGCACATGCGCGCGCACAAGAAGATGGTGGACGTGCGTAGCCCGCAGGAGTTCACGGGCGAGCGCACGCACATGGCCGAGTATCCTCAGGAGGGCGTGCTCCGCGGCGGGCACATCCCGGGCGCGAAGAACGTCCCGTGGGCGCGCGCCTGCAACCCCGAGGACGGCACGTTCAAGGACGCGGCCGCGCTGCGCGCGATCTACGAGGGCGAGATCGGGCTCACGCCGCAGGACGACGTGATCGCCTATTGCCGCATCGGCGAGCGGAGCAGCCTCACCTGGTTCGCGCTCACCTACCTGCTCGGGTATCCGCGCGTGCGGAACTACGACGGGAGCTGGACGGAGTGGGGCAACTCGGTCGGCATGCCCATCGAGAAGCCCTGACCGGCGCGCACCGGGCATGCGGCGGCTCGACCCCGGCGCGGGAGACCCCGGCGCGGGGCGGGCGATGAGCGAGCGGCTCGAGGTGCCGGAGCCGCTCGCCGCCGCGCTGGCCGAGTTCGACTCGCTCGGCCGCGGCCTGCGGGCCGAGATGCTCATCGAGGCGGCCGACCGCTTCGAGGGCGTCCCGGCCGAGGTGGCGAGCCGGCCCTACGACGAGGAGCATCGCGTGCCGCGCTGCGAGTCCGAGGCCTACCTCTATGCCACGGATCGCGAGGACGGCACGCTCAAGCTGTGGTTCGCGGTCGAGAACCCGCAGGGGGTCTCGGCCAAGGCGTGGGCGGTGATCCTCGACGAGACGCTCTCGGGCCAGCCCCTCGAGCAGCTCGTGCGCGTCCCGCAGGACGTGGTGTTCCGCATCTTCGGCCGCGACGTCTCGATGGGGAAGGGCCAGGGCATGGTCGGGATGCTCGAGCAGGCCCAGTTCGAGGCACGGCGGCGGCTCGAGCAGCGGCGGCGGGAGCGCGAGGGGCTCTGAGTCCGGGGTCCTGGCAGGGAGGGACGATCATGTACGTCATCGCGGGAGTCACGGGGAACACGGGAAGCAGGGCTGCCGATGCACTGCTGGCGCTGGGCGAGAAGGTGCGCGTGATCGTGCGCGAGCCGGCGAAGGGCGAGCCGTGGCGCGCGAAGGGCGCCGAAGTCGCGGTGACGCGGCTCGACGACGCGAAGGCGCTGGCGCAGGCGCTGAAGGGCGCGAAGGGCGCGTGGCTGCTCGTTCCGCCCCGCTACGACGCGGACGACCAGCTCGCCGCCAACCGCCCGCTCATCGCCGCGCTCGGCGAGGGGGTGAAGGCGAGCGGCGTGCCGCACGTGGCGTTCCTGTCGTCCGTGGGCGCCGACCAGGCGACCGGCACCGGTCCCATCCGAAACCTGCGCCATGCCGAGGAGGTGCTGGGCGCGGCCGCGAAGAACGTCACGTTCCTGCGCGCCGGCTACTTCTTCGAGAACTTCGCGCCCGTGCTGCCCGCGACCGCGGGCGGCGCGCTGCCCACGTTCCTCATGCCGGACCGGCCATTCCCGATGGTCGCCACGGCCGACGTCGGCCGCG
>Ga0187892_10004712_pt1 | contig 22507 bp, 22 predicted proteins | sample MA1701073metaG_FD_139345 | JGI IMG/M metagenome (GOLD analysis project Ga0187892, IMG submission 139345) | Bio-ooze microbial communities from a basaltic lava cave in the Kipuka Kanohina Cave System on the Island of Hawaii, USA - MA170107-3 metaG ... | reverse complement strand
CTACGTGGACGGCGGCCAGACGGCGGTGTGAGGGACGCGGCGCGGCGGGGCGGGCGGCAACGGTCACGGCAGGGTGATGCGACCGCCGCCCATGGCGACCAGGAAGTCGCCCATGGACGGGAAGCGCATCATGGGATTGTGGCGCTTCTCCGCTCCGATGGTGGTGGCCGTGCCCCCGTAGTCGTGGCCCGGAAACACCACCGTCTCGTCCGGGAGCGCGGCCAGCCGCTGGGTGAGCGAGTAGTACATCTCCGTCGGATCGCTGCCGGGCAGGTCGGTGCGCCCGCAGGAGCGGATGAACAGCGTGTCGCCGGAGATGAGCCGGCCGTCGACGAGGAAGCACTGGGAGCCCGGGGTATGGCCCGGGGTGTGGACGACGGTGATGCCGACGGCGCCCACCCGGAGGGTCTCGCCGCCCGCGACGGGCACGAGGTCCGAGCCGAGCCCCTTCAGGAACTCGCGCTCGGCGGCGTGCACGTACACCTTCATGGGCGCCTGGGCCAGGAGGTCCGTCACCCCCGGGATGTCGTGCCCGAACAGGTGCCCGCCCACGTGGTCCTGGTGCGTGTGGGTGACGAGCGCCCCCACCAGCCGCATGTCGTCGGCCCGCGCGACGTCGACGATGGCGTCGATGTCCCACGCCGGATCCACCACCACGCACTCCCGCGCCGTCGGGTCCCCGATCAGGTACACGAAGTTCTGCATGGGGCCGAGCGGGATCTGCTTCAGGTACACCCGCGGCGTCGTCACGCCGTCCTCCGGAGGGGGGAGCCGGTCACCGCGCCGACGCCCGGGCGGGGCGGCCGGTCACCGGCGCCAGTGGCCGTTCACCCACACCGACTCGTAGTGGCCGCCCGTCTCCACCACCTGGTGCTCCCAGCGTCCGGGCACGAGGTGGCCGTCCCGGGTGTGGTGGGCGGGCCCCCAGACGGGCACGGAGGCGAACGTCGGCACCCACCGCTCGACCCAGTGCCCGGGGACCCAGTGGATCGACGCGGGCGCCACGGGGACGGGGCGCGGGGGAATCACGGAGTAGGGCGCCGCGTGCACGTTCTGGTTCGGCGGCGGGTAGAAGGGGTTCACGTAGGGCCGCGGGTGGTGATGGCCCTTGCCGTTGAGCTGGGCGCGAGGACCGGGCGTCGGCCCGCCCGCCTCCGCTCGTCCGGGGCGGGCGGCCCCGGCGCCGCCCAGCAGGACCAGCGCCATCGCCAGCCCGACGGGGAATCGTCCATGGAGTCTCATCGTCCGCCTCGGCCTTCAGGGTACCCGGGCCGCGCGGGGGATCGCAAGCGATCGGTGGAACGGGGACGGCGCCGGCCTAGCCGGACACCTGGGCGGGGGCCTTGCGCACGTCCTCGAGCGCCTTGCTCTCCACGGCGTAGATGGCCGGCGCGCCCTTGACCTGGACGTAGGTGACGTCCCCCTCGCGGCGGCCGATGACGAGCGTGGCGATCTCGCCCCCGTCGGCCCGGGCCAGCGTCACGGTGCCGTCCGGCGCGTCGACGCCGAGCCGCGCGGCGTCCTCGCCCCCGGCCGACGCGATCGCCTTCCACTTGAGCGTCTTGAGGGAGAGGAGGACGTTGGTGACGCTGACGTCCTTGATCGAGCCCTTCGGGGGCTCCACCACCCGCCACTCGCCCTCGCCCTTGCGCTCGAGCACGGCCCGCTTGCCGCCGAGGCTCCACTGGGCGCGCTTGACGTCGGCCAGCTCGAAGCTCGGCAGCACGGTGCGGTCCCTCAGGTCCAACGCCGTCTTGGCGAGGTCCTCGAGGGCCTTGCCCTCCACCAGCACCACCGGCCCCTGCCCTTGCACGGCGGCCACCGCCGCCGGCTGGCCGCCGCGGGTCTCGCGGGAGGCGCGGAGGAGGAGGACCTTGGGCTCCTTGGCGCCTTCCTCCCAGAGCTTCACGGTGAGGTCGGGCGGCGCCAGGTGGCGCGGGATGGCGGCCGCGTCGTCGGCCAGGAACCCGCTGGCGCGCAGGTCCCTCAGCCGCCACAGGACCGAGCTCACCGCGCCCGGATCCGCCTTGAGCGCTTCCGGCTCGGTGAGGCGCCAGTCGCTGCCCTGCTTCTCCAGCGTGACGCTGCCGCGGGCGTGGGCCAGGCTCAAGCGCGTCACCTTGTCCCCCTGGTGAGCGAAGACCACCTTGTCCCGCAGCGCCGCCACCGTCTTCGGGAAGGCCGTCCACACGTCCTCGGGGGCCAGCATCACCGCCCCCTCGCCCTCGCGCATGACGTAGACGCCCTTCTTGTCCGCGTCCAGCCGCCCGAACAGGAGCGTGCGGGAGGACCGCTGCGTGTCCTTGCCCGTCCACAGGATGGCCCGGGCGGGGCGGTCGAGGCCGTAGGGGCCGCGGCGCTCGGCCGTCTCCGCGACGAACTCCTTGGCGCGGGCCTGCAAGAGCTTGTCCAGGAACTCCCCCACCAGGTCGGCGTCGGCCCGGTACTCGCGCGGCTTGACCATCCGCCAGCGGCCCTCCTCCCCGGCCACCAGCGCGATGCGCTCCCCCGACACGTCGAGGTCGAGCCCCGTCACGTCCTTCCGCTCGAAGGCCAGGAGCGTCTTGTCGCGCAGGTCGAAGAGGGGCCGCGTCGCGTCGCGGGCCACCGACTCGGGGAGCGTGACGACGGCCGTCTTGCCGCCCTCGCGCGCGTAGATCCAGACGCCCGTCGGGCTCTTCGCCCCCACCGCGAGGCGCAGCGGCTCGGCGCGTCCCTTGACGGCGAGGCCGACCTCGGCCGCCGGCGGGCCGAGGCCGAAGTCCGCCGGCCGGGCCGGGTCGGGATCGATCTCGCGGTCCACCCGGGCCGTCACCAGGCCCGTCACCACGTCGTCGAGCGCCCCGCGGTCGCCCCGGGTCGCCACCGGCTCCAGGAGCTCCCAGCCACCCTCGACCCGCCGGGCGCGCACGACGCCGTCCGGCCGCGTCAGGGTCAGCTGCTCCACGTCCTTGGGCTCGACGGTCCAGAGCCGGCCCTTGACCGACTCGGCCTTCTCGCGAGCGGGGCCGAGGCGGTAGACGTCGTAGAGGTAGAAGCCGCCCGAGGCCGCGGCGAGGAGGACCAGGACCGCCAGCGTCTTCCACGTCATGGCCGGCGGTTACTTCGCGCGATGACGCCTGACCGCCACCGCGATGCCGAAGACGAGCACGATGCCGGGCAACCCGACGAGCGGGATCCAGAGCACGATGTTGGACTGGGCCGCGGTGAGCACGACGGGGTTCTGCCGCGCGTCCCTGGGACGGACGGAGAGCAGGTCCTCCTCCTCGGCGAGCCAGGAGACGACGTTGAGGAAGAAGTCCCGGTTGGCCTGGGCGCCGAGGAACTGGTTGGAGGCGAAGTCCGCCGTCCCGATCACGACGACGCGCGCCCGGGCGGCCTTCTTGTCGTCGCCCTCCGCCTTGGCGCCCTCCGGGGGCTCGATGGTCACCACCAGCGCCACCGTCAGCGGACCCGTCTTCTCGCCGGGGTCGGGTGTCGCCTCGCCCTTCTGGAACACGGAGCGGTCCGTCTCACCCCAGGACTGGCTCGACGTCCGGGCGAGGGGGCTCACCGTCACCCCCTTGGGTGGGCTCTTGCCGGCGTCCAGCGACCGGGCGAGCGGGAACAGCGTCATCACGCCGCCGAGGTCCTTGGTGATGGGGTGGGCCTCGTACTGGTTCACGATGGGCACCAGGGGACCGGTGCCGAACAGCTGGGCGAGCGGGTTGAGCTCGATGATGACGTCGTCGCCGAGGATGACGCCGTAGCGCTCGAGGTACTTCTTGAGGCCGTCGGCCTGGAAGGCGCCGGCCATGAAGAACACCTTGCCGCCCCGCCCGATGTAGGCGTCGAGCGCCTGGAGCTCGGCCGGGAACAGGTCCGTGCGGGGGCCGGGCAGCACGAGCAGCGCGGCGTCGTCGGGGATCCTGGGATCCCGGGCCAGCACGAGCTCGCGGACCTCGTAGTTGGCCTTCTCCATCTCCTCCTTGGCCTGGCTGAACCCCTGGCGCTCGGTGACGCCGATCTCGCGCTCCCCGTGCCCCTTGAGGACGTAGACCACGCGCTTGCCCGCCCGGGTCACCTTCACGAGGGCGTTGGTCAGCTTCTCCTCCTGGGCGTCCAGCACGCGCTCGACGCGCTTCTGCCCCCCCGCCTCCGCCTCCAGCACCACGGTGCCGTAGCTCTCGACGTTGTAGGCGCGCGCCAAAGCCGGCGCCCGGTCGGTGTCCTCGAGCCGCCACGTGAAGCGGCCGCCCGCGTGGCTCGCGTACTGCTTGAGCAGGTCCTCGGCCGTGCGCTTGCCCGGCGTGTCGGAGCGGAAGAAGGCGATGGCGGTGACCGGCTGCTTGAGCGTGCGCAGCACCTGCACGGTCTGGGGCGAGAGCGTGTTGCGGCGGTTCTCGGTGAGGTCCCACCGGGTGCTGTGCCGCACGGACAGGGCGTTGGCGAACACCACCACGCCCAGCGCCAGGAGGACGAGCACCACCGCCCCCGCTCCGTAGCGGGCGGCGCGGCGGCGCGCCAGCCGCGGCGACTCCAGCGCGAGCCAGGCCAGCAGCAGCGCCCCGGCCACGACGAGCAGGCTCCACATGAGCCGCGACAGCCACGGGGCGAACAGGAACAGCGCCCCCGCCCCCGCCGCGAACAGGACGGCCAGCCAGGGACCGTGGGCCCGGAAGAGCGCGCCCGGCCTCATCCCCGCCACCGCTTGGATTCCAGGGAGCGCAGGGTCAGGAACAGGGCCAGCGCGATCGCGCTCACGTAGTAGACGAGGTCCCGGGTGTCGATGATACCGCGGCTGAAGCCGTCGATGTGCTCGGGGATGGAGACGTACTGCAGCACGGCGCGCAGGTTCCCCGACGCCCACTCGGCGCCCCACCCGACGATCCAGAACGCCAGGAGGACCCCGAAGGCGCCGAAGCCGGCCACGATCTGGTTCTCGGTGAGCGACGAGACGAGCACCCCCACCGCCAGGAACGTGGCCCCGGTGAGGAGGAGGCCGAGGTAGCCCGTCAGCACCGGCCCCCACTCCACCCGCGTGAAGGCCGAGACCAGCCCCGGGTACACGAGGGTCAGCGCCAGCAGCAGCGCGAACAGCGCGAGGGCGGCCAGGTACTTGCCGAGCAGCACCTCCCCGTCGCGCACCGGATACGTCAGGAGCAGCTCGATGGTCCCCGACTTCTTCTCCTCGGCGAACAGCCGCATCGTGAGCATCGGGATGAAGAAGAGCAGCACCACGCTCAGGTTCGTGAAGAGCGGGCGCATCACGTTCTCGGTGACGGACAGGTTCTGGGCGAACTGGGGCTGCATGAACGACCGCATGGAGGCGTCGGAGTAGAAGAGGAAGATCTGGCTGAAGAACCAGCCCGAGATCAGCAGGAAGAAGCTGAACACCACGTAGGCGACCGGCGAGGCGAAGTAGAGCCGGATCTCCTTCTTGAACACCGCCCGCCAGCCCATCACGCGCTCTCCGCCGGGGCGCCGCCGGCCTCCGGGGCCTCCGGCGCCGCGCCCTCCGCCTCCTCGCCGGCCACCACGCGGATGAACACCTCCTCCAAGCTCATGCCCACCTGGTGGAGCTCGATCAGCGACCAGCCCCGGGCCGTCACGAGCCGCACCAGCTCGCCCCGCACGTCGCGGTCCCGGGAGGACTCGACGAGGAAGCCCACGCCGCCGTCGCGGGCCGCGAGCGGGGCGACGTCGATGACCCCGTGGACCCCCCGGAGGGCGCCCGCCACGTCGTCGGCGGGGCCGCGCACCCGGAGCTCGACCCGCGCCGTCGGGAACACCTGCGCCACCAGCTCGTCCTCCGTGCCCTGGGCCACGATGCGACCCCGGTTGATGATGACCACGCCGTCGCACACCATCGACACCTCGGGCAGGATGTGGGTGGACAGGATCACGGTGTGCTGGCCGGCCAGGGACTTGATGAGGGCGCGGATCTCGGCGATCTGGCGGGGGTCGAGGCCGATGGTCGGCTCGTCCAGGATCAGCACCTCGGGGTCCCCCAGGAGCGCTTGCGCCAGCCCGACCCGCTGCCGGTAGCCCTTGGACAGCTTGCCCACCAGCCGATGCTCCATGTCGCCGATGAAGCAGCGCTCCACGACCTCGGCCACCCGAGCCCGGCGGGCGCCCCGGGCCACGCCCTTGGCCTCGGCCACGAAGTCGAGGTAGGCGCGCACGGGCAGGTCGGGGTAGAGCGGCGCATTCTCCGGCAGGTAGCCGATGCGCCGCCGCACCTCGAGCGACTGGCTGAACACGTCGTAGCCCGCCACGCGTGCGACCCCGCTGGTGGCCGGCATGAAGCACGACAGGATCTTCATGGTCGTGGACTTGCCAGCGCCATTGGGCCCGAGGAAGCCGACGATGCGCCCCGGGTCGACGCCGAAGGAAACCTGCTCGATGGCGGTGACGGGGCCGTACCGCTTCGTCAGGCCGTCTACCTGGATCATCGCGTTGGGGTCACCGGCTGCATCTGGGCTGGCGTGCGAATCGGTCGGAAGTATAGCACATGCGCCGACGGGCTCAGGGCGCGGCGGCGCCGTCGAGGTCGGCGTCGGGCATCACGGCCCGGAGCCAGTCCGGCACCGGCACCAGCCGGCCGCTGGCCGGGTCCTGGCAGGCGTGACGGGTGTAGCCGGTGGCGACCAGGTCGCCCCCGTCGGTGCGGATCTCGTACGAGAAGGTGAAGCTGGCGCGCCGGCGCTCGCTCACCCGGGAGATCACCGTCAGCAGATCGTCCAGCCGGGCCGGCCGGTGGTAGCGGACGTGGGCCTCGACGACCGGCATTTGGAGCAGGCGGTCCACGTGGGAGATGGGCAGGGCCGCCTGGCGCAGGTACTCGACGCGGCCCACCTCGAAGTAGGTCAGGTAGTTGCCGTAGTAGGCCACGGCCATGGTGTCGGTGTCCTTGTAGCGCACGCGGACGTGGGTGACCGAAGGCATGGGCTGGCCCGTGCCATGCTACCACCGCCGCCGGCGGGCGACCGCTCACGATCGGTCAACGGTTTCAAGCGGTTACGTTGACCCTGGGATCCGCGCGTGCTAGAGTGGCCGACACATTCGTCCCCGTCGGGAGACCCCTCGATGCGACAGCGGCATGGGAGCGCTCGCAGATCCGGTCCGATCGGCCTCGGGACCGTCCCCCGCCCGGCGGCCTGGCGCCCGGTGGCCACGGCCGTCTGCCTGGCGCTGGCGGCTCACCTCGTCGCCGGCTGTGCGGGCCGGACGGAGGAGCAGACGGGGGCGGCGGTGGGCGCCGGCGTGGGGGCGGCGGTCGGCGCCATCACGGGCGCCCTCGCCGACAAGAAGAACCCCGGGCGGGGAGCGGCCATCGGGGCCGGCACCGGCGCGCTGGTGGGCGGGGCCATGGGCTGGGCGGTGGGCAGCTACCGCGTCAAGCAACTGCGCGTGCGCGACGAGGCCGTGGCCGCCCTGGGCTACACCGCGCAGCAGGGGGTCGTGGCCCGGATCGACCAGGTCAACGCGGCGCCCGGCCAGCTCAAGCCGGGGGAGCAGCTCACCTTCCAGGCCCAGTACACCGTGCTGGGCCCGCCGGACGGTCTGCAGATCAAGGTCAAGGAATCGCGGACCCTGTTCTTCAACGATCAGCCCCTCACCGAGCTGCCGTCGCGCGAGATGCCGCTGCTCCAGGGCACCAACCAGGTCCAGCACTCGCTCACGATCCCGGCCGACGCCGCCGAGGGCGCCTATCGGGTGACGACGATCATCGAGCCGGTGGGGCCCGGGGGCGGCCGCCGGGGACAGGCCAGCACCGCCTTCGTGGTGACCCGGAGCGCGCCGGCCGTCGCCGCCCCGGCCGCGGCGCCCGCGCCGAAGCCCGCCGCGGCGCCGCCCGTCCCGCTGGCCCCCGGCCTGCTGCCGCCCGCCCAGCCGGGGGTGGCCCACGCCGCTCCCGCCCCCGCCCAGCCGCCCCGGCCGGCGACGCCGGAGATGGTGTACGTGAAGGTCGGCCAGGCCAACGTGCGCGAGGGCGCGGGCATCAGCCACCGCATCGTGGCCACGGTGGGGCGGGGGACGCGCTTGTCGGTCATCGGCGAGACCGGGCCGGAGAGCGATCGCTGGTACAAGATCCGGCTCGCCGACGGCCGCGACGCCTGGATCGCGGCGTCGGTGGTGTCCCTGGCGCCGTAGCGCGGCCCCCGCCGGCATGGCCCACGACGTCTTCATCAGCTACGCCTCCAAGGACAAGCCGGCCGCCGACGCCCTGTGCGCGACGCTGGAGGCCAACAGCATCCGGTGCTGGATCGCGCCCCGGGACATCACCTACGGCGCCGACTGGGGCGAGGCCATCGTGGACGCCATCAGCGGAAGCCGCGCCATGGTGCTGGTCTTCTCCTCCAGCGCCAACGGCTCGCCCCACATCAAGCGCGAGGTGGATCGCGCCGTCTCCAAGGGCATCACGATCATCCCGATCCGGATCGAGGACGTGGCCCCGGCGCGGGCACTCGAGTACTACATCAGCCCCGTCCACTGGCTGGACGCCCTCACGCCGCCCATGGAGCGCCACTTCGCGGCGCTGGCGGAGAAGATCCGCGCCTTGCTGGGCCAGGAGGTCGGCGAGCCGCTCCGGGCCGCCTCCGCGCCCCCGCCGCCGCCCCTCGCACCCCCCGCGCCGGCGCCGGGCCGCCGCTCCCTCCTGCCGCTCCTGGCCGGCGCCAGCGCCGTCGCGGTGGCCGCGCTCCTGTGGATCCAGCCGTGGCGCCCGGGACCGCCGGCCTCGGCCCCCGCCCAGGACGCCCGTCACACGCAGGCGATGGTCGAGGAGGCGGCCAGGAAGGCGGTGGAGGCGGCCCGGCTGGCCCAGCTCGGGGAGGAGCAGAAGCGCCAGGAGGAGGCCCAGCGCCTCGCGGCGCAGCGCCGGCACGACGAGGCGCGCCGGGCCGAGGACGACCGACGCGTCGACGAGGCGCGGCGGGCGGCCGACGAGGCCCGCCGCCGGGCGACCCTGCTCGAGGAGCAGATCCGGCAGCTCAAGCCGCCGCCGGGGGTCGTGCCGGGGCCCGTGCCGGCGGTGGACCGGGCCTCGCGCGATCTCTTCGCCATCAAGACCCAGGTCGAGCAGAAGCTCCGGACCCGGAACCTCCTCAAGCAGGGGGGCGCGGGCGCCCTCGGCGTCAGCGTGGACGTGGCGCCCACGGGCGCCGTCACGCTCACCGGCATCGTGCAGAGCCGGGATCAGCGCGCCGAGACCATCCGGCTGGCCAGCGAGGTGCCCGGGGTCAGCGAGGTGCGGCCCAACATCAACGTGCGCGAGAGCTGGACGCGCTGAGGGCGGCGCCGCCCGGGCCGGCGTCAGAGGTACTGCCCGTAGCGGATCTTCTCGACCACGCCGCGGATGCGGCGGTAGGCGTCGATCTGGTCCAGGAGGTCCTGGGTCGTCACGAGCCCGGCGTCCCGCCCCTCCCCCGCCGCGTGCACCTTCTGCTCGAGGGCGCGCCGGAGCACCTGGGCGATCTCGGCGCCGCTCATGCCCCCCATCGGGGGCAGCACGGAGCGGAGGTCGACCTCGGCCACCAGGGGGCGGCCCGCCGCCCGCTCCGCCTTGGCGCGCGTCAGCTCCAGGATCTCCTGCTGGGCCGGCCCGTCCGGGAGCGGGGCCTCGACCAGCCGGTCCAGGCGCCCCGGCATGACCAGGGACGCGTCGACGGCGTCGGTGCGGTGGGTGGCCGCCATCACCACGAGCCGGGAGAACGGGGGCAGGCCGTCCAGCTTCTCGCAGAGCGCGGCCACCAGGCGCCCGCTGGCCTCCCGCGCCTGGGCCTGGGGCAGGAGGTGCTCGAGCGAGAGGGCGTCGGCCTCGTCCAGGAAGACCACGCCCCGGCCGTGCTCCCGGGCGACGCCCAGCACCTCCTGGAGCAGCTCGCCCGTGTTGGGCCCGAACTTCGAGGTGAGGTTCTTGAGCTTGCAGTGATAGAAGATCGCCTCCGCCCGCGTGGCCAGGGCCCGCGCCAGCAGCGACTTGCCGGTGCCCGGCGGACCGTAGAGGAGCAGGCCCTTGGGCGGCGTGATCCCCCACCGGCGGTAGAGCTCCGGATCGGTGATGGCGGGGACGAGGCCCTGGACGGTGGCCTTGGCGTCCCCCAGCCCGCCGATCTCCGCGAACGACGTCTCGGCGTTCACCCTGACGTCGATGCGGCCGGTCAGATCGCCGAACTTCTCGCCGACCTTGGCGAAGACGTCCTCGAGCCGGCGCTGGATGGCCCACTGCTGGCCCGCCGGGTCTCCCGGCGGGCCCGGGGGCTGCTCCCGGCCCATCCCTAGATGCGGTTGCCGGGCGTGCCGGGCGCCGTCGGCGGCCGGGCGCTCTTCTCGAACACCCGATCCTCCGCGAACACCGGCGCCTTCGCCCGGATGGCGAGCGCGATGGCGTCCGAGGGGCGCGCGTCCAGCTCCAGCGTCGAGCCGCCGGCGGTGAGGTAGACGACGGCGTAGAACGTGTTGTCGCGCAGGTCCGTGATCACGACCCGGCTCACCGCCACGTTCAGCCGGCCGAACAGCGTGAGGAACAGGTCGTGGGTGAGCGGCCGCGGCGGCGTCACGTTGGACAGCGGCACCGCGATGCCGGTGGCCTCGGCGTGCCCGATGACCATGGCGAAGCGCCGCTGGTCCCGCTTGCCCTCGAGCACGATCGTGGGCGTGCCCGTCTCGCGCTCCACGAAGAGCCCCACGACGCTCACCTCCTGGGGTCCGGCCGCGGGCGCCGCCGCGCCGCGAGCCGCCAGGAGACCCACCCCGATCAAGAGCACGCACCCCGTCCTGCCGATCCCGCCGAACCTCGCCATCGCGTCCCTCCCGCCCCCTGAGCCGTGGCGTGCAGTATCGAACCCGCTCCGGGGGCAAGTCAACCGGGCGGGACCGCCGCGGGGCGGCGCGGCTGGGGTCGCCCGCCAGAGCGCGGGTCGGGCCGCCAAAGTAACCGTTGATACACCCAAGGGCCGTAGGTTACACTGGCGTCCATGCCCCCCGTCCTCATCCTCACCCGGCCGGACGTGGCCGCCCTGCTCCCGGTGGAGGCCTGCGTCGACGCCGTCGAGGGCGCCTTCCGGGCCCACGCGGAGGGGCGCGCGCTGCCGCCGGCCATCCTCGGGGTCCCGGCCCCCGGCGGAGGCTTCCACGTCAAGGCGGCCGGGGTGGCCCTCGGCCGGCGCTACTTCGCGGCCAAGGTCAACGGCAACTTCTCCGGGAACCCCGAGCAGCGCGGCCTGCCCGCCATCCAGGGCGTGGTGGTCCTGGCCGACGCCGACACGGGGAGCCCCCTGGCCATCATGGACTCCATGGAGATCACGGCGCTCAGGACGGCGGCGACCACGGCGCTGGCGGCGCGGTGGCTGGCGCGCCCGGGCGCCCGGGTGGCCACCATCGTCGGCTGCGGCGTCCAGGGCCGCCACCACGTCCGGGCCCTGGCCCGGACCCTGCCCCTCGAGGAGGTCTGGCTCCACGACGTGGCCCCCGAGCGCGCCCGCGCCCTCGCCGAGCAGGTGACGCGGGACCTGGGCGTGCCGGCGCGGCCCACCGCCGACCTCGGCGCCGCCGTGCGCAAGAGCGGCGTGTGCGTCACCTGCACGCCGGCGCGGGGGCCCATCCTGGGGCCGGCCGACGTGCCTCCCGGCCTGTTCCTCGCCGCCGTCGGCGCCGACAGCGAGGACAAGCAGGAGCTGGAGCCCGCGGTGCTGGCCGCGGCCGCCGTCGTCGTGGACCACCTCGAGCAGTGCGCGACGATCGGCGAGCTCCATCACGCCCTGGCCCGGGGGCTGGTGCGGCGCGAGGACGTGCGGGCCGAGCTGTGGGAGGTGGTGGCCGGCCGCCGGCCGGGGCGCGCGTCGGACGCCGAGGTCGTGGTGTTCGACAGCACGGGGACGGCGCTCCAGGACGTCGCGGCGGCGGCGTGGGTCTACGAGCGCGCGCTGGCCGCGCGGTCCGGCGTCACGGTGGACCTGGCCGCGGCGCCGACCCCGCCGCCGGGGGCGGCGGCGTGAGGCGATTGACGGACATCGCCTGGCGATTCCTCGTGCTCGGCGCCACGTCCTACGGGGGCCCGGCGATCCTGGGCGTCATGCAGGCGGAGCTGCAGGACAGGCGCCAGTGGCTCTCGCGCGGGCGGTTCGTCGAGGGCCTGTCGGTGGTGAACATGCTGCCCGGGGCCACGGCCACCCAGCTCGGCATCCTCCTCGGGCACGTGCGGGGCGGCTGGCCCGGCGGCCTCGTGGCCGGGCTCTGCTTCATGCTTCCCGCGTTCGGCATCATGCTCGGGCTCGCGATGGCCCACGCCGCGCTGGGCCTGACGCCGGTCGCGCGCGGGGCGCTCCACGGCCTCGGCCCGGTGGTGCTCGGGATCTTCCTGGTCGCCGTCTACCGCCTGGGCCGGTCCACCGTCCGGAGCCTCGCCGAGGTGGGCCTCGGCCTCGGCGCGGCGGCGGCGCTGGCCACGACGCGGCTCGGCGTCGCGAGCATCCTCCTCGCCGCCGGCGCCATCGGGGTCGGCCTCTTCCATCCGCGCCGGCGGCCGTTGCCGCTCCTCGGCGCGGGCGGCGTGCTGCTGCTGGCGCTGCTGCCGGCGGTCTGGGAGCCGCCGGCCGGGCTCGGCTCCGGCAGCGCGGGCGCGACCCCGCCCGGCCTCGCCGAGGTCGCGACGTTCTTCCTCAAGGTCGGCGCGTTCACCGTCGGCGGGGGGCTGACGATGATCGCGTTCATCCAGGACCAGGTCGTCGGCCAGTATCGCTGGTTGACGCCGACCGAGTTTCTCGACGGGCTGGCGCTGGGACAGCTCACCCCCGGCCCCGTGCTCATGCTGGCCGCCTACGTCGGCTACAAGCTCGCGGGCGTCGGGGGGGCGGCGGTGGCGACGGCGGCGGCCTTCCTGCCGTCCTTCGTCATCATGATGGCGGTGCTGCCGGCGCTGGATCGCCTGCGGCGCCTGCCCTGGGTGCAGGCGGCCATGCGGGGGATGGGACCGGCCGTGATCGGGGTCCTCGCCGTCGCCCTCGCCCGCCTCGCGCCGCACGCCCTGCCCGACCCGTTCGCCGTGGCCGTCCTCGTCGTCAGCGTCCTCGCACTCGGGGCGTGGCGGATCGGCCCCCTGCCGCTCATGCTCGTCGGGGCCCTCGCCGGCATCGCCCGCGGCGCTCTGGGCACCGGGCCGGCGACCCGCGCGGGAGACGCCTGACGAGGCGGGTCGCGACGACCCGTCGACCCGGCGCGCGCTCGGGCCCGAGGGCGGCTCCCGGTCAGCTCGTGACCGCCACCGTCCGGCCGGGGCCTTCGCGCAGGCGGAAGCTGGCCACGTAGCCGACCAGGAGCAGCGCCGTCACCGCGGTCCACATGACGCGGTAGCCGAAGCCCTCGGCCACGTACCCCATGGCGATGGCGCCGAGCGCGTTGCCCACCAGGAACATCGAGCTGAAGGTGCCGACGGCGCTGCCGCGGCGCTCCTCCGGCGTGACGTCCATGAGCAAGGCCGACAGCGCGGGGTACAGGAACCCGTGGGCCCCGCCGGCGAGCACGCCAGCCAGGAACAGGAAGGGCAGGACCGGCACCCGGGTGGCGGGCGAGAACGCGAAGGCCACCACCGCGAGGATGGCGGTGGCGGCGGCCTGCACCAGCATCGAGGGCACGATGACGGCGCGGCGGCCCCGCGTGTCGATGAGCCGGCCCCCCGCGACGCGCACCGCCATGGCCGCCCCCGCGTAGGCCGTGTAGAAGAGCCCGAGGCCGCGCACGCCGAGCTGCTCGGCGAAGGTGGGCAGGAACGTGAAGATCGCCCCCGTGCCCAGACCGAAGAAGAAGGCCACGGCCATGTGCAGGCGGAAGGCCTCCTCGAGCCCGCGCCGGAGGGCCTCCACCCCGGGCGCCGGCCCCGCCAGCGGCGGCCGCACGTCGCGGAGCTGGGCCACCAGCGCGAGGGCCGCCGCGGCCAGGGCGAGCATGACCGCGAAGTGCCAGCGGAAGCCCAGGTGGCGGACGATGAGCTCGCCGAGGAGCGGCGCCAGCGAGGTGGACAGGAGCCCCGACAGCCCGTAGATCCCCAGCGCCCACCCGCGGTGGGCGACCGGCACCAGGTCCACCACGTGGATGTAGTTGGCGATGAAGAAGGCGCTGAAGCCCACGCCCTGCAGCGCCCGGAGGACGCCGAACAGCGGGATCGAGGCGGTGGCCACGAAGCCCGCGCAGGTGGCCGTCACCACCGCCACGCCGATCAGCATGAAGAACCGCCGGCCCAGGCGGTCGACGAGGGCGCCCACCAGCGGCTGGCAGAGGATGCCGGCCGCGCTGTAGAGCCCCTGCACGACGCCCACCGCGGCCTCGGTGCCGCCCAGCTGCTGGACGTAGATCGGCAGCAGCACGAAGCCGTTGAGGCTGGCGAAGAAGAAGAAGTTGGTGAGCATGACCCGCGCGAACGGGCCGCTCGTGATGAGCTGGGTGGTGTTCATCCGCGTTGCGACGGCGGGGCGGCGCCCGTACAATGCCCCGCGCCATGGAGCCCACCGAGCATAGCACGCGCGCGCCGGACCCCCCGACGGCGGCCATCGGCGCCGTCCTCGCGCGCGCCGTCGGCGCGCCGGCCGGCGCCGCCGTCCCGCTCCAGGCGCCGCCCGCGCTCGAGAGCTGGCCCGGCGTCGTCCACGGGGGCGCGGTCGCGGCGCTCCTGGACCTCTTGGCCGGCGACGCGGGCGCGCCGCGCGGCCCCCGGGCGATGGAGGCCCGGCTCACCACGGCCGTGCCCACCACCACCGCCCTGACCGTGGAGCGCCGCGCGGCCCCGGGCGCCGTCGCGCTCACGATCGCGCGGGCGGGGTCGCTGCTGGTCTCGGCCACCGTGAGCGCGGGCTGGACGCCGGCCACGCCGGCGTGGCCGGGCGGCGACGGCGGGCTGGCGCTGCCGACCTCGGAGCGCTGCCTGGCCTGCGGCGAGGCCAACCCCGTCGGCCTCCGGGTCAGGCTCCGCTTCGACGGGTGCGGGGTGTGGGCCACGCTCGACCCGCCCCCGACGTGGCTCGAGGCCGGGCGGCCTCACGCCGCGCTGGCGCCGGTCCTCCTGGACGAGGTGGCCTGGTGGCTCGGGGCGCTGACCATGGGCGAGGGCGGCGTCACCAATCGCCTCGCCCTCGGGCTCGCCGCCGAGGACGCCCCGGTGTCGGGCCCCCTGGTGGCGGCGGGCCGGCTCGCCGAGGTGGCGCCCATCGACCGGCGCCGCACGTTCTGGCGGACGACCGTCGCCCTCGCCGACCGGACGGGTGCCGTGCTGGCCGCGGGCACCGTCGTCTTCCGCGGGGGGGTCGAGTACTCCGGCGCCCAGCTCGGCTACTTCCGGGCGCGCACGCCGCCCGCCACCTTCGCGCGCATGTTCCCCCGCTACGCGGGCTGAGCGGGCGGGGCGCTCCGGCGGGCTTCCTCGGCCTTCCGGCAGAGGTCCTCCCAGGCCCGGAGCGGCACCGGCACCGAGCCGAGCTGGGCGGCGCGGACCCGCGGCCCGTGGAAGTCGGAGCCGCCCGTGGCGACTAGGTCGTGGGCGCGACACAGCCCGAGGTAGCGCACCCGCTGGGCCGGGGAGTGTTCGGGGTAGTAGCACTCGATGCCGAGGAGACCGGCCTCGACCAGCGCGGGGATCAGCGCGTCGCGGTCGGCGAGGCCGGGATGGGCCAGGACGGGCACCCCGCCGGCGCGCCGGATCAGCCGGACGGCGTCGGCGGGCGTCACCTTCGTCCGCGGCACGTGAGCCGGGCGGCCGGCGGCCAGGTAGCGGTCGAAGGCCTCGCGCACGCTCTTGACGTAGCCCCGCGCCACCATGACCTGGGCCACGTGGGGCCGGCCCGCCGACCCCTCCCGGACGAGGGCGAGGACCTCGTCGGCCTCGACGGGCAGACCCAGCTCGGCCAGGCGCGCCGCCATGCGGTGGACGCGGGCGCGGCGCTCCTCGCGCTGGGCGCGGCAGAAGGCCTGGAACCACCCGGCCTCGTGGTCCATCAGGTAGCCGAGGACGTGCACCTCGGCGCCCTCCACGTCGCAGTTGATCTCGATGCCCGGCACGATGGCGAGCGGGGCCCACGCGCGCGTCGCCTCCATCGCCTCGCCGAGCCCCTCGGTGGAATCGTGGTCCGTGATGGCGAGCACGCGGACGCCGCGCCGCGCCGCCTCGGCGACGAGGGCCGCGGGAGCCAGCGTGCCGTCGGAGGCCGTGGTGTGGCTGTGCAGGTCGACGGCCGACCCCACCGCGCTACCGCCGCCCCCCCGCCCCGCCCAGGTAGGTGAGCAGCGTCCGCACGGCGACGCCGGTGCCGCCCTTGCCGTGGAGATGCCCCTCCCGCTCGGCGAAGGCGGTGCCGGCGATGTCCAGGTGCGCCCAGGGGATGCCGCCGGTGAAGTCCCGCATGAAGAGGCCGGCCACGATGGCTCCGCCCCCGCGCTGGCTCGAGACGTTGTTGAGGTCGGCCACGTCGCTCTTGAGCCCCTCCTTGTACTCGTCGAAGAGCGGCAGCCGCCACATGCGCTCCCCCGCCGCCTCGGCGGCGGCCAGCACCCGCCCCGCCAGCCCCTCGTGGCTCGCGAACACGCCGGTGAGCCCGAGGCCGAGCCCGATCACCACCGCGCCCGTCAGCGTGGCCACGTCGATGATCTCGTCGGGCTTGATCTCCTGCACCGCGTAGGCGAGGGCGTCGGCCAGCGTCAGACGGCCCTCGGCGTCGGTGTTGCCGATCTCGATGGTGAGCCCGTTCAGCGCCCGCACCACGTCGCCCGGCCGCTGGGCGCTGCCCGAGGGCATGTTCTCGGTGGCGGCGATGAGCCCGTGCACCTCCACGGTGGGCTTGAGCGCGGGCAGGGCCTGGAAGACGCCCAGCACGGCGGCGGCCCCCGACATGTCGTCCTTCATGCGCAGCATGCCGTCGGCGGTCTTGAGGTCGAGCCCGCCCGAGTCGAACGTGATGCCCTTGCCCACCAGCGCCACCCGGCGCCGCGCGCGCCGCGGCCGGTAGGCCAGGTGGATGAAGCGCGGCGGCTCCTGGCTGCCCTGGGCCACGCCGAGGTAGGCGCCCATGCCGAGCCGCCGGCACTCCTCGGGGTCGAGGACGGTGAGCGTGACCCCGCCGGCCCGGGCGAGCTCCTCCGCGCGCTCGGCGAGATAGGTGGGGGTGACGACGTTGGCCGGCTCGTTGACGAGGTCGCGCGTGTAGCAGGTGGCGCGGGCCAGCACCTCGCCGAGCCGCAGCCCCTCCCGGGCCGCCGGCCCCTGGCGCCGGTCCGGCTCGACCAGCGCGACCGACGCCACCACCTTCCTGTCCTTCTCCTTCAGGTAGCGGTCGAAGCGGTAGGCGGCGAGGATGGCGCCCTCGGCCACCGCCTGGGCGCGCGCCCGGGCGGTCGGGCCGCCGGGCGGCATGCACACGGCCACGGCCGCCGCCCCCAGGTCCCGCGCGCGCTTGAGCCCGGCGGCGGTGCCGCGCCGCACCGCCTCGGCGTCCCCCGCCCTGCGGGGGCCGAGCCCGGCCACCAGGACGCGCCGCGCGGGCAGCCGGCCCTCGATGTAGCAGTGGGCCACCTGCCCGGGCTTGGCCTCGAACTTCTCGGTCGCCAGCATGCGGGACAGGAGCCCGTCCAGCCGGCCGTCGACGGCGACGAACTCGGGCGCCGGCCGCGCCGGCTCGGCGTAGCGGCCGAGGATCAGGGCGTCCGCCTTCACCTCCGTCGGGGGTCGCGTCACCAGCGTGCACTTCATCCGATGGTCCCTCCCTGGCGCATCCGCACGGCGCGGCAGACCATGTCGGCCAGCCCGTCGGTGGTGTCGTAGCGGGCGAGGTCGGCGACGGGCACCCACGCCGCCTCGGCCGCGTCGCTGCCCGCGCACAGCGTGCCGCCGGCCGGGACCGCGGCGAAGTCCACGATCACGTAGTGGTAGCGCACCCGCCCGGAGTCGGCGGGGGCGTCCTCGGGGTCGCGCCGGACCCGCTCGATGACCCCGCAGACGCCCAGGAGGTGGATCTCCAGGCCGCACTCCTCTCTGAGCTCCCGCCGGACGGCGTCCTCGATGCGCTCGCCCAGGTGGACGAGCCCGCCGGGGATGCTCCACTTCCCCCGGGACGGCGCCTCGCCCCGCCGCACGAGCAGCACCCGGTCCGCCTCCAGCACGACGGCCCCCACGCCCACGCGGGGGGCGTCGGGGAACTCGCGGGACGGCGGCATCGCGTCCGGGCCCGGCGCGCTAGGCGCCGGCGGGCGCGGCCGCGGCGCCGGCCGGGGTCCGGCCCGTGCGCGTCCAGGCCGGGGTCGCGTACTTGTCCGCCGCCAGCGCCGCCGCCGCCTCCTCCTCCCGGCGCGAGACGGCGTCGGGGACGAGCTGGACGCCGTGGGCCAGGCCGAAGCCCCGCCCGAGCGCCTCGGCCACCTGGTCGTACGCGGGCCGCCGGCCGAGGACCGCCTCCAGCGTGGTCAGGCCGGCCAGCGGGGCCTCGCGAGGGAAGACCCGGGCGAGCCGCGCCGGGTCGGCCCCGAGCAGGACCGACCCGTGCTGGAGAAGGCCCGCGCCCCGGCGCCGCTGGGCGCTGCCCACGAGCTTCTTCCCCTCCACCTCGAGCTCGTAGGAGGCGGTGCGGGCGAAGCAGAAGGCCGGCATGGCGGCGGGGTCGCTCGGTCGCGCCGGGACCAGGTCCACCGGGACCCCGAGGTCCATCAGCCCGGCGGCGAGCGCGGCCCCGATGAAGCGATAGCTGGCGAGCAGGTCGTCGGCGCCCGGGAAGTCCCCCGCCGCCGCCGCCACGCTGTACGTCAGCTCCAGCTCGGGGCCCTCGTGCAGGATGGCGCTGCCGCCGGTCGGGCGCCGCACGAGGTCCACGCCGAGCGCGCGGGCGGCCTCGAGGTCGATGCGCTCGTCCAGCGCCTGGGCGTAGCCGAGCGAGATGGCGGGGGGCGCCCACGCGAAGAACCGGAGCGTCGGCGGGCTCGCGCCGGCCAGGCGCGCCTCCAGCAGCGCCTCGTCCAGCGCCATGTTGGCCGCGCCGGGGCGCGGCCCGGTCACGAGGAGCCGGAACGTGCTCACCGGCCGCCGGCCGCCGGCCGCGTCACGGCCCGGCTCCGGGGGCGGTCGGCGTCCACGTGAGGCGCGGGCGGCGGGCGGCCAGCGCCTGGTCCAGCCGGCGCACGGGCAGGGTGACCGGGGCCTCGAGCACGGCCGCCGGGCTCGAGCGGGCCTCCTCGGCGATCCGGGCCATGGCGTCGCAGAACGCGTCCAGCGTCTCCTTGGACTCGGTCTCGGTGGGCTCGATCATCAACGCCTCCTCCACGATGAGCGGGAAGTACGTGGTGGGGGCGTAGAAGCCGAGGTCCAGGAGGCGCTTGGCGATGTCCATGGCGCTCACGCCCTGGCGCTTCTGGCGGCGCGCCGAGACCACGCACTCGTGCATGCACGGCCCCTGGGTGGCGCGCTCGTAGTCGCCCTCGAGGCGGCGCAGCACGTAGTTGGCGTTGAGCACCGCGTTCTCGGACACGGCGCGCAGGCCGTCCGGGCCCATGGTGCGGATGTAGGCGTAGGCCCGGACCAGCATGCCGAAGTTGCCCCAGAAGGCCTGGAGCTTGCCGATGGACTGGGGCCGCTTCCCGTCCAGCGCGTAGCGGCCGTCCCGCTCCACGACCACCGGCGCCGGCAGGAACGGGTAGAGGTGGGCCTTGACGCCGACCGGGCCCGCCCCCGGCCCCCCGCCCCCGTGGGGCGTCGTGAAGGTCTTGTGCAGGTTGAAGTGACACACGTCGAAGCCGAGGTCGCCCGGGCGCGTGAGGCCCAGGATCGCGTTGAAGTTGGCCCCGTCCATGTACACCTGCACGCCCTTGGCGTGGCACAGCTCGGTGATCTGGTGGATGCGCGACTCGAACAGCCCGAGCGTGTTGGGCTGGGTGATCATGAAGGCCGCCACGTCCTCGTCGAGGTTGCGCTCGAGGTCGGCCAGGTCCACCTCCCCCGACTCGTCCGACCTGAGCTGCACCACCGCGTAGCCGGCGATGGCGGTGGAGGCGGGGTTGGTGCCGTGGGCCGAGTCCGGGATGAGCACCTTCTTCCGCCGCTCGCCCCGCGCCAGGTGGTACGCCCGGATCATGAGCACGCCGGCCAGCTCGCCCTGGGCGCCCGCCGCGGGCTGGAGCGACACGTGGTCCATGCCGGAGATCTCGGCCAGGTCCCGCGCCAGCTCCCACATGAGCCGGAGCGCCCCCTGGGCCGCGTCGTCCGGGGTCAGCGGGTGCAGGCGGGCAAAGCCCGCCAGCCGCGCCATGTCCTCGTTGATCTTGGGGTTGTACTTCATCGTGCACGAGCCGAGCGGGTAGAAGTTCGTGTCCACCCCGTAGTTGAGCTGGGACAGGCGCGAGTAGTGGCGGACCACGTCCACCTCCGACACCTCGGGCAGCCCCGGGGGGTCGGCCCGCAAGAGCTCCTTGGGCAGGTGGGCGGCGGGGTCGGGGTCGGGCACGTCACACGCGGGCAGGGAGTGCCCGAGGCGTCCCGGGGCGGACAGCTCGAAGATCAGCCTCTCGTAGGGGGCGCGGGCGGCGGGCACGTCAGGCCACCGCGCGGCCGAGGGCGGCCGCGAACGCGTCGATCTCCTCGCGCGTGCGCTTCTCGGTCACGGCCACGAGGAGGCAGTCGCGGTAGGCCCGGTCGAAGCCCTTGAGGGGCACGCCGGCCAGGATCCGGTCCCTCAGGAGCCGCTTGACCACGCGCTCGGGCGCCCGGGGCAGCTGGAGCGTGAACTCCTTGAAGAACGGGGCCGGGAAGCGCAGCCGCACGCCGGGCACCGCGCCCAGGCGCGCGGCAGCGTAGTGGGCCTTGGCCACGCACAGCTCGCCGACCCGGCGCAGGCCCTGCCGGCCCAGGAGGGCCATGGCGATGGTGGCCATGAGGGCGCAGAGCGCGACGTTGGTGCAGATGTTGGAGGTCGCCTTCTCCCGGCGGATGTGCTGCTCCCGCGTCTGCAGCGTGAGGACGAAGCCGCGCCGGCCCTCGAGGTCCACCGTCTCGCCGACGAGGCGGCCCGGCATCCGGCGCACCAGCTCCTGCCGCGCCGCGAACACCCCGAGGTTCGGGCCGCCGTAGCTCATCGGCACGCCGAGCCCCTGCCCTTCCCCGACCACGATGTCGGCGCCGAGCCGGCCCGGCGGCACGAGGACGCCGAGGCTCATGGGATCGACGACCACCACCAGCAGCGCGCCCGCCCCGTGGGCGATCTCGGCCGCCGCCGCCACGTCCTCGAGGCAGCCGAAGAAGTTGGGGTACTGCACCACCACCGCCGCCGTCGCCGTCGACACGGCCTTGCGCAGGGCCCCGAGGTCGGTCACCCCCTCGCCGAGGGGCGCCGCCCGCAGCCGGAGGCCCGGCCCCTCGCCGTAGGTCTCCGCCACCTGGCGGTAGAGCGGGTGGACGCCGCGGGAGACCACCACCGTCTCCCGGCCGGTGGCGGCGTGAGCCATGAGCGCGGCCTCGGCCAGCGCCGAGCCCCCGTCGTAGAGGGAGGCGTTGGCCACGTCCATCCCGGTCAGCTCCGCGATCATGGTCTGGTACTCGAAGATGCTCCGGAGCGTGCCCTGGCTGGCCTCGGGCTGGTACGGGGTGTAGGCGGTGAAGAACTCCCCGCGCGAGATCAGGTGGTTGACGGGGCTCGGCACGGCATGGTCGTAGGAGCCGGCGCCGGCGAAGCAGGCGACGTCGTCGGCCGAGGCGTTGGCGCGGGCCAGCCCGGCCAGGTGGCGCACGAGGTCCATCTCGGCCATGGCCGGCGGCAGGTCGAGCGGGCGGCCGAGCCGCGCCTTGGGCGGGATGCGGACCAGGAGGTCCTCGATGGAGCCCGCCCCGATGACCCCCAGCATCTCGCGCTGCTGGGCCTTGGTGTTGGAGATGTAGCGCACGCCGGGCTCAGCTCGCCTGGGCGATCAGCCGCTCGTAGTCGGCCGCGCTCATGAGCTGCTCCAGCTCCTTGGGGTCGCTCGGCTTGATCACGAGCATCCAGGCCCGGCCGTACGGGTCCTGGTTGATCAGCTCGGGCGTCCGGCCCAGCTCCGCGTTGACGTCGACCACCTCGCCGGACACGGGCGCGTAGAGGTCGGAGACGGCCTTCACCGACTCCACCACCCCGAACGTCTTCATGGACGTCACGCGGGCCCCGGCCTTGGGCAGCTCCACGAACACCACGTCCCCGAGCTGGAACTGGGCGAAGTCGGTGATGCCGACGCGCACCTGCTCGCCCTCGGCCTTCGCCCACTCGTGCTCCCGGGTGTACTTGCGGTCCGCGGGCACGTTCGCCATGGCTCGCTCGTCTCCTAGCGCTTCTTGACGCTGGCCGGATGGAAGGGCGTGCGCGCCACGCGCGCCCGGTGCGCGCGGTCGCGGATCTCCACGTCGAGCTCGGTGCCCACGGCGGCCAGCGCCGCCGGCACGTAGGCCATGCCGATGCACCGCTCCACGCTGGGGCCGAAGGACCCGGAGGTCACCTGGCCGACGGGCGCGCCGTCCTTGAGCACCCGGTAGCCGTGG
>Ga0187892_10004711_pt1 | contig 22511 bp, 18 predicted proteins | sample MA1701073metaG_FD_139345 | JGI IMG/M metagenome (GOLD analysis project Ga0187892, IMG submission 139345) | Bio-ooze microbial communities from a basaltic lava cave in the Kipuka Kanohina Cave System on the Island of Hawaii, USA - MA170107-3 metaG ... | reverse complement strand
GGCTCGCGCGAGGCGCTCGCCCTCGACCCGCGCGGCCCGCAGCCACGGGTTGGCGATCCGGGCCGCTTCGCCGAGGGCGATGCCGGCCGGGCCGAGCTCGTAGCGGAGGTCGTCCTCGCGGCGCGTCACCAGACGGTGGACAGCGAGAGCCTGGAGGATGGCGTCGCAGGTGGCGCGCGGGACGCTGACCAGGCGGGCCAGCTCGGAGAGGGTGAACGACTGGCTCGGGTGCTGGATCAGCTGAGCCAGCAGGTCTCCGGCGCGGAGTACGGCCGGGGACGGGGCGATGGGCATGGGCCCTCCATTTTTCCTTGAACACACAGCAGGGTCGATGTGCCAGAATATCATGCCGCCTGCTGATATTTCAGCATCCCTCTCGCTCTCCGGAGGTCCGAAGCCGTGAGACCCGACCTATCGCTCCTGGGCGACGCGCATGTGGCGAAGTACCGCGAGACCGACGGCGAGGTCGGCTACGTCTGGAACGGCGCGACCTGCCTGCTGCTCACCGTGACCGGGCGGAGGTCCGGCACCGCGCGGACCGTGCCCCTGATCTTCGCCGCCGACGGCGACCGCGCGATCGTGATCGCGTCGAAGGGCGGCGCGCCCGAGCACCCGCACTGGTACCGGAACCTCGCGGCGAATCCGAAGGTCGAGGTCCAGATCCAAGGCGACCGCTCCCCGGCGACTGCTCGGACCGCCTCGGGCGCCGAGCGCGAGCGCTGCTGGAAGCTCGCGACCGCGCAGTGGCCCAGCTACGACGAGTACGCGAAGCGCACCTCGCGCGTGATCCCCGTCGTGGTGCTCGAGCGGAATCGATGAGGCGCCCTCCGCTCCGCCTCGATCCCGTCCGGATCCGCGAGCTGTTCGACCTGCGGCGCGACGCGCGCGGCTCGTACGCAGGCGACCCCTACCCGGCCTGGCAGCGGCTCCGCGCCAGCGGCCCGCTCCACGAGGGAACGCCGGGCCGCCTGATCGGCTTCGAGGGGCCGGAGCTCTTCTTCGGGCTTCCCGAGCCCGAGCGCCGTCACTTCACGGCGTTCGACTTCGCGACTTGCGACGCGGTGGTGCGGAACTCGGAGGTCTTCCGGATGTCGCCGCACGACCCGGGCGAGCGGGCGGCTCTCTACCAGTTCTTGGGCATGCTCACGATGGACGGCGCCCGACACCGGCGCTACCGCGAGCTCGTGCAGCCCTCCTTCAACCCGGAGCGCATGCCGTGGTGGACCGAGAACTGGATCCGCCCGACGGTCGAGGCGCTCCTCGCTTCCCTCGAGGCGAACGGCCGCGCGGATCTCAACGTCGAGTTCTGCGCGGCGATCCCGCTGCTCACGATCTGCGGCAGCTTCGGCGTCTCGGTCGAGGACGCGCTCGACATCCGCGCGGCCGTGACCGCGGGCGGGTTGGCCCAGGGCGTGGGGCGGCTCACGGAGATCCTGCGGCCGATCGTCGAGCAACGGCGGGCCGAGCCCCGGGACGACCTGATCAGCGTGCTCGTCCAAGCCGAGATCAAGGACGAGGACGGCAGCACGCACGTCCTCTCCGACACCGACATCCTGTCGTTCTCCTGGCTCCTCCTCTCGGCGGGATCGGGCACGACGTGGAAGCAGATGGGGATCACCCTGGTCGCGATGCTCGAGCGCCCGGAGTGGATCGAGGCCGTGCGAAAGGACGCCGCCGTGCTCGAGGCGATCGTCGAGGAATCGGCGCGCTGGGAGGCCACCGACCCGGTGTTCGCGCGCTTCGCCCACGAGGACGTGACGCTCGGCGGTGTCGCGATCCCGAAGGGCGCCGTCGTCCACGTCGCCTACGGCGCGGCGAACCGCGACCCGAAGCGCTGGGAGCGCCCGGACGAGTTCGATCCGGGGCGTGCTCAGAGGCCGAGTCTCGCCTTCGGCCGCGGCGCGCACGTCTGCCTCGGCAAGAACCTGGCGCGCGCCGAGATCGCCACGGCGATCGCGGCCCTCGTGGAGCGTCTGCCCGGCCTGCGCCTCGACCCCCACGCCGAGCGGCCGCGGATCATCGGCCTGTACGAGCGGGCCCCGACGGCCGTCCCCGTCGTCTGGGGCTGAGTCGAGCGGGGCCACCGGAGGAAACGACGATGCTGCTCGAAGGCAAGGTCGCGGTGATCACGGGCGTGGGCTCCGGCGTGGGGCGCGCCACGGCGCGGCTCTTCGCAAGGGAGGGCGCCCACGTGGTGGGCGGCGACGTGCGCGAGGACTGGGGCAAGGAGACGATCCGGCTCGTGAACGAAACGGGCGGCCCCGAGGCCCAGTTCGTGCGCTGCGACGTCACGCAGGAGGAGCAGGTGAAGGAGCTCGTCGAGGCCGCGGCCCGGAGCCACGGGCGCCTCGACGTGATGATGAACAACGCCGGCGTGAGCACTCCGCGCCTCGGCGCGAAGTTCGAGGACCACGACGCCGCCGACTGGAAGCGGCTGATCGAGATCAACCTGCTCGGCGTCGCCCACGGCTGCAAGCACGCGCTGCTGCGCTTCAAGGCGCAGGGCGGCGGCGGCGTGATCGTGAACACCGGCTCCGCGGCCGGCATGGTCGGCTGGGGCGGCGTGCCCTACGGCGCCACGAAGGCCGCCGTGATCCAGCTGACGCGCGGGCTCGCGATCGAGAACGCGGCGCATGGCATCCGCGTGAACTGCTTCTGCCCCGGCGCCATCGACACCAACTTCATGGTGCCGCCCGAGGCCGCCTTCCAGCCGAAGCCGCCGCAGCTGCTCCAGGCCCTCGGCAGCCAGCACCCGCTCGGTCGTCCCATCTCGGCCGAGGACTGCGCGAACGCCGCGCTCTACCTCGCGTCGGATCTCTCTGCCAACGTGACGGGGATCGCCCTCCCCGTCGATGGTGGCTACCTGGCGCGCTAACCGCGCCGGGTGGACCGGAGGCCCCCATGCCCCACGAGCTCATCTCCGCCGACTCGCACGTGAACCCGCCGCCCACGATGTGGGCCGACTACCTGCCCGCCGCGCTTCGCGACCAGGCGCCTCGCCTCGAGTCCACGCCCGAGGGCGACTTCGAGGTCTTCGAGGGGAAGAAGAAGCCCGTGCTCGGCATCAACGCCATGGCCGGGAAGAAGCCCGAGCAGTACAGCCTCATGGTCCGGCGCCTCAAGGACCAGCGGGCCGGCGGCTACGAGCCCGCGGCACGCCTCGCGGACATGGACCTCGACGGCATCCGCGCCGAGGTGATCTACGGCGGCGGCCCCCTGCCCTCGCAGCAGCCCGAGCTGCGCCTCGCCAGCTACGCGGCCTACAACGACTGGCTCGCGGACTTCTGCGCGAAGGACCCGAAGCGCCTGCTAGGGATTGCCTATCTGCCCTGCGAGACGCCCGAGCTCGCGGTCGCCGAGGTGAAGCGCGCAGCCGGTCGCGGGCTCCGAGGCTGCGTGATCCAGCGCTTCCCGGGCGAGGGCGAGTGGTTCGACCGGAAATGGGATGCGCTCTGGCGCGCGATCCTCGACGTCGGCTTCGCCGCGGCCATGCACGTGGGCGGGCGGGGCCGCAAGGCGGAGATGCCGAGCCTCGACGCGACCGGCTTCATGAGCGACCTGCTGATGAGCAAGTTCGCCATGGCGGAGGCGGTCTCGCGGCTCGTCCTCTCCGGCGTGCTGGCGCGCTACCCCGAGCTGAAGGTCGTGTCGGTCGAGGGCCAGCTCGGCTGGCTGTCCTTCACGCAGTACTACCTCGACCACATCTGGGAGAAGCACCGCCATTGGACCAAGAGCGAGCTGAAGGAGCGCCCGAGCGTCTACTTCAAGCGCCAGGTGTACGCCACGTTCATGGAGGATCCGGTGGGGCTCCGCGAGCGCGAGCACATCGGCATCGACAACATCCTGTGGTCGAGCGACTACCCGCACTCCGAGACGACCTGGCCCCACAGTAAGAAGCTCACCGAGGAGTGGACGAGCGGCTTCCCGCCGGCGGAGCGCCGCAAGATCCTGTTCGAGAACGCCGAGCGCCTGTACAGGCTCTAGGAGCCGGGTGCGTCGATGAGCGGGATCCTCGCGGGCGTGCGCATCGTCGAGCTGGCGCAGTGGGTGTTCGTGCCTTCGGCTGGAGCGTTGCTCGCGGACCTCGGCGCCGACGTGATCAAGGTCGAGCATCCGCGCGAGGGCGATCCCGCGCGCGGTCTCCGCACCATGGGCCTCGGCGGCGCGGGGAACGCCGGGCCGAGCCTCGCGGTCGAGCAGAACAACCGGGGCAAGCGCAGCGTCGGGATCGACGTCAAGCACGAGGCCGGGCGCGAGCTGCTGCTGCGTCTGGTCGAGGGCGCCGACGTGTTCCTCACGAGCCTGCGTCCGCAAGCGCTCGAGCGCCTCTCGCTCCGGGTCGGGGATCTGCGCGAGCGTAATCCGAAGCTGATCTACGCGCGGGGCCACGGACTCGGCATTCGCGGGCCGGATGCCAACCGGCCGAGCTACGACATGTCGGCCTTCTGGTCGCGCGGCGGCGTTGCGCACTCGCTGACACCACCGGACGCAGAGAACGCCGTCGGCCAGCGCCCCGGCTTCGGCGACCACACGACCGCCATGAATCTGGCCTTCGGCGTCGCTGCCGCGCTCTTCCGCCGCGAGCGGACGGGCGAGCCCTCGGTCGTGGACGTCTCGCTGCTCGGCACCGCGATGTGGGTGATGTCCTCGGACGTGGTGTACAGCGCGAACCCGGACTACGACCCGCACGTGACCCTGAAGGCGGCCGTCGCGAACCCGCTGACGGCCACCTACCGGACCCGCGACGGCCGCTTCCTCGCGCTCGTGATGCTCCAGGCCGACCGCCACTGGGCGGACTTCTGCCGCCACCTCGGCCGCCCGGAGTGGATCTCGGATCCCCGCTACGCCGACGCAGGGGCCCGGCGCGCGAACGCCGCGGCCTGCGCGCGAGACCTCCAGGCCAGCTTCGCGACGCGGACGCTCGCCGAGTGGAAGGAGCAGCTCGCGAGCCTCGACGCCGCGTGGGAGCCGCAGCAGAGCGTGCGTGAGGTCCGCGACGATCCCCAGGCGCGGGCCAACGGCTACCTGACCGAAGTGAAGGGTGCGGCGGGCGAGCGCTACGAGCTCGTGGCGAACCCGTGCCAGTTCGACGGGAGCACCCCCGCGCTCCGCCCGGCGCCCGAGTGCGGCGCGCACACCGAGGAGGTGCTCCTCGAGCTCGGGCTCGGCTGGGACGAGATCGGCAGGCTGCGGTCGGACGGCGTGCTGTAGGAGTGCCCGCGATGAAGACCTGGCAGATGTACGTCGACGGCAAGTGGAGCGACGCCCAGGGCGGCCGCACCTACTCGCTTCCGAACCCGGCCACCGAGGAAGAGATCGCGCTCGCGCCGGACGCCGCGGTGGCCGACGTGGAGCGGGCGGTCGCAGCGGCGCGCCGTGCGTTCGACGAGGGCCCGTGGCCGCGGACGCCCGTCGCCGAGCGCGTCGCAGTGCTCCACCGCATCGCCGACGGCATCGAGCGGCGCAAAGACGAGTTCTGGCGCGTGCTGGTCGCCGCGCACGGCGCAGAGGGCGTGACGAGGGGGCCGCAGCTCGAGCAGCCGATCCAGCTGATCCGGAACTACGCGGAGATCGCGCGCGGCTACGGCTTCGAGGAGCTGCTGCCGCTCGTCGAGCAGACGACGCCTGCGGGCGCGAACCTGGTGAGCACGCTGCTCGTGCGCCAGCCCGTCGGCGTCTGCGCGCTGATCCCGACCTGGAACTTCCCGCTCTGGGTGACGGCGCAGAAGTTCGCGCCCGCGCTCGCGACCGGCTGCACCATGGTCGTGAAGCCCTCGCCGTGGGGCCCGCTCCTCGACCTGATGATCGCGGAGGTGGCCGAGGAGGCCGGCGTGCCGCCCGGCGTGCTGAACGTGATCTCGGGCGAGTCGCCCGAGCTCGGACCGGCGCTCGTCGCGGACCCCCGCATCGACAAGGTGAGCTTCACCGGCTCGAACGCGACCGGGAAGCGCATCATGGAGAGCGTCGCGAAGAACATGACGCGCGTGCACCTCGAGCTCGGAGGCAAGTCCGCGCTGATCATCCTCGACGACGCCGACCTCGGGCCCGCCGTGCCGAACGCGGCTTCGCCGGCCTTCTTCCACGCCGGGCAGGGCTGCGCGATGACTACCCGCGTGTTGGTGAGCCGCGCGCGCCACGACGAGCTCGTGACGAAGATGAAGGGCTTCGTCGAGAACGTCGTGAAGGTGGGCGACCCCGCCGACCCGAGCGTGATGCTTGGCCCCGTGATCCGGCCCGAGCGGCGCGCCGCGATCGAGGCGTACATCGCGTCCGGGCGCGAGCAGGGCGCCGAGCTCGCGAGCGGCGGCGGCCGCCCGGCCGGCCTCGAGCGCGGCTGGTTCGTCCAGCCGACGATCTTCGCGAACGTGAGGAACGACATGCGCATCGCGCGCGAGGAGATCTTCGGGCCCGTGGTCTCGGTGATCCCCTTCGAGGACGAGGACGACGCCGTCCGCATCGCGAACGACTCGGACTACGGCCTGTTCGGCGGCATCGTCACCCCTGACCGGCGCCGCGCCATCGCGCTGGCGCGGCGCATCCGGACGGGCGGCGTCTCGATCAACGGCGCGACCAACACCTTCCAGAAGCCCTCCGGCGGCTTCAAGCACTCGGGCATCGGCCGCGAGAACGGGCGTTTCGGCCTCGAGGAGTACACGGAGCTCCAGGTCGTCATGTGGCCCAACTAGCCGCGATCGTCGGCGTCGGCGTCACGCGGCAGGGTCGCAGCCTCGGCATTCCGGAGCGCGAGCTGCGGCGCGAGGCGCTGGATCTCGCGCTCGCCGACGCGGGCCTGCGCCGCGCCGACGTCGACGGCTACATCGCGTGCCACGGCGGCGTGGCCTTCGAGGACCTGCGCTACCTGGGGCTCGGGCCGCTCTTCTCGTGGAGCCTCGCGTCCGGAGGAGCGACCGCGATCTCGGCGCTGATCGTGGCGCGCGGCGTGCTGGCGACCGGCCAGGCCACGCACGTCGCGCTCTGCTACGGCTTCGCGCCGTCGTTGTTCGGCGCGCGGTCGGGGGCGGGAGCGGGAGCGGGCGCGGGGCTCGGCGGCTTCGGCTACGGCTACCCCGAGCTCTACGGCATGGTGGGCCCCGCCACGAGCCACGCGCTCCATGCGCAGCGGCACATGCACCTCTACGGGACGACCTCGGAGCAGCTCGGCGCCGTTGCGGTGACCCAGCGCGCCTACGCGGCGAGCCGCCCGGGGACGCTCGGCCATGGCAAGCCCCTCACGCTCGAGGACCACCAGCGCTCGCGCATGATCTGCGAGCCGCTGCGACTCCTCGACTGCTGTCGCGACACCGACGGCGGCGTGTGCGTGATCGTGACGACGGCGGAGCGGGCGCGCGACCTGAAGGGCCGCCCGATCCGCGTGCTCGGCGCCGGCACCGGCCACAACATCCGCAACTGGTACGCGGGCACCGTCTACGCGCACCACGACGACATCGCGCCCGCGAAGGCGCGCGCCTTCAGCGAGGCCGGGATCGGGCTCGACGCCGTGGACGTGGCCTCGCTCTACGATCCCTTCACGATCTCGGTGATCATGCAGCTCGAGGAGTACGGCTTCTGCGCGCCCGGCGAGGGCGGCCCGTTCGTCGCCGCGGGCGAGACGGGTCCCACGGGTCGCGTCCCCACGAACACGGGCGGCGGCCAGCTCTCCGGCTACTACGCGACGGGCTTCACGGCGCTGGTGGAGGCCCTCCTCCAACTCCGCGGCGAGGCCGGTGCGACGCAGGTTCCCGGCGCGGAGGTCGCGCTCGTGAGCGGACACGGCGGCAACGGCGGCGTGCAGAACACCTGGGCCCACGCCACCGCGCTGCTCGGGGCGGGGCTGTGAGCGCGCGCGTCCCGCACCCGCGCGACTTCGCGCCGGACGACCTCGACCGGCCGTTCTGGGAGGCCTGCCGTCGCCACGAGTTCCTGCTGCAGCGCTCGCGCGCGACCGGTCGCTACCACTGGCCCGCGGTCTCGGATCCCGAGACGGGACGCGAGGGCATGGAGTGGGTGCGTGCGAGCGGACGCGGCGTGGTCCACACGTTCTCGATCATCCACCAGGCCTTTCGTGCCGAGCTGGCCGCGCGCGTTCCCTACAACGTGGTGGTGATCGAGCTCGAGGAGGGCCCGTTCTTCCACGCGAACCTCGTCGACTGCCCGAACGAGGCGATCCACATCGGCATGCCGGTCGAGGTGGTCTTCGACGACGTCACGCACGAGGTCACGCTGCCGCGCTTCCGGCCCCGCCGTGCAGAAGGAGCGACGGGATGACGACGAATTGGAAGCTGCGAGATGTCCCCGCGGACCTTCGGGCCCGCTACCTCGCGGACCGACACTGGGCCGACGACACCTTCGCCGACTTCATCGCGCGCGAGGTGGCGACGGCGCCGCGGCTTCCGTTCCGGGTCTGGTCCGACACCCATCCGTTCTCGGGAACCACCGGCGGTCTGTACGCGCAGTCGCTCCGGATCGCGACGGGCCTCGCGCAGCGCGGGATCGGCGTAGGCGACGTCGTCGCCTACCAGCTCCCGAACTGGGCCGAGGCGGTCTCGATCATCTGGGCGGGCTTCCGGCTCGGCGCCGTGATGGTGCCGATCGTGCACTTCTACGGCGCGAGCGAGGTCGAGTTCATCCTGAAGCAGTCCGGCGCCAGGCTGCTCGTCACGGTGGACCGTTTCGGGCACGTCGATCACGCCGAGAACCTCTGCGCGATCCAGGGCCGCCTGCCTGCGCTCGAGCACGTCGTCGTGGTGCCGAGCGGGACACCCGGCGCCGCGCTCGCCGGCGCCGTCGCGCTCGAGGCGCTGCTCGAAGCTCCGCCCTTCAGCGGGAAGCCCGATATCGACCCCGACCGGCCCGCGATGGTCGGCTACACGTCGGGCACCACGGCGAGCCCGAAGGGCGTCGTCCACACCCACCGCTCGCTGCTCTTCGAGACGCGGCAGCTTGCGGCGATCAACGCAGGCAGCGGGCGGCCGCCGTTCGTGGCCTCACCCCTGGCGCACATGACGGGCTTCCTCGCCGCGAACCTGATGCCCGTCTACCGGCACGAGCCGATCCACCTGACGGATCGCTGGGACCCCGGGCGCGCGCTCGAGATCATGGTGGAGGCGGACATCGCGCTCGGCGGCGGTGCCACGATCTTCCTGACGAGCCTGCTCGACCACCCGTCCTTCGGAAGGCGGCACGCCGAGCTCATCCAGAGCGTCGGGCTCGGCGGCTCGCCCGTCCCGGCCGCCGTCGCCGAGCGGGCCGAGCGACTCGGGATCAAGATCGTCCGCGCCTACGGCTCGACGGAGCATCCCTCGATCACGGGCGCCAGACCCGACGAGCCCCAGGCGAAGCGCAACCGGACCGACGGACGCGCGCTCGAAGCCGTGGAGATCCGGATCGTCGACGCGGAGGAGCGCGACCTGCCCGCCGGCCAGCCGGGCGAGATCTGGTCGCGCGGCCCCGACCTCTTCGCCGGCTACACGGACCCTGCGCTCACCGCCCGCGTGATGACGCGCGACGGCTGGTATCGCACCGGCGACGTGGGCGTGCTCGACGCCGACGGCTGGCTCACGATCACCGATCGGCTCAGCGACGTGATCATCCGCGGCGGACTCAATCTCTCCGCCGCCGAGATCGAGGAGGCGCTCATGCGGATGCCGGCGGTCGCCGAGTGCGCCGTCGTCGCCGCGCCCCACGAGCGCTTCGGCGAGCGCGCCTGCGGCGTGCTGCGCGTCCGCCCCGGCCAGCAGCCGCCCGACCTCGCCGCCGTGCAGGCGCACCTCGGCGCGGTGGGGCTCCCGAAGCAGAAGTGGATCGAGGAACTGCGGATCGTCGGCGACTTCCCGCGCACGCCGTCCGGCAAGATCCGCAAGTTCCTGCTCCGCGCGGAGCTGCGGAATCCGAGCTAGCGCGGTTCCGCGGTGCGCTAGCGGGTCAGGATGTTCACCGCCGCGACGCCCGGCGCGCCGTAGACCTGGGTGTACGCCGTCCGGACGTCCTTCGGCACCTGGCGACGGCCCGCCCGGCCCTGCAGCTGGAGCACCGACTCGTGGATCTGGCGCAGGCCCGAGGCGGCCACCGGCTCGCCGTTCGCGATGCAGCCGCCGTCGGTGTTGATGGGAATGCGACCGCCGAGCTTCGTCTCGCCGGCGGCGATCAGCGCCTCCTGCTCGCCGTCCTTGCAGAAGCCGTTCTCCGCCATGTGGATCACCTCGGCGCCGGCCTCCGTATCCTGGAGCTGGGCGACGTCGACGTCCTTCGGCCCGAGCCCCGCCTGCTCGAAGGCCGCGCGCGACGCAAACTGCGTGGGACCTTCGCCGAGCTCGATCGGCGCGGTGGGCTGGTTCACCTCGAAGGCGCCGTAGCGGCGGGTGCGCACCTGGTTGGCCTTCAGGAAGACGGGCTTGTCGGTGTACTTGTGGGCCTGGTCGGCGCGCGCGAGCACGAGCGCCACGCCGCCCTCGTCGGGCCCGCAGAACATGTACTGGCGCAGCGGGTAGGCCACGTAGGGCGAGGCCAGGATCTCCTCCACGCTGAGCGCCTTCGTGCGCCATGCGTTGGGGTTCTTCGAGCCGTTCTCGTAGTTCTTGGCCGCCACCCGCGCGAGCGTCGTCTCGCTGATGCCGTGCAGGTGCATGTAGCGGTTGATCTTCATCCCGAAGTAGTGGATCGTGAGCGCGAGACCGCTTTTCCCGTAGTAGGTCTCGTCCGGCACCGTGAAGGCGCCGCGCTCGTGCTTGTCGAAGCCCACGACCACGCCGAGGTCGAAGGCGCCGCAGCGGATCAGGTTCGCGCCGGCCGAGAGCATGCTGCCCCCTGTGGCGCAGTTGTTCAGCACGTTCTGGAACTGGATGCCGGTGAGGCCCAGGTAGCGGGTGAGCCCGTCCGCGTTCTCCCAGTGCGTGTAGGTCCCGCCCACCGCGAACTGCGCGTCCTTCCACGCGAGGCCCGCGTCCTTCAGCGCGGCGCGTACCGCGGCGGCGCCGATCTCGAGACAGTTCTCGTTCGGCCAGCGGCCGAAGGGATGCATTCCGACTCCGACGATCGCAACGTCTTGCATGAGGCTCCTCAGGAGGCGCCGGCCGGCGCGAACGCGAACGTCACCACTTCGTTCCCCTCTGCGTCCTTGGCGAGAGGGACGATGCGAAGCTCCATCGGCATGCCGATCCGGAGCTTCGCGGGATCGTTCTCGAGCAGGCGGGCGGCCACCCGGATCTGGCCCGGCAGCTCCACGTAGCCCGCGGCGTAGGGCTCGAAGTCGTCGCCCACGGCGCCGACGAAGGGCGGCACCGGCGGCGGGTAGTTCTGGGTCGTCCACGTCCAGAGCGTGCCGCGGCTGGCGAGCTCCACGTTTTCGATCCCGGTGCCGCCGCAAGACGGGCAGCCGGTCTGGAACGGGAAGTTGTAGGTGCCGCAGTCCTTGCAGCGCCCGCCGAGGAGCTTGGGAGCGTCCGAGGGCCAGGAGAAGATTCCCTTCTGGACGGGGACTCGGGCCATCGCTGCTTCTCCATCGAGGTTGGTGGGCGAGACTGCACCGGTGCGCCGGCGGCGTCAAGCGATGCCCCTTCGGCGCTCCCACTCGGTCAGATCGCCAGCTCGACCGGCAGCGACACGAGGCTGCGCACGAGCAGGCTCGACACGTGGGCGATCTTCTCATCTGCTCGGCGGAGCTGGCTCGTGCGCGCGAGCAGGGTCTCGAACACGACCCGCGCCTCGAGCCGTGCCAGTGCGGCGCCGATGCAGTGGTGTAGGCCGAGCCCGAAGGCGAGGTGCGCCTTCGCGTTGGGGCGCACGAGGTCGATCGCGTCGGGGCTCGGGAACTCGTCGCCGTCGCGGTTCGCCGCGCCCCAGAGCAGCATCACGCGGCTGCCCTCCGCCAGCGGCACGCTCGCGACCTCGGTGTCGCGGCGCACGAGCCGGAAGTGGCCGTGAAGCGGCGACTCGAGCCGCAGCACCTCCTCGAGGAACGGCTCGAGGAGCGCACCGTCGGCGCGGATGCGCGCCTCGACGTCCGGGTTCTCGAGCAGCAGCCGCAGCGCGCTGCCGACCAGGCTCGTGGTGGTCTCGTTCCCTGCGGTGAGGAGCTGGAGCAGGATCGCGACGACCTCATCGCGCGTGAGCGCTTCGCTGCCCTCGGTGGCGCGTACGAGGTCTCCGAGCGCGTCGTCCTTGGGTGCCCGCGCGGCCTCGTCGACGCGCTCGCCGAAGTAGGCGGCCAGCTGGCCCACCTGCGCCATGTGCTCGGCGAGCCGCGCGGGCGTGTTGGTGCCCGCCAGAATCGCGATCGCATGGTCGGACCCGCGCTTGAGCCGCGGGATGTCCTCGCCCGGCAGCCCGATCAGCCCCGCGATCACCGTCATCGGCAGCGGCACCGCCACCTCGCGCACCCAGTCTGCGGAGCTCCAGCGCGCGCTGCCCTGCGGCAGGATCGCGCCCACCAGGGACTCCGCGAGCCTGCGGATCGCGGGCTCGAGCGCGGCGACGCGCCGCATCGAGAACACCCGGTTCGAGAGCTTGCGTTGGCGCGCGTGCACGGGCGGGTCGGCCGTCGCGAGCACGTCCACGCGTGCGGTACCGCCTTCGATCGCGAGCAGCTCGGGCCGCTCGATTCCCTGCATCATCACGGCGACCAGGTTCGAGGAGTAGACCTCCGTGTTCAGCGCCGCGTCGCGTACGTCCCGGTAGCGGCTGATCAGCGAGTAGGCGCCGTTGGGCATGCGGTAGAGCGGTGCTTCGCGGCGCAGCGCGGCGAAGAACTCGTGCGGCTCCTGCACGACGGCGGGGTCGAACGGCTCGAAGTCGGCCAGTGCTCTCATCGGCGAAGCTCCGGCCTACTCGGAACCCGCGTAAGAAAGACGAACGTCCTCGACCAGCGCCCGAGCCGGGTCTCACATCGCATCCGTATAGTCCTTCCCCATCCCACCGGGCGGCGTCTGGAACTCGCGGACCATCGCCTGGACCGTGTAGGAGGCGACGAGGCGCCCGTCCCGCGCGAACACGCGCCCCTCACCCTGCACGAGGCCGCGCCCCGCATGGATCGCGGGGTTCGCGTAGAGGAGCCACTCGCTCACGTCGATCTCGTCGTGGAAAGCGATCGTCGTCGCCAGGATCCCGGTCGAGAGCGTGACGTGCGCCTGCGCCTCGCTCACGCCCGCGTGCGGGCGCAGCGCGGCGGCGATCGTCCAGTGCGTCGTCGACTGCGCGAGGAGCGCGGCGTGGAGATGGGGGTGCGCCGGCGCGTCCCGGAAGCGCGCCCAGGTCAAGATCTCCGGGGGCCCCACCTCGAGCTGTCGCCGGTAGGCGTCGTCGACCGTGCGGAGCTCGCGGCCCGTCACGCCCAGGTCGAGGTGCGGACACGCCTCGGGCGGCGGCACGTCGGGCATCGCCACCGCGCCGCGGAGCGTGTCCTTTGCTCCCGCGTCGAGGAGCAGGATCCCGACGCTGCAGAGCTTCCCGCCCTGCGTGGCACGCGTCTCGAGCGTGGAGAAGCTGCGGCCGCCGCGCAGGACCTCGACCGCGACCTCGTGCGCGGCGTCGAAGCGCGCCGCGCGGCTGAAGATCATCGAGGCGGAGATCACGCGCTGGGCCGGCACCGTCTTCGACGCCGCGACGATCGCCTCGCCGAGGAGCTGGCCGCCCTCGATCACGAGCCGCGGCTGGAGCCTCTTCACCAGCTCCGGGAAAAACGTGCCGAGCGGCGGATCCGGGTAGGGCGGCGAGGTGAAGCGGCTCTCGCCCGCCGGCGTCACGTCGAGCACGCGCAGCAGGTCGGCGGCATCGCCCCAGTGCGGCATGCGGTGCGCGACCTCGCGCCCGTCCCTGGGGAAAGCTTCGACCAGCTCCACCTCGAAGCGATTCGTGTAGAACGCGACGTAGCCGGCGAGGCCCGCCACCTCCGCGAGCGGCTTCCGGTACGCCCACACCACGTTCTCGAGCGGCGGATCCGAGGCCACGAGCGACCAGTAGTCGGCCTCCCCCTTGAACGGGCAGATCGTGTGGTGGTCGGTCGCCTGGAAGTGCTCCCACGCCACGCTCGCTTCGGGGAAGTAGAGCTGCGCCGGGTGATCCGACTCCTCGACGATCAGGCACGCGTCGCTCTCGGCGAGCACGCGGTCGCCGCGCCGGACGCGACCCCGGCCCCGCCAGGGGACGAGATCGACCCGGTAGCCCGGGTAGCGCCCCCAGGCGGACTCGACTGCGGCCATGCCTCCCTCCGTCAGCGGGCTCCCATGAAGGCCATCGTCGCCGTGCCCCTCGGAATCTCCTCCGTCGCGAGCGGCACGGCGATCTCCGCGGGCTTCGGCCCGTGCCGGTCCGCCCAGGGCTGGAGCTTCGCGAGCTCGAACCCGTAGAGCGCGGCCGCATTGCCGCCGAGGATCGCGCGCACCTCGGGCTCGGGCTTGTCGTGGAGCGCGTGGCGCATCGCCTTCCGCGAGTGCGGATAGGTGCCCTCGTGATGCGGGTAGTCGCTGCCCCAGAGGATGCGGTCGATACCGATCTCGTGGCGACCCTGGAGCTCGCGCGGCGACGGCGAGCTCGCGCCGTACCAGGCGTTCCGCTTGGCGAAGAAGCTCGGCGGTTCGTCCGGCACCGCGCCCTCGGCGAACTCGAACTCGCCGAGCATGCCCTTCCGCGCGGCGGCCCAGATGCGATCGAGGCCTGCGAGCATGCCGGGCACCCACGCGCAGCCCGACTCGGTGGTGATGTAGCGGAGCTTCGGGAAGCGCTCGAAGACGCCCGACATCAGCAGGTGGGGCAGACTGCGCGTCGAGTAGAAGGGCATCTCGAACACGCGGATCGGAAGCGAGGCCTTGTACGGCCCGTAGTCGGGCGAGCCCGTGCCGCCGTGCTGGTTCAGCACCACGCCCTCGTCCTGGCAGACGGCCCAGAAGCGCTCCATCTCGGGCGCGTAGAGCGGCAGGATGTGCGTGCAGTCCGGCGGCACGTGCGGCAGCAGGATGCCGCCGCGGAGCCCCGCCTTCGCGATCCAGCGCACCTCCTCGATCGCGTCCTCGATGTCGTTCAGGTAGACGATCCCGATGCCCGCGCGCCGCTCGGGCGCCTCCGCGCAGAAGTCGACGAGCCAGCGGTTGTGCGCGCGGATGCCCTCACGCCAGAGCGGGTAGTCCTCGCGCGTGGGATTGCCGCAGATCAGCACGCTGCTCCGGAAGAACGGCGGCACCGTGTTCGGGAAGATCACCTCCCCCGCGATGCCCTCCGTCTCCATGTCGCCCAGGCGCTCGGCGTCGTCCCAGTTCTTGTGCTTCTTGCTACCGATGTGCTTCTGCTGGGGGTTGCGGTAGCCGCTGCGCCACTCGTCGAACAGCTTCTGGTGATTCGTATCCAGGTACTCGCGGTAGCTCTCGATGCTGGCGCCGGCGTGCGAGTCGGCGGTGATCACGACGTAGGGCCGGGCGGGAGCGGCGGTCATGAGCTTCGTCCTCGCCGGCACGCTATCCAATTTCGTTCCCGATGACCCAGGCCCGACCCGTCCGCCCGCTGCTGCTCGCGATGGCCCTCATCACGCTCGGGGTCATCGTGTACGAGATCGCGCTGACGCGCCTGCTCAGCGTGGTGCTCTGGTACCACTTCGCGTTCCTGTCGATCTCGCTCGCCATGCTCGGGCTCGGCGCTTCGGGGGTGTGGCTCACGCTACGCCCGAACGCGGGGTCGCTCGTACCAGGATTGCTGAGCGCGGGCATCGCGATCCCACTCTCGGTGCTGATCATCGCCCGCGCGCGGCCGCTCGTGATCGACGCCCTCGGGCCGACCGGCTGGGTCGCGCTGATCGTGGTAGCGGCGCTCGTGCCCTTCTACGCGCTCGGCCATGCCGTCTGCTCGCTGCTGGTCGCGGCCGAAGGCCGGAGCGTCGGCCGCATGTACGGGGCCGACCTGGCGGGCGGCGCACTCGGTGCGGTGCTGGTGGTGCCGCTGCTCAGCTGGATCCCGACCCCGGCGCTGCTCGCGCTCAGCGGCCTGTTGCCGCTCGCTGCGCTCGCATGCGTCGCGAGCCGGCGAGTGCGCACCGTGGCGGCGGGCGTCGCGGTTCTGCTCGTCGCCGGGGTCGCCTCCGGACTGTTCCGCGTGGACTACAACAAGACCTATCTCGAGGAGGGAGCCTTAGCGCCTCTGTACGAGTACTGGACGCCGACCGCGCGCATCACGGCGTTCGACCGGCCCATCTATTCGACGCGCCGCGACGTCCCCTGGGGCTGGGGCTACGGGGCGAACTTCGTCCCGAAGCGCGTGCATCAGCGCTGGATCGATCAGGATGGTTCGGCCGGCACGCCGGTCGAGTATCTGCGCGGCGATCCGGGGGAGCTCGCTCACCTGCCCTACGATGTGACCAGCGCCGGCTACCAGATCCGCAGGCCCGAGCGGGTCTGCATCATCGGCGCGGGCGGCGGCCGCGACGTCGCAACCGCGCTCGGAGCCGGCGCGCGCGACGTCACCGCAGTCGAGATCAACGCGGCGATCGCCGAGCTGATGACGGGGCCGTTCGCGGATTTCTCCGGCGACATCTACACGCGGCCGGGTGTGAACGCAGTGGTGAGCGAGGGTCGCAGCTTCCTGGCGGCCACCGACGAGCGCTACGACCTGATCCAGATCGCGCTGGTCGACAGCTGGGCCGCGACGGCGGCAGGCGCGTTCGCCCTCTCGGAGAACTTCCTGTACACGGTCGAGGCGTTCCAGCTCTACCTCGAACGGCTTACACCCGGCGGTCTGCTGAGCGTCAGCCGCTGGACCGATGCCGCGCAGCCGTTCGAGAGCACGCGCCTGGTGGCGCTCGCGGAGGCAGCGCTGGCTCGGGCCGGCGTCGCCGCGCCGCGCGAACACCTGCTGTACCTGTCGGGTAGCAGCGTCGGGAGCCTGCTCGTGAGCGAGCGCCCCTTCGACGCCGCCACGCTCGCGCGCGCCGAGCAGGTCGCACGGCAGCGCGGCTTCGTGATCGATTGGCCGCGACCTCTTGCCGGTGGTCGCCCGGAGTCACCAGGCTCGCTGGTGATGGAGGCCGAGCCGCGGCGGGTGCTGGCCGAATCCGGGCTCGATCTGCGCCCGCCCACCGACGATCGCCCGTTCTTCTTCCAGGCGGTGCGGCCCTTCCAGCTCGGCCGGATGCCAGGCGGGCTCGCGCCGGACGAGCAGAACCTGCGTTCGATCAGCACGTTGCGCTTCGTGATCGGGCTGCTCGCGGCGCTGACTCTGGCACTGTTCTTCGCTCCGCTCCTGGCCTTCGGCCGGTCGGAGCGTGGGCCAGATTTCTGGCGCGGCTGCGGCTACTTCGCATTGATCGGGGCGGGCTTCATGCTGCTCGAGGTGGCGTGGCTGGAGCGCTGCATCCTGCTGCTCGGCCATCCGAGCTATGCCGCGGCGCTCGTGCTCGGCACCCTCCTGTTCGGCGGCGGCCTCGGATCACTGCTCAGCGCGCAGCTCTCGCCCGCGCTGCGCTTGCGCCTCGTGGCTGCGCTCGGGCCCACGACGGCGGCGGTGGCGCTCGCGCTCGGGCCGCTGCTCGGGCACGCGCTCGGTTGGCCCGTTGCAGCGCGCCTCGCGCTGTGTACGCCGCTCCTGATCGGCGTCGGCGTGCTGATGGGCCTCGCGCTGCCGACCGGATTCCTGGCGTTCGGCGACCGCCACAAGCCGTGGTTCTGGGCGCTCAATGGCGCGAGCGGCGTGCTTGCGAGCGCACTATCGCTCGCATTCGCGATCGAGTTCGGGCTGCTCGCCACGTCGCTGATCGGGGCAGGCTGCTACGTCGCGGCGGCCTTGCTGGTGTGGCAGCGGCGCCCAGCCCGCAGCGGCGAGCGGGTCGAGGTGGCACCCTCCTAGCGGGAGGAAGCCGTGCCGAGGGACATCCGAGAGCTGAAGGGCGACCGCGACGCCTACGCCGCGGAGCTCCGGCGCCGCTGGATGGGGCTGCTCAGCTACCGCTACATCGGGCGCAGCCACGGCTCGATGAACACGGGGCCGGTGGACAACACCGTCACGCTGCGGCGCGACATGCGGAACGCCGCGGGCGGCCTGCTCGTCGCGCCGCTCTCGATCAGCTCGCCCGAGGGCGACGTCGGGTCCGATCTCGTCGCGGTGCCGAACCCCGTGATCCACTGCTGCCAGATCCTCGACGAAGCGCGAGACGTGCGACGCATCGAGGTCGTGGAGTCGGAGGTGCTCCGCGTCGGTGCGCGCATGGGCTACAGCCGCTCGAAGATCGTCGACGCCGACGACCATGGCCGCGTCATCGCCTTCACGGAGGGACAGGGCGTGAGTCTCGGCACGCCTCCGCAGGGCCTCGAGAAGATGCCCGAGGAGACGCTCGAGATCGTCGACTCGCCGGAGCTGCCGCCGCTCTGGCAGGCGTTCGGCGCCTTCCGCCGCGCCGACGGGCACTGGGCGCTGCCCGAGCTCGCCGACGCGGTGGCCTCGCCCGACGGGGCCCTCCACATCGGCCCGCAACACGTGGCCCTCGAGACGGCCGCAATCGACCTCGCGGCAGGGCTCGTCGGCACCGACCGGCTCCAGCTGGAGGCGTGGCACGTCATGTTCCTCGCCCGCGGCAAACGCGGCCCCTTCCGGATCGACGGCGAGGCGGTGCGCGGCGCGGGAGGCAGGGTCGGCGCGCGCCTCACCCTCCACGACGAGGGCAACGACGACCGGCCGGTGACGGCCGCCTCGGCGTCGTTCCGGATCGTCGCGTAGTGCGTTGATGCAGGAACGGTCGGCGAGCACCCTCCTCGCCGCAGCCGCGGCGGCCTTCGTCCTGCTGGCGCTGGTCGTGCTGGCGGGAGCGCCCCTGGCCACCGCCGACTTCTGGTGGCACCTCAAGATGGGCGAGGTGTACGTGGCCGAGGGGCCCCGCCCCGCAGCCGACCCCATGCTCCACACCGCGCATGCCGATGCGCCGATCCCGCACGAGTGGCTCTTCAGCGTGGGGATGCACGCGGTCGATCGCATCGCGGGCTTCTGGGGTTTGCGCCTCGCCCATGCGCTCGCCGTCGCGAGCTGCCTGCTGCTGCTCTACGCCGTCTTCCGGCGGGAGCGGGCCGCCGCGGAGCTGACGTTCCTGGCGACGCTGTGCTTCGCCGCGCTCGCCCTGGGCCGGCTGATGATGCTGCGGCCCGACCTCGTGAGCATTCCCGCCACCTTCGCGATCTACGCGCTCGTGATCGCGCCCGAACGCGCACCTGCCTGGCGGCGCGTGGCGGCCTCGAGCCTGCTCTTCCTCGTCTGGGCCAACGTCCATGGCCTCTTCGCGATCGGCCTGATCCTGATTCTCGTTGCGCTGCTGGGTCTCGGCGCGCGTGCCGTCCTCCGGCTCCGGCTCGCACCCGACGTACGAGCGAACCTCTGGCACGAAGACCGGGGGCGCGCCCAGCGGCTCGCGGCTGCGTTCGGCATGGGCTTCCTCGCGAGCTGCGTGAACCCGCGCGGCATCGAGCAGCACCTCACCTTCTTTGCACAGTCGACGACGGGCGACATCTGGTCTGTGCAGGACGAATGGACCCACTTCGATCCGCTGGACCTCGCGGTGTGGGGGAGCGCGCCCACGGGCGTCGTCGCCGACCTCCTCCTGCTGGGCCTGCCCGTCGCGGCGCTCGTCGGCGTCGTCCGCTTCTGGCGACGCCCCGGCCGGGAGGCCCTCGAGGCCGTCGATCCCGTGCGCTTCAGCCTCGGCTTCGCCGGCCTCTGTGCGCTCCTGATCGCGATCCGCTTCACGTGGATGGGCGGTTTCGCGCTGCTTGCGCTGCTCCGGATCTTCGCACCGCTGAGAACGAGTCACGTGCGCACCGGGGTCGCCGCTCTCACCGCCGTGCTCGCAGTGGCCCTGGTGCTACCGGTGCTGCGCCAGCTCGACGCGCGCTTTCCGAGCGCCGCGGCCTACCTCGAGACTCCGTACACCGGCTACTACGTGGCGGGCGTCCGCTTCCTGCGCCAGACGCGCCTCGAGGGCAACCTGTTCAACTCCTACACGGAGGGGGGATTCTTCGGCTATTGGCTCGCTCCAAGGCTCCGGACCTTCGTCGACGGTCGGACGGATCACTACACGAACGAGGTGCTCCAGGCGTACTACGACCTCCGGGATCTGCGTCTGCGGCCCGACGGCAGCAGCCCGTTCGACGTTCTGGCCGCGCGCGGCGTCGACGTCTTCTTCGGCGTGGGGCTCCCCCTGGCGATGGCGAATCGGCCCGAGTACACGACCGTCCATCTGGAGCGGGTCCTCGGCTGGATCCAGGTGTTTCGCGCCGTGGACCAGGCCATCTACCTCCGGCGCTACCCCGGAAACCGCAAGAACGTGGAGCGCGTCGTTGCCTACTACGCGGCCCGCGGCATCCGGTTCGATCCCCAGCGCGGATTCGATCCGCGCGCGGCGGCCTCCGCCAACCCGGGCTGGGCGATCACGAATCAGGTCGTCCCGTTCGCGTGGCGGCAGCTCGTGGCGTCGAGCGCGGCGCAGACCCCAGAGGCGCGCTTCGCTGCCCTCGACGAGCAGGCACTCGTACTGACCCTGCTGGGCAACTACGAGGCGGCCCTCGCGCTCGACAACGAAGCACTCTCCCTGCGCCCCGAGGCGTTGGCGCCCCGGCGCCGCCAGGTGCTCGCCCTGCTCCGACTGGGGGAAGTGGATGCTGCGCTCGACGCCGCGCGCGCCCTGCGCGGGGCGGCGCCGAATGATCCGCGCCACCTCGCGCTCGAGGACGCGGCCGCGCGCCTCGCGGTCCGGGGCGCCGGGGGGCCGAGCGCAGTCGAGCGCATCCGCATCAGCGCGGCTCTGCCGCTACTCGATGCGGGGGAAGTGCGGCGTTCACTGGCCGGTCGCTACAACCCGCTCTTGCTCAAGCGGCGGTAGGGGCGGACGCACACCGGCGCGCGCGTCTGATACCGTGCGCCCAGCGACGGGGCGCAACCGAGTGCTCGATCGGGAAACACTGACGAGCTTCACGCTCGGGCTGGCGCTCGTCGGCACGGCACTCCTGACACTCGATCTCGTGCTCCACCGTCGCGGCGCGGCCCATCGGCTGCGTCGGACGCGCGACGCCGGGCTGGCTGTCGTCGGTCTCTTGTGTGCAGCCCGCTGGTGGGCGCCCCTGTGGCTTCCGAGCCCGGAGCCCGCGCACGCTCTGCAAGGCCTCAACCTGAGCGACGCCTTCCACTACTACATGGGGCCGAAGTACTTCGAAGAGCTCGGCTACACGAAGCTCTACGTGTGCAGCGCCGCTGCGGAGGTCGAGCGCGGAGGCGGCGCGGCGGTCGCCAAGCGCGTCTACCGCGACCTCGAGACGAACCGACCGGTCCCGGGCCAGCGCGTGCTCGCCGAAGCGCGCTCGTGCCGCGAACGCTTCCGCCCCGACACCTGGCAGGTGTTCGTCCACGACGTCCATTGGTTCCGTCAGCGGCTGCCGTGGGAAACGACGCTGCAGGACTGGGGCTACAACGCGACCCCGGTCTGGAACACGGCCGGCGCGCTGCTCGCGGGAAGCGGACCGGTCACGGAGCGCCAGCTCGTGTGGCTCGCGCGTCTGGACACGGCCCTGCTCCTCGCGTGCGCCGCGCTGATCGCGTGGGCCTTCGGCTGGCGCACGCTCTGCGTGGTCTCGATCTTCTGGGGGACGAATCCCGCGAACGTCCACGGCTGGACCGGGGGCTCGATCCTGCGCCAGGAGTGGCTGCTCGCGAGCGTCGCGGGCGTGTGCCTGCTCCGGAAGCAGCTTCCGCTCGCGGCCGGCGCGGCCATCACCTACGCGGCGACGCTCACGATCTTCCCGGGCTTCCTGGCCGTCGGCATCGGTCTCCAGGCGATCGCCGGCTGGATCGAAGCCCGCCGCATCTCGTTCTCCCCGACGCAACGCCGCTTGCTGCTCGGTGCGGCGCTCACGCTCGCGGTCGTCCTGCCGGCCGCGCTGCCGAGCGGAGGCACACCCGCCGCCTGGGCGAGCTTCGTGGCGAACAGCCGGATCGACTCGGCCCCGTCTCCGAACAACATGGGGCTGCCAGCACTCCTGGCCTACGACCGCGCTCAGCGCCTGCGGATCTTCGAGCTCGGCGACGCCCCGAGCGCGAGCGAGGTCTGGAGGGAGGCGCGCGAGCGAACGCTCGCCTGGCGACGGCCGCTCCAGGTCGTTCTCGTGGCCGGTTTCCTGGCCCTGGCGTTCGGCGCCGCCCGCCGTCAACCGGAGTGGGTGGCCGCGCTGCTGGGCCTCGGCTTCGTCGTGCTCGCATTCGAGCTCTCGTGTTACTACTACGCGTTCTTGCTGCTGTTCGGCCTGCTCTGGCCCCGCCAGCGAAGCCTGGGCATCGCTCTCTGCGGGATCGCCGCCACGTCCCTATGGCTCGCGGAGCGCTGGCCGGACCCGGAAGATCTGTTCGCGTGGCTGAGCCTGCTGGCGGTCGTCTACGTCGCCGCCGTGGCGGCGGTCCTGCGCTTTGCACGGTCCGAGGGCGGCGCAGCGGCGTCGCGTGGAGGTCCTTGAATGAAGGCGTTGCGTTGGATTCTCGGCCTTGCCCTCGCGCTCGCGGCCGTGCTCGCT